>Ga0222712_10006143_pt1 | contig 11915 bp, 6 predicted proteins | sample C33_657DmetaG_FD_165043 | JGI IMG/M metagenome (GOLD analysis project Ga0222712, IMG submission 165043) | Estuarine water microbial communities from San Francisco Bay, California, United States - C33_657D | ecosystem: Environmental > Aquatic > Marine > Unclassified | place: USA: California... | reverse complement strand
GAGCGGCGTGGGGGGGGTAGCGTGAGCGACCGACCAACATGCGATGCGGATGACGAGGGCACGCACGAGGACGAGGACGATGACGAAGACGAGGACGAAGACGAGGACGTCGAACGCGTCACATCGCGACGAACGACGGCGATGGCGACGATGAAGACATGGACGACGACGACGGCGTTAGACGGAATCGCGAGTCGCGCGGTGAGCGCGCGAGGACGAAAGGGAGACGCGCGAGCGAGCGGACGCGCGCGAGCGGCGCCGCGAGAGGCGCCGATTTTGCCGTATAGAATCGGACACGGGTTTGATTTACACCGATTGGAGGCGAAGACGGAGTTTCCTGAACTGAAATTGATCATCGGAGGGATCGAGATCGCGCACGATCGCGGATGCGTGGCGCACAGCGACGGGGACGTTTTAATGCACTGCGTCGTGGACGCGATAACGGGGGCGCTTGGATTGCCGGATATCGGACAGTTGTTCCCGGATACCGACCCGAAGTGGCGCGGACAAAAGAGCGACGTGTTCGTGAAGGAGGCCGTACGGTTGATGGAACTCGCGGGGTACTCGATCGGGAACTTGGACGTCACGCTCATCGCGCAGCGACCGAAAATCAGCCCGCACAAGGAGCGCATTCGGGAAAACATGGCGAACGTCCTCGGCGTGCACCCGACGGTGGTGAACGTCAAGGCGAAGACGCACGAAAAGGTGGACTCGCTGGGGGAAAATCGTAGCATCGCCTGCCACTCCGTCGTGATGCTGATCAAAAACTGAAAATATATACATATATCCAAACGTAGGCTTCGCGGCGCCGCGCCGTTTCGACGGTTTCGGAAGCGCAATCGCGCGAACTCTGTCGAGCGAGAGCGATGGACGTAGGCGACTTGAACGCACACGTTAATTCGCGCGCGTCACCGAGCGAAAGCGACCGAATCTGCCGTCATATCGAACCGTTCACCGCTGATGTTTGCGTCACGTGCGACATATCGTTACATATCCTGAATCATATTGACTAGTGCGCCGCCGCTTTATCGCGCGCGACGCGCGAGCGCTCCTCCGCCATTTGAAGCGGACTCATGCTCTCGCCACGAGAGATGTGGTTTGAGTATTCGCTCACGTGTTCGTCAGCAGAGTAATCAGAATCACCGTGAATGTACGATTCGAGTTGATGAATTTCCGAGCGCGTCTCGGCGAGGACCGCTTTCAGTACTTCACCGATGGAAACGACTCCCAACACGCGTGGTTGAATGGGGTTGCCTATGTCGTCAAATCCTTCTGAGCCAATCACTGGAATGTGTCGCAAGCGGTGGTTCGTCATCGTTTCCATCGTGGCTAACGCGGTGTGGTGCGGCGACGCGTAGACGAGCTTTTTGAGCTTTCCGGCGTCTGAAAAACTCGTCATGATGTCCTTGACTTTAGTGCTAACGCCGACTTCTCCCTTCGCGACGGCGTTGAGATAGTCGCGTTCGGTGATGATTCCAACCATCGCATCGTTTTGAGCGCTCAGAAGTAATTCTTCCTCCGAAATGACCCCGCTGCTATCGGCGTCCAGGAGCGAGCGTTCCATCACCACTAGAGCCGAAAGCTGCGTCGAGTACATTTGGCGCACCGCGTCCATCACGCGCGCGTCTCCGTCGATCCAGTGGCTCTGACCAAACTTTAAGTGATTGGGAGCGACAGCATCGATGACGTCTGAGATCAAAATGCATCCGTACGTGGAGTATTTGTTCACTTCGCCGAGCGATGAACGGGAGCGGCCGCAACGTTTCGCCGCCGCCTCGAGAACTTCACGGCACAGGCAGTTCGCTTGGTTCGAATCCAGCCCGTGCATCGTAGGCGAGACGTAATGTTTTGCAAACACGAGCGAAGCTGGACGAGCGACGAGCCCGTTTTGATCGATCTCGCGCGTGAACAGAGTGTCAAGGATGGAATAGCGTGGAGTGCCACGTCGGATTTGTAACGAACTTTTTGAAGTCAACGCGTGGCATCGAACGAGAGCGCTGAACGCGCGAGAGACGAAGTATGGCAACATGAACTGAAGTCTCTTTCGTTTGCCGAGATTAGTGAGATCACTTTGCGTCGACGAGTGATGGTTGACTGCCGTGACCTTTCGCGCTGTAGACGCGCGTCATCCGATCCATTTCGCGCTCCCGATCGCGTCCCGCTCTGAACACTGTTCTGTCAGATTTAATCGCTCAATGCGCGTGGTATCACGCACATGCGCGCGAAAATTCACAATTAAAAGTTATAGACTAGCGACTTCGCGCTTGATGTCGTCCAACGCTTGAGCGAGCGAGCGTCGCTGGCTAACGCAATCTGCGACGCGAGCCGCCTCGGCTCGCGCAGAAGCTTCCCAAGGCGCGACGAGAACGGCAACATTTTGCGCCAACTGACTCACTTCTTTCGTGCATTCCTTCTCCATGGAATCTTCTAACTCTTTAAGAAACGTCTCCGCGACGCGACGAATCTTAGCTTTGGTCTCCGACCGTTTCAATGGAAGCGCCAAGACCGCGACGTACGCGCCGGCGGCGGCTAAGGCGTACGCTAACAAATCCTCCGTCACTGAGTCCAAATACCCAGTCGCCAGGAACGCTACAAAAAACGCACCGAATGCTGACCCTACTGTGCTATTCACCGCACCACGAATCGCCTCATCGAGCATGCGAGCCGCGGTGACGTGATCGAATCCGGTCGCGACGCTCATCGCCGCTTTGCTCGAGGACTTGACGGCGCCCTCTTCTCCATCCTCCTCATCTTCCGCCCAATCCGCCGCGAGGCGAACCAAGGACGTCTCGAATCCGCGTTCTTCCACGGCGCTCGTATACGCGTTCAGTTGTGCTTCGTTATTGCGCTTGAGCCACGCGCTGAAATCTTGCACGGCTGATTTGAGTTTTTGCTCGCTATCGCCGAGCACCTTTGTTTTGTACTGCGTCATCACTCCGCTCGGGCCCGAACCAAAAATGTACGTGCTGATCAATGATGCAGCGTTTGACAAGCGCAGCGAGTCGTCGACGATGCTCTCAGCACGCTTTGCTGCGCTCGTCACGACTTCTCTCGCCGCGGCGCGCTGCGTCGCCGCGTCGGATATCATCTCTGCCTTGTAGTCATCCATTTGCGTTTTTACGCCAGCCGCCACTTGTACTTCAGACTGAGCGTCCTCTTCTTCTTCATCTAAAATATCTTTTGCGGCGTTGAGCAACAGCTCGCCGACGTTGAGAGGGGTGGAAAGCTTTAGACGGAGCGCTTCGCCCGCGCGAGAGCCGCTGCCGCCCAAAAAGGACATAACGTAATCCTCAAACTCGCCAAATCCGCTCGAGATGAATTCTTTGTCGCGCGTGTACGAACCACTTCGTTTTTTCGCCTTGAGCGCGTTCCTAGAACTTATGGGCAACACCGCGGGATCGGATACGCCGAGCAAGCGCGTTGCGTTGTCTTTCACAAACTGTATAACCTCCTTAACGTCGCGCGGGTTCTCGAGCAAGTCTGTCTTGTTTAGGACGAAGACAACTTTTTTACCCCACTTACGAATGTACGTCAAGAACTTCACTTCGCTTTCGGTCATCGGGCGATCAGCAGAAAGCACGAAGAGAACCAAATCGGCGCGGGGAACAAACTCTTCCGTGAGGCGTTGTTGGCGCTGCAAGATGACATTCGTCCCGGGAGTATCCACGATTCGCACTTGTTGCAACAGCTCGGCGGGAATCTCAATGTTGTAAAATCCGTCCGCAGTTTGCTCGCGCCCTTTTTTGTTTCCATATCTCAGCACCGAGATTTCATTCGTTGTCGGTAAAATACCCTCCGCGACGAATCGATCGCCCAGCATGGCGTTGATCACGCTCGATTTACCCGCGTTAAACTCTCCGACGACGACCAAGAGGAATAAATCCTCCAAACCTTTGCGTGCCTCGATGAGCAACTTGATTTCCTCCAAGTCCTGACAGTTGTTCTCCAAAAAAAGCAGAATATTTTCAATCAATACTCGTTCGCGCTCAATCATTTTCTCTCCGTCGGCGCTCACGAGACTAAATTTTTTCGGCACCATCGCCGTGCGCGACGACGATGACGACGACGTCGACGACGACGACGACGGGATTTTCATCATCTCATCATCTTGCTTCAGTAACTTCAAAGCGAGCGCCGTGCCCTTTTTCATCGACGCGCCGAAATCTCGAAGCGTCACCCCGTTCGCCCGCGCATCCACGAGCGCCTGGAGCGCGTCCTCGGTCAAATCACCTACCACGGAATCGACGAATATAGGTACACTCACGTTGTCGCGTATCTCCTCGACAATCCCAACGTCTTGCACGAGGAGTAAATCGGCGCCTTCCTTCGAAGCCGTCTCCGCGTCCTCCGCGCTCGCGCACGAAACGACCACCAACGCCGTCTCAGGAAGCGATTTCCTCGCCACCACCGTCGGTACGCCATCGATGGATAGCACCACACCGTCGAGCTCGGCGCTGGTGACGATATCCGTTCTATCGCACGCCAAAACCGCCACCCGCGCGCGCGCGAGCGCCTTCAACTCTGTCGCCGCTCGATACAACGTCTTCGCGCTCGTCCCGTTCCCTTCGTCGCGCAGCGCCACGATCGATGCCCCGGCTTCGATCGCGTCCTCGATCATTTTCGCTCGTTCCAAGACGTCTCGCACGGTGACGTACGCGCACACCCCTGGGATGCGCACCTCCGCCCGTTTCGCGCTCGCGAACAAGTCCCTCTTCTTGTCGCTCGACTCCCCGGGCGTTTTCTCCTGTCCAAAGCGCCCGAACGCGCGCGTCGTGAAGCGATGCGAAGCGCTCGCGCGTTTTCCTCGACTTTCCTCGCGCGCGCGATGCATCGCGACGCCGACGTGGACGACGCGAGCGTCGCGCGCGCGCGCGCGAGCGCTCCACATCTCCCTCGCCGTGACGCGCCTATCCAAATCGATCGATCGCGCGCGCGACGTCACGGGTGTCATCGATCGGTCGAGCGATCGAATGAAATCGAAATCGAAATAGAAATCAAAATAGAAATCGAAATCGAAATCGAAATCGAAATCGAAATCGAAATCGACTCGAATCGAATTCACGCGAACGCGAACGACGCGACGGAGTGACGACCGATGGGCGCGACGTCGTCGACGCGCGCGCGCGTGCGCGTGCGCGTGTGTGTGTCTGTCTGTATACACACACACCACAGACCACAGACTGGGGTGACCATATGGTCGACCGACCATGTCGAGTGACCGACCGACCATGTCGAGTGACCGACCGACCGATCCGTGCGCCCGCGCGAACGCCCACATCATCATCGCCATCGACGCGCGCATCGGTCGCTGTCGCGCGCTCTCGCTCGCTCGCTCTCGCGCACGCGCGCGATGTCCCTGGGGATGACGAGTGAAAGCGCGAGCGAGGCGTTCGATCGCGTCGCGCGAGCGCACGCGCTGGCGTGCGAAGCTCGAACGAAGGGCGAACGCGAACGCGCGAACGCGATCGCGATGCGCGTCACGCGAGAGTACATCGCATCGTTAGATGAACAGCGCGCGACGCTCGAACGAATGAAAGAACGATTGACGAAAGGCGAACGCGAGGGCGAGGGCGACGCGATGGAGACGTGATGAGAGCGTCGCGCTGTGGGCAAACGCGACGAACGGCGGTGTAGAGCGCAAGAGTAGACTAAATGTAGCATTAGACCACGCGAAAGAATCGTGATACATACGGCGTCGCGTCGCCGATCGTCGACGCGGGCTAGACTAGACTAGATGGACGTCGAGTTCAACGCGGCGCGCGCGCATCCGCATCTAGCGCGCCGTCGCGTCCGTTTTCGCCGACGCGGTGAGGCGAGGCGGGAGGTAGTCCCGCCCGCCCTCCTCGACGTCGGCCGTTAAATCAAACTCTTCAAAGCGAGAGTTCCAGAGCTCTGAGCCGAACCGCCAAAGCTCGTCGTCGAGCCAGTTCAGCTCCTTAACGCGCGCTTTGACGCGCTGCGAGATGCGCAAGCGTCCACTTTGACTAAACGTGTCGTACGTTCCTTTGATGCGAGCGGTGATGCGCTGCAACGCGCGCGAACGCAACCGAGCGTACTTGGAGAATTGCCCGCTCTCGCACACGCGATACTGCTGTCCCAACGTGCGCGCCGTCACGCGAACAAGCGGCTCCGCCGTTATTTTTTGCCTGCGCGACGTTTTGCTCGCTCGCCCGCCAGCGACGACTTCGAGTTTCCCATAATTCTGCTTCGCCACGTCGCCGCCGGCGAACAAGACGTCAAACGTCAACCCGCGCATCACGGCGTCGTGCAGCGAAGCGGCGGTCGTGCTCGCCACTTTGAGCGCGGTGCCGTCGACTTCGGCGTAATCGGTCGAAGCCGAAGATGGTTTTTCCATGTACGTCACGAGCACTGTGTGCCACCCGCCGACCCAAGACATACCAAAGGCGACTCGCGATTCCTCCAAATCGCACGCCGACGCCACCGCCGCGCGCGCCGTCGCTCGGTACTGCTTGAGAAAGTTATCATCTTGCAGATTTGCGTCGCTCACTCCTGGGAATCGCATGACAAAACCCACGACGTCTTCACCTTGCTGTACGTCCCGAGCGCGCAATATCTTCTCCAGCTCCACGGCGTAATTCGAGCCGTTGTCGGCGACGTGCGCCGGGGCGTTGAGGGGTAAATCGAGTTCTCGCGCGCTCAGTCGCAGCGAATCGTCTAATCTTTCGTGTAACGCCAGAGAATCGATTTCTTTCTCCAGGCGCTCTTTGGCGTACTCAATCAACAGATTCGACGCCTCGGTGCCTCGCCAAAGCGCGCACTGCCTGAGTTTTCTCGCGTTTGGCTCGACGTGCGCGTCGGTGATGTTCGTCAACCCGAGCAGTTGGAAAAATTGCCCGTTGTGCACGTCTTCGTGAACAAAATCCAGCTCCGCCCAGTGCTCGAACGGCGTGTATAAATCGTTATCGTACACGTCGGATATCGTCACCATCTCTTTTGGGTTCCGCTTGACTTTATCTAAATACGATTGAAGCTGCGCGTCGACGTGCCGGACTAAGTGCCCCCACGGAAAGACGTCCCGGGTCTGCACGCGCGCCGGCGCTTTAATAGCCGGCGGCTTTTGCGGCGGTTGATCAAACGCGCGCGCGGCGACTTCGATGGCAAACTCATAAGAAGACAACACGCGATCATACGGCGAGCGAAGCATCGTCACCACTCTCGGCTGCGACTCAAAGCGTTCGACGAGACTGAAGTCGTCGTGGGTCGCCAGAAATTCACATTCGGGCGCGTTCGGGTCAAAATCTAATCCATTGTACATGTTCCCGCACTGCTTCGATCGCTCGAACGCTGGCTTTAAGAAACAAAAATGATAGCTCCTCCCCGCCGTTCGCGGGACGTGCAGAAAGAATAAAAAATCATCTCGCGCCGCGTTCGCGTTCCCGACGGCGCGTCGTCGCGCCACGCGCGCCTGTCGCTTCTCCCGTTGTTCTCGCACCCAATCCCTCGACGCGCGCTCGCACTCGCTCTCGCGCGCTCGCCGTTCGAATTCCCCTTCGTTCGCCTTTGTCGCCGCCGATGTCCCGTCCCGAGCTCTCGTCGCGTTCCACGCGAGCGCCGCCAACGCCAGCAACGCGCACGCGTTGACCACCGATCGCGCGCGCGCGCGCCATCGCGCGTTCGTGCGCGACATCCGCGGATCGGCACTCATCCAACGCCCCGGTGATGTCATCGCATTCGTCGTTCGTCGCGCTCGTTCGCGCGTCGACGCCATCGCGCCGAACGCGACGACGACGACGCCTCAGACGCCTGCTCAAGACGACGACGTCCACGGCGACATCACCACACACCGGCGAGGCGAGAGGAGTGATACACAAACGACGCACGCGATGGTCACGCGCCCCGAGACGGCGTGAGCGAGGCGACGACGAATGCGACGGCGTCGGAGGAATCCGTTTCATTCCATTCATGTCGAATCGATCGATCGATCGATCGATCGATCGGTCGGTCGGTCGGTCAGTCAGTGGTTTCGAACGATGTCGCGTGTGTGCCATAGTCGACGATTTCGCGTGATTTCACTACGATTTCGAGTGATTTCGCACAATTTCGCGTGATTTCACTCACGATTTCGAACGATGTCGCGCGTCCATCGACGTCGCGCGCGCGACATCGACGTCGACTGACGACGACGACGACATCGTGACGACGACGACGTTGTGAAGACGAACGTCGTCGATGCGTTCGACGTCCGTCGATGCGTCGATGGGCGAACGAACGCGCGACGACCGGTCGAGGATGAACGCGACGCCCGGTCGAACGAACGCAACGCATTCGACGAACGGAGATGGACGACGGATGACGACGACGACGGGATTGACGACGACGACGACGGGGGTGACGACGACGACGACGGGGGTGACGAATGATCGAGTCGTGCGATTCGTTCGCGCGCGACGCGCGGATGACGGCGGGGCGATCGTGGATGACGCGCGAAAGATGACGAGCGATGGCGGCGGATTTCGTGGAGGATTGAGAGGCGCGCGAACGCGCGAAGACGGGAACGTGATCACGCTCGCGCCGCGCGATGACGGCGAGGAAGAGGATGCAGAGAGAATGAACGAAGGGAATGAACGCGCGCGAGCGTCGACGTCGACGTCGATGAAGGCGAGAGATGACGAACGAAAGGGAGACGGGGCGTCGACGCGCGCGAGAGACCGCGGGGGAGATTTATACGAAACGAGCGACGTGCGCATGCGTTGGAACGGCGCGAGACGCGCGGGTGCGGGATTGGCGAATCTGGGAAACACGTGCTTCTTAAATGCGGTATTGCAATGCCTGACGCACACCCCCGCGCTCGCGCACTTTGCGCTGCAAGGCGAGCACGAGAAGTTCAAAACGACGCGCGGCGGCTCTGGCGGGGTTGACGACGAAACCGCCGCCGGGGGGTTTAACGCTCTGTACGAACTCGGCGAACACATCGTGCGGGCGTTGAATTCCAGCGGGCGAACGATAGCCCCGATCGCGTTCGTGAAGAATCTTCGCGCGCTGTCCAAGACATTTCGAAAGGGGCGGCAAGAGGACGCGCACGAATTCGTTCGCTGCTTGCTCGACGCCATGCACAAGCGCTGCGTCGACGTCGTCAAGCCTAAATTAAAGCCAAACTCTCCGCGGAGCGAGACGACGTTCGTTTGGAAAGTATTCGGTGGCAAATTGCGTTCGCAAGTGAATTGCAAGACGTGCGGACGAAATAGCGAGACGTTTGATTCATTTCTGGACGTTTCCCTCGACGTCGTGCGGTGCAAATCGGTGCTCGGCGCGTTCAAAGCGTTCACGGTTCCCGAAGTGCTCGATGACGACAACAAGTACAAGTGCGAGGGGAATTCTGGGAACGCCAAGCCTCACCTGTCGAAGGCATCGAAGCAGTTCACCGTGAACGAACCGCCGAACGTTTTAGCGCTCCAATTGAAGCGGTTCGCGTACGTCCCGTTTGGTCGCGGCAAGCTTTCTCACTTTGTGGAATACCCTCTCGAGTTGGACATCACGCCGTACATCAGCGACGAACGGCCAAACAGCTCGGGCGACGCGGTGTACGATTTATTCGCCGTGCTCGTGCACGCTGGGAACAGTTCGAATAGCGGACATTACTATTGCTTCGTCAAGGCGGCGACGGGAACGTGGGTCGAGATGGACGACGACGTCGTTTCGCCCGTGAGCGAAAAAATCGTGCTCAAACAACAAGCGTATTTACTATTTTACACCAGAAGGAACGCGCCCGGTACTTTCGAAGAGGTTGAATCGAAGCTGTGCCGTAACATTCCCGTCGCCGCGCCGGAGCGAAGAGTCGCCAAGGCGAACAAACAACTCGAGGCGGCGAAGGAGAGAGTCATCGGGAAGGAGAACATCGACCGCAACGTAGCGCCGACGCGAGAAGCTCAAGGCGTGAAATCTCCTTCAGAAAAGCTGGCTCTCGTGCTGCCGATGTTGAGGGTGAAATCACCTTCGCCAAAACGCGCGAGAACGCCGAACGGCATTCGTCCGAAGATTCGCAGCGCCTTTGACGCCGCTCGACGCGCACTCCTGTTTCGGCGCTTGAAGCACTTAGGTAATGGGATTGGGGTAAAGTTAGAGGATTTAGATCTGTCTATGGATTCGCCCGTGCGAACGCGCAGCGCAAAGTCTACGGATGACGAGCGCCGTGACGCCAGAGCTTGGTTGACGAAATCAAACGACGTTCGTTCGCCGGGCTGGGAAGATGACGACGAGCGCCCGACGAACGGGTTTCATCCGTCATCGGAGAAGAAGCTCGTGCGGCGGACGACAGTCGACGACGACGCCGCTAACAACGCGGCCAAGCGAGAGCGGCGCGAATACGATGAGTTTGACGAAGATTACGACCGCGGCAAAATCGCAAAGCACCGTCGTAAATCGGACAAGGTTTCGGTAAAGGCGCCGCCTTTACCGAAACTTCGAGGCTATCGAAACCCGTTTCAACGCAGGTCCAAGTAGGCGCAGTAGGGCGAGTTTATAATTTAGCGATGTACACGACACTACTGTACCTATATTATCATGACGAGCTACAGTGCTGTATGTGGGATCGCAAATCCGGATCCGCGTCCACGCCGTCTCGCGTCGCGCCGCCGCACGCGATGAGATTCTCAATCAAATCGAGCGCGACGGCGCGATGACCGGCGAGATTGGCCGCGCACGCGGCGTTGTACACCACACCGAAACGTTCTTCGCACGTTCCAGGGTCGTCTTTGGTGTTTGCCATGGCTTTTTGGTACGCCCTCCACGCGCTCTCAAAGTTTTCTCTCGCCGACGACTCGTCGCCGATGGAAACGTACAATCGCCCGAGTTCTAAATACACCTCGCCGCACCCGATGTTTGCATCTAAATCTAAACTGCTCGCCTTCAGGGCGCGCGCGAATCCCTCCGAAAGAGCGAGAAGCAAGCACTCGCCAGCCTCTCGAGCGTCGCCTCGCGCGATGAAAATCTCAGCTTTGGCTTGATACGCGTCCCCGATGGCGTTGAGCGGTTCCATCGCGCCGAGCGAGAATTTCGCCGCGTGCTTCAATTTTTCCACAGCGGTATCTATCGTTCGCATCGCATCTTCGTGAGCGTGAGCGTGAGCGCTCAGCACGATGAATTGCGCCGCTGAAGTCAACGAACACCCCCAGTCGTACAAAAAACCACCCAAGTCATCGCCTCGCGACGCGTCGGCGAACCCGCACGCGCGTTGATACGCAATCGACATCTCGTCGTACATCAAACTCGCGCGCGCGAAATCACCCTCCTCCGCGGCGTGCTCGGCGCATTTCAACCTCGCGTCCGCGGCGTTCCAGAGCGACGGAAAGTAGTCCTCGTGATGTTCCGCTACACGCGCCGTCGCCTCGTCGCACGCCACTCTCGCGCGCTCTAACGCATCTCGCGCGAACGCCGCGAACGCCTCCCCGCCGCGCTCGCTCGTCGCTAACCGCTCGTACTCCACCTGCGCGCTCAGCGCCGCGGCGACGCCCGTCGCTCGTCTCGCGTCGTCCCCGTCTCGTTCGTACGCCTCTCGCGCGTCCGCGCACATCTTCGCGCTTTTTCCGCATCGCTCTCGTTCGCGCTCCACGCTCGTCGCGCTCAACCGTTCGACCGGGTATTCCTTCGCGAACTCGCGCGCGCACTCCATCATCCATTCCCCAATCGTCGCCGCGACGTCGTCGTCGTCCGACGCCGGCGACGCCTTGAACGACGACGAATCGAACGACGACGACGACGACGACGACATCGTCGCGCGTTCGATCGCGCGCGCGAACGCGCGCACGCCTTCGATGCGCGTCGCGTCAACGCGCGCGAGTTTCTTCGCCCGCGCGACGTCGCGCTCGATGTCGGCGAACGACATCGACATCGACGTCGACGTCACGGAATGACGACCGTCGAACTGTCGAACGACGTCGCGACGGGCGAGTGATCGA
>Ga0222712_10006141_pt1 | contig 11918 bp, 18 predicted proteins | sample C33_657DmetaG_FD_165043 | JGI IMG/M metagenome (GOLD analysis project Ga0222712, IMG submission 165043) | Estuarine water microbial communities from San Francisco Bay, California, United States - C33_657D | ecosystem: Environmental > Aquatic > Marine > Unclassified | place: USA: California... | reverse complement strand
AATCTGGGCTATTTTCTAGTACTGTTAGAGCTTTTTTAATATCTTTTACTGCTTCTTGATAATTTTTATCTATCATTTTCTTAAGATCTCCATGAGACGTTTTTGTTCCCATTCCTTTTCCTGCTGTGGAAAATCTGGTAGGGTTTGGTATACATCTTCTAATAAACATTTTAGCATATATAGATCGTGTTTGCAAGCACAGGCACTAAACCCATCTGTGTGCGGACTGTTAGCGTAGATGGCGATCTTATTGATATGACGTGCTATATCAATGAGATCTTCTTTGGTAAAAATTTCTAAATTTTGGTAATCTTCGTCCAATTATAGACCTTGACCGATGGTTTCATCCTGTTGAGGTTCATCACTGACCAATAGAATGTCAGCTGGATCGATGCGTCGAATGGTCTGTTGACCTTCACTGTCTTCGATCAAGGTGCCACGAGTCCATCGACCGTGTTTGACCAAGACATATTGCCCAACTCTGATATCTAACTGTTTGCTGCCTACGCTGTAGACCCGACCCCAGCGAGGATGAATGCCTTCTAGTTTACCATCACTGTTTGGTATGATGATACCACTGTGACTGATTTTTTCCTTGAAATTCATATCCGTGACCACAACATAGTCCTGTAATGCACGGAAACTCTTGATTTTTTTAGCTTCAAATACTGACATACGACTCCTTAGATTCTTTGGATACCGGTTGGTTTGCTACCAGGAAGGATGCTGGGATCCAATAATTCTTGTGTGACTTCTGTTTCCTTGGCCACGCTGTCAGCAAAACTACCGCGAGGTTTAACATATCCAGGAACTACATCTTCTACTGGACTTTCTTCAATGATAGGTGCGATCTCTTGTGGTTCTGTAATTTCAATAGCTATAGGTTCTTGAATCGCTGCACTCATGGATCCTGATACTAATTTAGAGTTATCAGCTATAGGTCCCTTGAGTTTATTTTTTTCTGCCATGACCTGTTGGCGAGTCTTGATGATTTTACCACCAGCTCCTAGCTGATCTCCTCGAGCATTTACTTTCATGTTGCCCACCGCGATGGTCTGTTCGTTGGCTAGTCTGAGGCGATCCATATCAACCGGAATGCCTCTTGCTGTTCTGTGATTTGTTGCCATATTAGTTCTCCTATTATATGCGTATTTATTTTAAGAATTCATTTATGTTTAAATCATAGTATAAGCTGTCTATACGATGTACCCCGATCAAGAACAGCACATAACTGGCCACGCTTGATCCACGACCCACACCCCAAACTACATTATTCTTTCTTAAGGTATCTACAAGATATTTTAAATAACGCAATAAATTAAATAAGTTTCGTTCCTGATACAGCAACAATTCTTGCCCTACACGTTGTAGTTCTGCGTCTGTCCGACATAGGTCCAGCACGTATTTGGCTATGTCCAATACCTTATATTCCTGAGGCATGTGCCAATTTTTTTGTAAGGTGCTATCAAATTCTTCTATAGTCTGTGTGATTTGATGATAGCTATCTAATAAATCCAATTCAGCGTGTAGTTCTGCTACACTGCGATTGTATTCTAGGCTATCTTCAACCTGGAATCTACTGATGTCTAATTTTGGGTCTTTATACAGTAAGTTACACAATTCGTTACTATCTGTATAGGCCTGTCCGTATTGATCGTAGCGCATCAGTCTTTGGTGATGTCCTTGGCTGTGCTGTCAGAACCCATTCTTCCTGATTTTTGGGCCTGTTCCAACATCTTTTGGTTGCGTCGTTCGACTTCCATGGCATAGTCACCTAGGATCAACTGCAGCTGATTAACCATGTCGCTGTGCCCCATGCGATAAGCAAACCCTAGACGTGTATTTAGATCGCTGCGTTTGGAATGCAGTTCTTCATCTGAAAGTGTGCTGAGATCATTTGTCAATGGATGCATAAAAGAAAAACTCCTTATACTATAGTTTATATTCTATAGCATAAGGAGTCAATGATTTTGGTAGTATTAAGCTACTTTATACCATCTAGTATCTGCAGCAATATATAGATATTGTGCCTCTGATCCTGCAGCCAGACTTACGTTGGCACCTGGTGATACAGAGCTTAACCATTGGCCGTAAACTGCTAATTGAGATATTGCTACATTTGATGATATTGATACTAGAGTACCATCTGTTATAGTATTAGGTAGTGTAACATTAGCACCAAAGCTGACTATCGTGCCTGTTGGAGTTAGTAATAATCGATTAGTACCAATCTTAGCGGTAACAGCCACATTCGCTGTTGGTTTGACTTGTTCTATTCCTGTGGTAATATAGTTGCGTGTTACATCTTCAATCCATACATGAGCACCAGCATCAAAACTTGAAAAATCGAATTGATACACACCAGTATTCAGTGTAAGTACATTCCCACTTGCACCTTGGATGTTTTGTAGATTTTCAATATAAGTTCCACTAATTGTTAAATTAGACAATGTAGTTGCGGTTACTTGTAGTCTTAGTCTAGACCATACACTTGTACTGCTGGGCCAATTGGCAAAAGTCATACCAGCTGTAGTGGTAATAGATGCTGTTTGGAAATGTCCAGTTTCCCAATCGACTTCAAAATTACTGGCAGGGCTGATGTCATTTTTTGTTTCTACCGTGCCCTTTAACTGTGCATGAGTTAAGAAAGCATAGTTCATGTCGTTGGTAGGAGTGCCAGTTTGACCAACAGAACCCAATGGAGCTTTCAATAGGGCATTTTGCTGTAGATCAGTGAGTTCAGCCGCAGCAAAAGTAAAATTGTTAATGGTGTTGGTAAAGTTATCACGGAATCCCTGGCTGTTGTTGTCCTGACCAGCTATAGGATACGTACCGTCAATGTTTTGTGGGTTAATATTACTCATTTAAAATCTCTCGTTATGTAGTTATTTATCATGCAGCTATGGTATTTATTAGAAAATTCCTATTGGAAAACATTTACACGTGGAAATTTGAGATACTTGTTGCCTTGTTCTGGAACCACATAGCTGTCCCTGAAGTCATAGAACAGTGTACCATTTCCATCAAATACTGTGCTGGTTGTCCTGATTTCCTGTGGTATTTCGCTGTAGTTTGGCACTGTATTGTTGGTTTTAACTACTGGATCATAATAGACATTTACTCCGCCATGTGTAAATCCATTGCGCACATAGATGGAATTGTTGAAGCTTGGTTGTGGAATGAATGTTATGGTTGATCCAACGCTGGATATGGCTGTGGGATAAACTGTAACAGTATTACCAAATAGGTCAGTGACCACACAGTTAGCAGTTAACCCTGTGCCCCTGACAGGCATGCCCACGAATAAACCTGATACATCTCTTAAGCTGATATTTGATCCAAATCCGGTGGTATTGGCTGTGCTGCTGGTTACCACCGCAGTGACATTAGCCAATGACAGACTAACATAATTATCGCTGTCAACGGTTATACGCCAGATGCTGATACGTTGATTTGGAGTAGTGTACAGGGCAATGGCATTGGTAGTGTCTCTTGAACTGTTCCATTCGATATATCCCGGAACGTAACCTGCTCCGTCCCAACCTAGATCGTCCGCGGTCGTGACAGTGTCATTATCATCATCCCATTCTGTGCCACCAAATCCGTCCCATGGGCTTATGCTGTCAAACCAACCTTGATTATAGTTGTCAGTAAGATTAAAGCTCAGCGGATATTCTTGTGTGTAGAATATCAGTGTTTGACCGTCTATGTAGTTGGTTACTCCATCTAGTCCACCTAGTGCGTTCACTGCACTCACAGCACGTTCATTAATGCTGCTGAACGCTAGATCAACAGCATAATCAACAGTGGCTATGTTATTGAACACTTCACCCAATGGTGGGTAGCGATCAAATGTGGTTTCGGTGCTGGTAATATACGCATTAGCCAAAATGTCATAGTTAGCAGTATAGACATTGTCGAGTAGATAACGGTCAACAGTGAAGTTAAGTTCGTTAAGCCTGTATCCGCGTTGTTGTAAGCGCCAGGCTATGGTTTTGCCTGCACCTGGAACCACATAAGCCAATACCACTGCACGAACGAATCCCAGCTGTACTCCATTGGGTTGTATGCTGGTCATCCAGTCTGGCAGGACACCCTTGTCAAGATATCCAATGTTGGTCAGGATAGCGTTGTCCATGTTGGTGAACGCATTAGGGTTGGCTATGTAGTAGCTGTTGCCCTGAGAATCAAAATAGTAGTTCTGTATGACACTGCTGAGATCTATAGTGCTGGCTGGTCCCTGACCTTGATCGTTTGAGTTTTCATCTAAGACATCTAGATACACAACTTCATATTTTATGTGTTGATCACCCACCACACATCCGCTAGGTACACCCGATTGCACTACAAATTCCAGATCAAAATTAGTGGGAACAAATACATTAGTATAAACATTATATGTACCTACTGTGTCGCCTGAGTCACTTTCGATCACATCAAATACACCATCTTGTCTGGCTACCGCGGTTTTGACATCACCAAACAACAATCTCTTGGTAAAGTGATTGGCCTGCATAGCATCGATATAGGTCGCTGCCTCATTGGGATTTAGCCCAGGTAGGAATAGGGTTTTAATATCATTGGCTTGGCCAAACCACGGATCATTGCTGCGATAGATCAATTCGGGAGGAAATACGCTCTGATCCTGGAGTATACGGCGGAATTCTATGCGTTGATAAGGAGATAGACGAGCCTTGAGAAATAGATTTTCATATGGAGCCGTGTTACGTTCTCTGACCCTGATGGTAAACACTCTGGTAGCACTGGCTGTTTGATCAAAGGTTTCCGCCAACACACTAAATTCAAATGTTTGGTCGAAGGTGGTGTCGGCTAATCTGGTCAGTGGGTTGGTATCAAACGTAGTACTACCAGAGTCTAGGCCGAACAGTTGGAAACTTACCCGACCTGAAATCTGACCACTAGGTTTGATAGTCAATCCCTGTGGTATGTTCTGATATGGTCCTGCGATGCCGCGAGTATAAGTCAGCTGATTTGATCTGACACTAGGAGTCAGCTGATAGAATATAGATTTATTTAAAGTGCTCAGTGCTTCGACATATAGATCGCTGACCGCACCATTTTGTATGGTGCCTAGATAACTAGGAGTCAACCAGTTGACTTCATTGTACAGATCTCCAAGCACCGTTATAGTAAATAATTTATTAGTAGCGTAGTTTGCATAGTCTCTCTTGTAGACCTGTAGCTCAAATTGATAATCTGCACGATTGGGTATCTGACCAGGTAAGTAACCTGTGATCCATCCAGAATTTATGTCCATGGTCAAGGTTCCTGGCATAGCTAAGGTTCCTTGATCAAATCTCTCTTCATCAAATCCAATAGTTCCCTGTGTGTTGGGTGCACCTGCTACTGTAACTCCAACAGCTAGTACGTCACTGACATATGAGCTGGTAGATGCCCCGGCAATATTAGCTATGCCAGTGGAATCTTTTACATTTAATCTAAACACATCTAGTGTAGAATATATAGCAGTGATGTCAGTGGTACAGGCTATGTTCTGTGGGTAGGCATTGACGTTAGCACCATTTATCTGCAGATTTCCTGATGCAACTGTAAAGTTTCCTGACGTTAATCTAATCCTATAATCAAATGGGTTACTAGTATTGGCATTATATCCATTATGTGCGATTATAACCGTGGCATTTGCACCAGTACTGGGTTGTGTTATGAAATCCCCAACATTAGCTGCGAAATATACATCTTGTGTGGATGCGGCTATGGCCACCGGAAATGATCCAATGTTAGCACCATTGATCCGTAAGTTACCAGGTGTCAAAGTATTAAATGCTCCACTGGTAAAACGCACATCTATTACTGCGCCCTGAGAAACATTAGCGATTACTGTAGCATTACCAGTTGATCCTATCTGTGTGATGAAATTTCCTACATTTGCTGTGACGAGATTACCACCAACGCTGATGGTACCTACACGTATACCGCCGCCTAATGTCAGTGTTCCTACAGTGGTTGCGATATTAGCTATAGTAGCATTAGCACCACTGATCGTCTGAGATATATAGTCTCCTACATTACCAAGAACCTTGACATTGCCTGCTAGTCTTATGGTAGTATAATTAGTTACTTGGGCATCATACCATGCTAATGTTGGTTGTTGCGATATTGGATCTGTAGTAGTGACCAATACCTGTATGTCATCTCCTGGTTCTAAAGCTGGCTGGCTAGTACCATCTGTCAGTCCTACAGAGATGTTTCCGCTGGTAACCACAGCATTTAAATAGGGTTTTACACTGCTATTGCTCTGTTCATCAAATGCACCCTGGCTCAGGGTAGGGATCACATATTGCAAGACGTCACTGTCTAGATCTGTTGCTTGCATTTGGAAAGCATACCATCCACCCTGTCGTTGTGGTACTAGATCTTCTTGTATGGTAGTGATTATAGGTTGGTGTCTAGTGCCAGTATCTACAGTAAGAGGGTTATCATCTACGATGGTGGTATCCACGGTGATCAAAGTGCTGTCAGCTGACAGGCCCATCTTAGGTATTACCAGTAGAGTATAAGTAGAAAGATCTGACTGCACTCCGTCGGTGACTTCTACAGTAAATGAAAATGCCTTGCTGACCCCACCTAGATCAAAATCCCACCCTAGAGTTCCAGCGGCGTTAGATGCCAGAGTGTATCTCAGATCCCATTCAGAATCGTCCCACCCTGGATCGCTGCCAGGACCAATTGGAGGTATTTCATTGATATATCCGTGTAAAAATCCACTAGGACTAAGATCGAGACCTACAGGAAGTTCCCCACTCTTAATACTCCATACTAGATTGTCGCCTAATACAAATTCTGTGGCTATCAGTTGTAAGTCAACTATATCACCGTCAAAATATATGCCCAGATCGATATTGCGAGGTACTATCTGCGGAGGAGAAACATTGGTTACTGTTAGCTGGAAAGTGCGATCTGCAAGCGATCCATCTGAGGTATTTGTAACACGGACTGTAAATGTGTAAGTCTGATTTAGATCAGGTCCAGCTGTGCTGACAGGAATTCCCTGTAGGACACCAGCAGTGGTTACCTGTATGCCAGGAGGCAATATGCCAGATACTCTAGCATAAGCCAAAGTTCCTCCGGCTGTGGTAAATGCATCAAGAGCATATTGATAATACTCAGCCGACGGTACTATACCTAGATTACCTGCAGGAGTTATCCACTGTGGGAATGCCATCTGTTATCCTATTTTATACCATTTAACATCAGCTAAACTATAGAAATAAGTAGCCGATCCACCTGCTACTACTGATAGATTGGCTCCAGGGCTTACTGAGCTTAACCATTGTCCATATACTGCTAGATGTTCTATCGCTATGTTTGAGCTGATGCTGATTGTTGTGCCATCTGCCGTTACGTTTGGTAAGGTAATATTAGCACCAAAGCTAACAACTGTACCTGTAGGAGTTAGGATTATTCTACTTACATCCACATTAGCAGTTACGGCGATATTGGCTGTAGGAGAATATTTCTGATATCCTGTGTTTACTACAGCACCACTGGTAGTCAGTGTTCCTGCTAGATTAATACCACCAGTTACGTTAATATTACCAGCATTAAAACCGGTATTACCCATGTATTGGAAATTGTCATTTACCTTAGTAAATGCTGTGCGTAGATCATCACCTGAACCGTCATTGGCTGTGGTACCCACGTTGACTGCGATAAAAGGTTGTGTGGAAATTGTCATAGTTTTACTCTAGATAGTCCTATAATATCTAGTATTTATCGAACTTGGAAGAATAAAAAACCCGCTGACTGCGGGTTAATTTTTTGTTACCAGCGACGTATTTTTTCTATGTTTTTGTCGTTATATGCGCCGTAAAGTGGTGCTCGTCCCCACCCAGGATTCATAGGATCAATATTATCCGCTATATCCTGCTCAGTGTAGACACGCATCATATTGTTAGATAAAGCATTGACATTGTACCCTAAATTCTTAGTGATCCAATTAAAACTGTGCCACTGCCAATCTTCGTAGCCGGGCAGTTGTGGATCATCGATATTAGCTATGGTATTGGCATGTGCGGCACAATAAGTGCTGACCTGATCCATTAGATAACTATCACCTAACCAGAAAATATCTTCTATCCTCCTGCGACCATCATAATCCCAAATAGCATAATGATCACCAAATAGCATGGTTTGATTATCAGGGATCTCAGCTATGTCCTGAGCTAGGCTTTTGCTGGCATCAAATACCAGATCACTCCGTAGGCGCACAGCATAGTCATAGACGATTTGATTTTTTTGTGCGTAATCCTGTTTAAGTTTATTTGCTTCGTAGACACTGCGCCACATGCTGACCTGATATTTTTCTGCTACAGGATCCCATCGGCGTCCACCCCATAACTTTTTGCTGGGTTGTAGATCGTATTCTTCTACCATGATAGTACGTGGTGCCCAAGCACGGAAGAATTCTACGTTTTTTTCTGGGTCTGATAGTTTGGTGTCGTGCCAATCACTAGCAGTGCTGGCTGCACCTTCACGATTAGCAAAGTTTGTGCCACGGGTTTCACTGTCCCAAAAGTGTGCAAATACATCACAGTCAGGTAGTAGGTCACCTACATAGCGTTTGATATTATCAGCGGTAACATGTCCTGTACGATTCTGGCCGCTGAAACATAGGGCAATTCTCATTGAAAATCCTATAAAATAAGTGTTAGGTATTTGTGTGTCAGGAACCTAACAAACCCCGTGAGCGCAGCCCATCCTGTTTTCGCGTCAGCGGAGGCGGAATATGGTTACAGGTCCGCCATTATTTACAACTATTATTTTTTCTTACGTAACTGCCTACGTACGGCAGCTTTCATTGGTGTTTTAGCTCTGTAGCCCATAACTATTTCCTCTTTTTTAATACACGTCTGGCTGTGGCTGCGATCGATCTAGGATGGCTAGCCTTCCAAACTGATTTAGGTTTTGGTGATAACGCCGTACGTCTTTTAGTTGCCATGATGATCTCCTGATAGTTATCCTGGATTGAAACTACTTCCACAACCACAGGTAGTCTGTGCGTTGGGATTTTTTATACTAAATTGGCTACCCTGTAGTGATTCTGTATAATCTACTTCTGCACCATGTAGATACTGACTGCTCATGCTGTCGATTAATAGATGTATACCATCAAACTCAAGATTAAAGTCATCTTCGTTGGCTTCTTCTTCAAAGGTAAAACCATACTGCATACCACTACATCCGCCACCACTTACAAACATCCTTAATTTCAAATTAGGATTGTTTTCTTCTGCGATCAATTCTTTGATCTTAGCGATAGCGCCAGGTGCCATTTTAACTAACTGTGGTTGTTCTAAGATTTCTTCCATGTTATATCCTCTGATTGATCGTTTCCCAGTTGATAATCTTCCAGGTATTACGTAAATATGTTTTCTTATCGCTCTGATAATCTAATGCCCAAGCATGCTCCCACCAGTCTATCAGCAAAGCTATATCCTTGCGTATCTCGTGATTCTTGATGGTCTTGATCTCACCGCGCCATGACAAATAGATCCAACCACTACCCTGTATCTTCATGGCTTCTTCTGCGAGCTTTTCTTGGAACTTTTCATACGTGCCAAAGTGTTCTTCAATTAGTTCTAGGCTCTTGCCTGTAGGCGGATTACTAGCTTTAGGTTCGCGGAACTGTGTGAAATATATGTCATGCAAGAACGCACCAGCTTCGTTGAACTCCGCATCACCTTCACCCTTGTTATAGCGTTTAACATACCCACCATACAGCTCACCGTAATGATAATCTATGGTCTCTTGTGAGATGCTGGGTTCTAAGGCGTCACGCTTGTAAGGCAAAGGAGTATGGGTAAGAGTTTTAGGCTCTTTGGCTTCTGTGACTGTAACATATTTGATAAAATTAAACATATTATTTTCTGTAGGTTATCCTAGCTTTGGTAAGATCATATGGAGTCATCTCAACGTCTACTTCATCACCCAGGATGATCTTGATAGTGTGCATTCTAAGTTTACCACCTATGTAAGCAGTAACCATATGTCCGTTTTCAAGTTTTACACGGAACATACTGTTACCTAGTATTTCCTCTACTCGTCCTGTGAATTTTAATACGTCTTCTTTAGCCAAATGATCCTTTCCTTTAATATGCTATTTATCGTTGTTGAATTCACCACTCATAATTGCATGTGTCATCCAACGCTTAAACGCTTCATAGACTGCTTTAGCCTCACGTTTACCTTGCTTAACTTTGACTCCATTAACATAGAAACCATCTTCTGCTATGCGCAGCATTTCTTGGCCACCACCAGTAAGTTTGATATCGTTAGCAGCCATTCCTGAATAGTAAGGACCAATGTCTATATCGCTGAGATCTATAGTCATATCTGTATCTAATGCACCTGTGTATTGAGTAATCCACTCGTCCCATTCCTGTGTGTTGACGTCGCTGGTGTTGATAGTGATATTGCCTATATTATTGACATGTTCATCTATCCAAATTTGATAATCATCTTTTTCGTCGCCCATTAGCTGTCTCCACTGCACATCTTATCTAGCAATAGAGTGATGTGTTCATAGACAATCTTATCATCAGCATGGCGAGCATAGCTCTTACTGATGCGTAGATTGCTACAGGCCGCAAACACGTCCTTTTGATCAAACTGTGTGACAGCCAGATCAAAATGCTGTTTAGTTAGGTCGAGATAGTATTGATTAGCTTTGGGTGGATCTTCTGCACGCACAAATGGAATCATCAACAATAAGAATAGCACGAATAATAACAAGGCTACGACTAATTTAGTATGAGGTAATTTTGACATAATAGTTTCTCCTTTTACCATAGTTTATAGTTACCTTTACCTGGGATAGTGTTACGCACACCACCTACAGGGTCTTCAACGTCACCATAGCGTCTAGGTATGACGTGTATGTGTGGCCACATGACGGTCTGCCCTGCGGCTTCACCGTTGTTCATGCCCACATTAAATCCGTCCCACTCACCAATAGCTACCTGATGACGACCAATGCTCATAGCATACTTGAATGCTTCAGCCATGCAGTTGAGATTGTTATACTTAGGCACTACCAGTATATGCCCTTTAGTCACGGGATATTTGTCTAGATAAACAGCGATCTGATCATCTTCTGAGATCTTGTCCCGCCACGGTATGTCTTTGAATTCCATTAACCTCTCCTCATTTTGCTGATATCAGTGGCATCTTGCTTGCTGAAGATCGGCACCGAATTTGATTTATGTAAGACCCCAATACCAATCATGGCATCACCTGTATACTGTTGCACGGGTTTCTTAGCGGCTATGCCCTGTCCAGTAACCACGCTAGGAATATTGTGGGTAAGGCGCTTAGGATCAACCACAGGACTATTACGAACAACTGGATCGAACCGGGTAGGTCGTTGTATTTTGGTAGTCTTAACTTCATCCTTGATACCCCATTTATCTAAAAAAGCCTTCCAGGATTCTGCATTCTGCCGTGCTCGATTAGCCACGTCAGCATTACGGAATTTCTTTTTACCCTTTTTCTTGCCCGTAGTTGATAACCACGGACCTTCCATGTGCATGCTCACGGTTTCTTGACCTCTGCATTGATTGATGTGCTCATAACTTTGACATTAGGAAACATAGCATCGGCAGTTTCCCATAATTCTTTTTCTGTTGTGGCTTGACATATATAGTGATGAGTGAACTTGTCATGCATGCGATACATACCATCTACCTGCTCAACATATACCAACTTGACTGTGTGCTTGAAACGATTTACATCTTCTATCAAGTTGATCTCTCTACGGACATTACGCACCAGATTGATGATGAATATGGTGGTAAATGCCACGCATAAACCCGCATAGATCATTAGGATAGTTTGTAAAATCTGCATATACTAGTAGTCCATTTTGTTATTATATAGTA
>Ga0222712_10006138_pt1 | contig 11922 bp, 14 predicted proteins | sample C33_657DmetaG_FD_165043 | JGI IMG/M metagenome (GOLD analysis project Ga0222712, IMG submission 165043) | Estuarine water microbial communities from San Francisco Bay, California, United States - C33_657D | ecosystem: Environmental > Aquatic > Marine > Unclassified | place: USA: California... | reverse complement strand
GGTCTTGTGGTATATCCCAATATCTAAAGTATAGGTACAAGGCCCAGAATCACGATGAGGGTTTAAATGAGCTTGCTTTCCAGAGTATTCAGAAAATATTGCATATGTTGGCACAAGATTTTCATTGCTAAACCATTTCTTTGCTGGTTCATGCAATCTATCTAAAATAGACTTTAAAACTGGATCATCAAAAGAGTCTATGCGTTTACTGTTATAAAAATCATATTGAGCATTATTTAAAAAAGAATGGCTTTCAAAATAATCTTTTATTTCATTAAAATACGATTGTTCAAAAACATCTTTAATCTTAAATACGTTCATTTATAACTATCTCTATAAACTTTCTTTCTTTATTTTCTCCAATTTTATTAATATTATATTTGTAGTCCTGTCCTGATGGAAAAATTATCATAGAATTTTCTTGTAAATTAATAGAAAAATTTTGAGTTGGAAGGCTAACGCCTCCTCCGCTAGTTATTGTATCTAAAAAGTATAGAATTACATATCCGCCCTCTATTAAATTTCCACATCTTTCTTTTAATTGTGGGTTTTCTGTTCCTGGAAATTGAACTAGGTGAGTCTCGCCCCTTGTCCAAAAATTTAATGGGGTTGGCTGAAGTAAATTATTTTTAAAATAAAGATTTATTGCATTAAAAATTGATTTATAAAACAATGTTTTTAAAACTAAATTCTCATCATTTTTAGCAATATTAAAATCAGCATTGTATATTTCATTTTGCCCTAAAACAATTTCTTTTTTCAAGTAAGAAACTGAATTAAAATCTATGCCCTCAACAACATTCTCAACATAAGATATGCCATTTAAATAATTAACTATTCTCATTCTTTAACACCTCTTTTATTCTTTTATTGTACCATATTGTTGGGTACATAAAGTCTCTTGGTGGTTCTGTTATTCCTGCAGTCGTTTCTACGTGGTCTTTTTTATATATATGCTTTTCTTTTAAAATTCTTTTTGTATTATTATATGCAATGTCTGCCAACAAGCTTCTTTTGGAAGGAACATCAATTTTTTGCTGCCCCATATTATTGTAAAAGAAAAGTCGTGTCAAAACTCCTATCCATTTCCATGCACCAGAAGGCCTAAGTTCTGGACTAGTGTAGACTCGATTAGCTAAAAGCTTTCTATCTATTGTTAAATATAAGTCTGGGTAGTCATTTAAAATATAATCTGAAACAATTATTGTTCCAGGAGCATACTTATTGTTTTTATAAAATGAAACACAATATTTTATTTTATTAGGATTTTTAAATTCTGTTACATGAATCCAGTATTTGTTTAGCTTTTCTGGATACTCTTTTAAAAATAAACTTGAACTTATTTTTTTTTTAAACATTTTAGACCGAGACTGAATCGTGAACAAGCATTTCTTGTGTAAAGAATATATCGTATGGCTCACAGTCTATAGAAACAATTTCATGAGAAACTGGAACCATTTGCAGCATTGTTATTGGCTCAAAAGAGTTTGAAGCATAACTATATATTTGGTCTGTTGTTATAATGTCTGCCGTTGCTATAAATCTTGCAAGGCCGTCTCTTTTTACTAAAATATAGTGATACTGAGAAAATATGTCTCCGTTAATGGCAACAACTGTATCCCCTGTTTTTTTATGAACCATAACAACTGTTGTTGTTGTATATTCAATATTAGGTTCTGAGTCTGTCCAGTTATAAATGCTTTCATAAGCTTCTGGAGTAGACATATATGGGACACCGTCAATATCTGCAGATATTAAAACATCTCCAACCTTTAGGCTTCCTGCGGCAACTAAGCCTTCTGGGGTTCTGACAAGGGTGTGCACTCCTAAACTTTTCCAGCCGCCTCCGCCTGGAGGAGGAGGAGCTTCTGGTGGCCCACTTGGTGGTTGAGGAGCATTACTATAGTTATCATAGTTGCCATAGTTACCATAATTACCATAATTCCCATAATTATCATATGGAGGAGGATTGCTATAAGGATTATAGTATGGAGCAACATATGTGTACAAAGTTATATTGACAGTGCTCAATGCATCTACTAAGCTTCCAGCCGTTACGCTCTGTCCTGTAATTTTTTGATCTAAGGATGTATCAGATCCAGTTGTTCCAGAAACTGTTCCAGCAGTTAATCCTGCTGCAGTAATTGCAGCTATTGCTGCTGTTTGAGAAAGCCCATAAACATTTGGAACTGCAATTCCTTCATAAGCATTATATTTGTAAGATACATTTGTCCCATATGGGACAGATTGTCCAGCAGAATAGTTTAATAACTCTGTTACCTTTTCATTATTTGCAGCATAATTTGTCACAGTTATAGAAGATGTATACGTCAAGTTTGCTGCAGACAAGGCTGCTTCGGCTTGTGTTTTTGTAAGACCAACTAGTGTTGGAATTACTGTTCTTGCAGATAACTTAGATCTTTTTGAATTTTTTTTCATTAAGCACTCAAATCTCCGAATACGACCCAGCTATTTGCTCCACGTTTTAAACAGGTTGCGCTGCTCCAGCGTGTTCTTAATTTTAATCCTGGTGTGGCATCTGGAGTAAATCCAGTTCCATTAATAGTAATTTGAGAAGTTGTTGTCTGAAGAACATCTATAGTTGTTCCAATTGGGAAGTTGACCGCTGAATCGTTTGGAAGAGAAAGGGTTCCAGTTGTCATTTCAATCATCTTAAAAGCATCTGCTAGTCCTGGAGTATATGATGCTGTTTGCTGAGAAATTGTTATAAGGTTATTATCTGAAATATCTGTAACTTTTGCAATCTTGACCCATGCGCCAGAATGTGCATAATATGCTGATCCAGTTCCATGAACATGTGCAAACATTCCGTGTTTAAACGCTGCAGATGGTAGATCTACTTCTTGAGCATAGTGCTCCCAATCTAAAGATCCACTAGAAATAGCATGCTCTGGCAAAGTGAGTGTTCCAGTTACTTCTAAATCATTAGTTGTTACTTTTGTACTTGCAGTAATTGATGGAGAAGTAATTGATGTGGTGCCAGAAATTGTTGCTGCTGTTAGTCCGCCTACCTGAATATCGTCATAAGTTCCGTTAGCAAAGTCAATTACTGTTGTTGGTTCAGCAACTACCCCTTTAAACAATTTCCATTTATTGGTTACGTGATCTCTAGCTAAACCTGTATGTTGGTATGTTCCATTGTTAAAGCTTCCAACTATTCCGACGTCAATTATGTTCGCTTGATTGTTTTCTCCAACATAAATAAGTGGGTTTGCAACTGAAAGATTTGAAGTGGACTGAGATGTTGTTTCTCCAGTTACTGTTAAGTTTCCTGACACTGTTAAATTTGCTGTGCTTACTGTACCAGTAAATGTAGGGCTAGCCTTTGGCGCTTTTAAGTCAAGTGCGGCCTGTGTGGCTGTTGAAATTGGCTTAAGGGCATCTGTTGTATTATCAACGTTTGATAGCCCTACCATTGCTTTTGTAATTCCACCAACTGTTCCTGTAAATGTAGGAGAAGCAATTCTTGCTATTGTAGAATCAATTTCTTCATTTCTAATAAAACCAGTTGAGGTTAAAGTTGGAATCCCGTTTGGCTCATCTTTAAGCCCTTCAAAATAAGAAAGCTCTAGGTAATCTCCAAGTGTGTTTGTTAGTCCAGTTGATAACACTACTTCTGGTGCTGTTGCAAAAATTAATTTATTTGTTACATCATTATAGGTTACGGTAATATGAGAATGATCAGAGTGATTAGTTGCCAACCCAATTGCATCTTGTACTGCTTCTACTAATTCTCCTGGGTATACGTTTAGGTATATGCAATCATTCCATCTTGAAGTTTCTGAATATCCTGCTTTAAATCTAAACTTATCTAATGCAAGACCAATCTCTCCTGCTTTTAAAATTGGATTATTTAAAATCCAGTTTGCCTCTGTGTCTCTTCTCATTTGAATTCTAATTGCCATTATCCATTACCCCCGTCAATATTTGCGTCTGCATTGTATTGTGCGCTAGACAAGCCGCCATCAAAAATAGAAAGATTTGGATTAAAAGATCCTGCAATTACTGTATGGATTGAGCCATCATATGTGTGTATGTGATCTTCAAGAACATATTGTGATCCATTTACTGGCATCCAACTAGCTCCAGTATGCATCATTAATGCATTCATTTCAGTATTAAAATATAGTGAACCTGCATGTCCATCTGTTGGATGATCAGGAAGTGTTGGCAATGACAGTGTTGCTAGGAATTGTCTTGCCATTTGTTATCCTGTAATTACTACTCTGTATGCTCCAGATGCTGGTGCTACTGCAAATCTTACTGTTAGAGTATTTACAGTTGTTCTTTCTGTATCAACTTCAACATTGTTCCATTCTGCAGCTGATTCGTAAACTTGAGTTTGAACATCTCTTGTGTTCAAATTATGTGTCACAGTAAATATTGTTCCTGCTCCTGTAACAACTACCTTTGGTCCAGCTGCAAGATCTACTGCAAGCTTTCTGGCAATAGGGTAGTAGTTTGTACCATCATTTGTAAGTGTCCAGTTATTGTCTGTTTCGTTCCATAGAACTTCAACGTCAGACTCTGTACCACGCTCTACTCTAACACCAGCGTCTACTGTTGGGGATCCAGTAAAGTCGGTATTAAGGTTAATCTTATTGTCAACAATGTTAACCTGTGTTGTGTTTACAGAATTAATTGTTCCCGTTACGTTTAAGTTTCCGCCAACTGTTAAGTTGTTGGTAATGCTTACATCATCTGGAAGACCAATTGTTACTGTTGAGCCTTCTCCGCCTGAGTTTGTAACTGCAATTTCATTTGTTGTACCCTGAATTCCAGCAACATAATCACCAGTTGTCTGTGTTCCAAGGTTTACGTTTTTAACAGATACTGCGCCATCTGTTACTGTAAAGTCTGCTGTTGCAAAGGAAGCAACACCTCGGTTTGTAGTTGTTGCAATTTCTGCATCTAATGTTAGTGTGCCTGCAGGATCATCATATGTTACATCAATGCCTTCGCCTGCAATAATTTGTGAAGATACAATATCTTGTACACGTTCAGCATTTAGAGTTACTGCGCCTGATGCTACTGTAAAGTCTATTGAGTCAAAACTTGCAACACCTTTATTTGACGATGTTGCATCTTCTGCTGATATTGTAACTGTATTATTTGTTACAGCTACATCAATTCCTTCTCCGCCATTAACTGTTAGTGTGTCAGTTAATAGGTCAACTGTGTCTGTTCCAGTATCTCCAGCTATTGAAAGGTTTGTTGCTACATTTGCTTCACCAGCGGCTGTTAAACGACCTTTTGAATCTACTGTAAATGTTGGAATCTTTGTTGTAGAACCATATGATCCTGCAGTTACTGCTGTGTCAATAAGAGATAGGGTTGCGTCTCCACTTGTACCGTCTTTAGAAACATTAATTTGTGTTGCTGTGCCAAGTACGTCTGGAATGTCATGAGTGTGGTCTGCACGAGCAACTGATGAAGATGTTCCATCAGACTTTGTGTTACCAAAAAATAGGGATGTTGTTTGTCCAGCTGCGCCGAAATCACCAGAGGCTCTTAGCCATGTGGTTCCGTTCCAGAAATATAGGAAATTGTCAGTTGTGTCATAGTAAATCTGACCAGTGACTGGATTTGTTGGCTTAGAGGAAGAAGGAAGATTTTGAATGCGGGCATTCAACAACTCATTCTTTGTTAGGTCTAAGCTGACTAGAAACTTTCTTGCCATATTATGTTACTCCCCTTTAGGACAGATACGCTGTCCCAGAAAATGCTTGTGCCATTGTTAGCGTGAGCACGTTAATACTATTATAGTCTATTCCCGTCTCTAATACGTCACCACTACTAGATTTAACAGTCACGTTTGGATGGAACTGAAGGTTGTGTTCTATTCTAATTGAATAAATGCCACTTACTGGTCCAGTAACTTGAGAAAGCTCCCAGGGGTAGACCATTGCAACTTCAGTATTTAAAAGATAATTTGGGGCTCCAGCCCATGTCTGGTCTGTTGGCTTTGGACCGTAAAATCTTGTTGTAACTTTATCATAGTAAAAGTCTCCATTAAGTCCAAGGCTTTCTGCTGGGGCGCCATTTCCATTAAGAATGCCTTTCCCTCTTGGTCCTTGTACTCCAGGGTCTCCAACTACTACCTTATTAATATTTTCATGAACTACAACTTTTTCAGCCATTATATTGTTACCGATCTACTAAGAGTTAAAAATCCTTCAAGCAATCTTATTTTGTTGCCATTAGTATCTGTTACTACAAGATCATAAGCAGATTTTGGAAAGATTAATTTGTTTGTCAATGTGGCTGGAATTGTAATGCTAACCAAATTTCCAGATATGTCAATTCCGTTAGCTGATGGAGTAGACATTGTTGCTACTAATTGTTTTCCACCTTTTGTATCTCTTACTTGCATTTTTGCAGTTGATCCTGTTAAGGATATTGGAGTATCGTTTGAGTTTAAATACTCAACCTGAAATGAAAAAGTAGCGCCTTGGTCTACTTCAAAATTTTTAACTGATGCCACAATACCCTGCCTTATTTGATAAATTAAATAGAAAAGTCCCTATGCCAATTTTAGCATAGGGACCGTCCTAAAGTATTTACTTAGTTACGCCAAAAGACTTGTCATTTGGGTTTAATGCTCTCAATAGCACGGGTGCTACTGCTGCTACTCCAGCCATTGCCAAATCCTTTGGATTTGTATTGCCTGTCATATATAGAGCTAGGGCTGCTGCAAAAAATGAACGTCCGTAGCTTGCTAGAACTGCTAATGCTTTTTCCATTTCTGTTACCTTTCCGTTTTTGTCAAGATCTGCCTTTGATGGCTTCTTGACTGCTTTTTTTGTTGTTGTCATTTTATCTCCTGTAGAGAAGTTATCTCCATAAATTGGGTTTCCCCAATATCTATTCTACCACTAAGCGGAAATATCTACAATTTCACAATTTCCGTCAGAGGTGCAGGCAAGTGCTTGTGTTCCAGATGTTCCGTCTTCTGTTTCATAGAAAGACAAATCTTCCCATCGGATTGAAGAAGGCATCTTTGATACAAGGTCTCTGTACTCTTGTTCAGTTACTTCCTGATAAGGCGCTTGCTTATAGGAGTGATCTGAATGAGGCAGGAATGAGATACCAGATACTTCATCAAAGTGCTTGTAAACCCAAGCACCCACTTCCATCCATTCATCTTCTTTAACAGAAACTGTAATTGAAGGCTTATGTTCACACCAAGCACGTTGGTATACAAGCCAAGTATTTAAATGTTCAATTGCTGTAAGATCATTTCTTGTAATTGCACCTTCTGGAGCTTTTACTGGAAAAGAAAATACATAAGTGTCATTTGGTTTCATAACATCATCTTCTACTGGAATTCCAACTTCTTTTAAAAATGTAGAGATTGGATCTTTTTTATCGCCACGAACTGTGCGAATATAATACTGTGAATGCCATGCATGCATTCCTGAAGATACCCCGACCAATTGAGATACTGTTCCAGAAGGCTTTACACATGTAATTGCTGCAGACTCAGGAATCCCAATTTTCCCAGCCTCTTCTTTATTCTTTGCTCTTGCCGATTCTCTTAGAGTCATCAAAAATGCTTCTAGGTTGACAAGATCTTCTTTGCCTGACATAAACTTGTGTCCAAACTGTCCAGTCAAGGATACGCCCAATAGTCGTTCTTCTTCTGTGTTGTCTTTCCAAATTTTGCGAAGGTACTTAAAGTCTGTAAGAGTAGATTGCCATGTTCCAAGAATTGTAGCAAGCTCTACTTTGCGTTCAATATCTTTCTTTGTATCTTTTTCACGTAGTACGACTTCTGAAAGATTACAAAACTGATAAGGACGCAAAATAATTTCCGAACAAGGGTTCGTTCCGTAGTGAATTTCAGGATCTCTGCGACCATACTTGGCTGCTTGCTTTTGTGCTGCTGCAACATTGTATATTCCACGCTCTCCAGATTTTGAATCATAAAGTGATTTCCATTCTGCTATAAATTGCTCCATCTCTGGCTTACGAGAATAAGCAACAGAGTTATTAGAAAGTGCACGTTGAGAATTATGCTCCCACCAGTTGCCTGATTTTGCTTGAGCCATCTCAATGTCATTAATGTTTGAAAGTGAAATCATTGCTGATCTGCGAACTCCACCAACAACAACAATTTCTCCAATCTTGCACATAAGATCATGGGCTTCAATTGGTTTTAGTTGGCGACCTGCTGCAGTTTTAAATTTTGCAATTGTAAAGTCAAAAAGATTGATCAATGGCTGTGGGCCAGAAGAACGTCCGCCCATTGTCTTTAAACGTGCACCAGCTGGACGTAATTTGCTTACATCAATTGCTGGAACTTGACCAGACCAAAGCAATGCAAGTAGTTCACGATATGCTTTTGCCCAACCTTGCTTTGAGTCCTCTACTGTAATAACAGTTGTAGACTTTTCAAAAGTTTCTGGGACGGAAGGAAGTTTATTAACGTACTTGTATTCAACAGAAAATCCAACACCAGTTCCACACATCAAAATATACATAGTTTCATCAAATGATCTTGGATTGTCTACTGGAACGAATGAACAGTTGTACCCTGCTACATGGTCTCTGTCAAGTGCTGGTCCAGATGTCATTACTGAACGCATAGAAGGCATAACATTTCTATCATAGACCGCTTGCTTTAATTCTTCTACTATTTTAGAATCTGGAACATAGTTCATAGACTCAAGGTGGGAAAGCATGAAGTCAAAGTATCTATCTACTGTTTCTCCCCATGTCTCACGACGATTATCTTCTTGCAACCATCTTGCATATCTTGATAGTGCAATAAAATTCTCATATGGGTTTTCAATTACTCTTGACATTTTTAGAATACTCTCCTCCGCCGTTTTACAGCTAATTATTTTTTGGGTAATCCTAAGTATACCTAAACTTTTTTCAGAGGGCAAGCCCTAAGAGAATTTTTTAGATAAATCTTCAAAAGCATTCTTGGTCAACTGATCCCAGTTATACTTTTGGTGAATATTTTCTGATTGAGCAAAATAATATCCAGAATAAGCTTTGTAGTTCATAGTTACTTCTAGCATAAGCTCTTCAAGGTGTTCTTTATCTGGTTTAAACATTTGTCCAACGTAAGCATTTCCAATAGATTTAGGTAATGTTTCAGATGTCAATGTTGACTTTAGCTTTAGGGGTCCAAGAAATTCTTTATAATCTGCCCAATCATAAGTTGAGATTACTGGCATGCCAGTTGCTAAACCTTGCAAAGGAATAAATCCAAATCCTTCTCCCCAAGATGGATAAACAAGTGCATGGTGAGAGTGATATAAAAATAGTAGTTGACTAGTATCATACTCTTCTGTTATAATAGATATATTATTATATATATTAGGTAAAGATAATATGTTATTATTATTATATATTCTAATAGTATTAAATAGATGAGCTTTGATTGTTAAGTGATATTTTGGGTTATTGCCAAACAATTTGATAAAAGTGTCAACAACAAGTTGTCCATCTTTTCTTGGAGATGGTTCTCCAATATGAAGAAATTTAAAAACACCATCATCTTTTAAAATTCTTTTCTTTGGTTTCCAAAAATCTTCAATTCCATGTCTGTAAACTTTGACATCTTTTGTTACACCATTTTTCTTAAACACATCTGCAGTCCATTGAGATGTTGCCCAAACTTCGTCACACAAATTAAACTTTTTTACCCACTCTGGATCCATTGATGTTGATTCCCATGGAGTGTAACCTATTTGATACTGTCCTCTATGAAATTTAAAATTATCTGGTTGTGTAAAGTTTATTTGAACTTCAGCTTTAGGGTTTGCAAACTTTACATTATGTCCTAGTTTTTGTAAAGACTTAACAATGTTTTGCCCTGCATAGCCAAATCCTACAGCAGGGTTTAGTCCTGCTTTTACTGTGTAATAAGAAATATTCATTTTATCTTTCTGGTTGACTAGCTTGACAATTCCATACTTTGTTTAGTACTATTAGAGTTACTGTCTCTTAGGAGGTAATAACCTATGGAGAAAAATATGAAGCGTTTGTATGATTTACTTAGTAATTCTACCATATTCGTAATGTTTACGGTAGCCATATACTTTGTAGCAACTACAAACGGACCTGCATATGCTGCAAAGATTGAAGAGCAAGTTGCTGTTCAAGAAATGCAGAAAAAAGTAGAAGCCTATTCGGTAGCAACCGATTTAGGTAACTGCGAGTTATTTGAAGTTTTGAGCATTGCTGGCTTTGAAGGCCAGTCTTTAAAAAAAGCGTGGGCTGTGTCAAAAACAGAGTCCAACGGAAGACCGCTTGCTCATAACGGCAACAGAAAAACAGGGGACAATTCTTATGGGATCTTTCAAATAAATATGATTGATAACTTAGGAGATGTAAGAAGAGACAAATACGGTCTCACTTCCAATTCAAATCTATATAACCCCATTTTAAACGCAGAAGTCGTTTATAGAATGAGTAATGCGGGCAAGGACTGGAGTTCTTGGCCAAGTTATGGAACTGTAAGATACAAGGAATTTGTAAAAGAATTCCCTGATGAGTGTTTAACAATGCTAAAAAAGTAGGGACAGTAAATTAAAACACAATTAATAGTGGCTTATCAGAAGTTGGCGGGGGAGCAAAAAGTTCCCCCGCTTACTTGCCCAATGGATAAATCAGTTTTATATCCAAACTTAACACACGAAGATCAGCTTTACCTATATTGCTTAGAGTGTTCTTATAAAAACTATATGGGTTTAGAGATGTACGAAAAATTAGAGAAGTATGTAGAGAAATATCATGGCAAGCAGGAATCTGATTAGCGGTGGAGAGGTTGAAGAACTTCAACAACCTATCAATCTTCTTATAAGAACTCTTGCTCCCGCTAAATGGATTTTAGTTGATCAAGAAACTGGTCATGTATACCAGGGATCTGACAGAATGGATTCATATGGCCCATGGGTAAGACTTAATGTTGACGATAAGGTTGTAGACAAAAATACAGCAGATAGAGTCATAGAAATAATTGAAAGTGCTTCGGCGGTAGAGAAGAAAGTGATATAATAGTAATATGCTAAGAACAAGAAATTTAACTTTAACATCAACAGCTCAAGAGCTGACAATTGATGATGCAATGGATTCACCAAATACTATATCTGTGCAAAATACAGATTCTTCAGCAGTGCTTTACATTGGCAATGCTTCAGTAACATCTTCTAACTATGGTATTAAACTATCTTCAGGACAAATCTGGAGTGCCGACTTAGCAGCAGATGATAAAATTTATGCAGTTGGAACTTCAACAGTTTCTGTTTTAATATTGGAGAGATAAATGCCATTTTCATTTACATCAACAGGTGGATCTGGCAATGGGTTACCAGGAAAAGATTCTAGGTTCCTTGGAACATGGAGTAGCGTAACAGCATTTCTTGCAGTTTATCAGGGAGGTCCAGTAGGTTTAGCAGATGCTGACTGGTGGGCTTTTGTAAAAGATAATACTAACCCAAATAAAGTTTATGTAGTTCGTGAAGATGCTAATTCCGCAACTGGTTGGGTTATCGATGATAATGAGCACCTTGTTTTTTACACAGGACAAGATGGACAATACCCAAACTACCTAGGAGAATATAACAACGGTGCTTCATATCCAGTCGGTGGAATTGTAAGCATTCCAGTTGGCAGTCCTTATGGAAATCCAGGACAACTATTTATAAGAGCTGGAAACCCAGGAAATCCAGGCTATCCACCAGGAACTCCGTCTTGGACAGAGTATACAAATGGACTTGTAGTTGCAGGTCTTCCTGCATACTTGCCATTAAAATCATTTCAAGAAGCAAGCAATTACAACCTTGACTACGGATACTTTAATCACGCTACAATGGGAGCATCAATTGGAATTGCAAGAACTCCACAAGTAGATGCTTACATGAATTACGCTATAACAGCAGGTGT
>Ga0222712_10006136_pt1 | contig 11925 bp, 11 predicted proteins | sample C33_657DmetaG_FD_165043 | JGI IMG/M metagenome (GOLD analysis project Ga0222712, IMG submission 165043) | Estuarine water microbial communities from San Francisco Bay, California, United States - C33_657D | ecosystem: Environmental > Aquatic > Marine > Unclassified | place: USA: California... | reverse complement strand
AAAAGATTTAAGAGCAGCAGGCGAAAAAATCTAAGTAAACACAAGTATTAAAGTATAATAATATACCATCATGGCACGTAAAGGAAACAGAGTTCAAGTAATATTAGAATGTACAGAGCATAAAGCAACTGGCATGGCTGGAACTAGTCGTTATATTACTACAAAGAACAAAAAGAACACTCCAGATCGTTTGGAGTTCAAAAAGTACAATCCAATTTTGAAAAAAGTAACTCTTCACAAAGAAATTAAATAATCATGGCAAAAGCAGCATCTAAAAACGCGAAAGTAAAGGATTTAAAAGCTTCTGCTGAAGCTAAAAACTGGACAAAAGTAATCAAAGCTATCCGTAGCCCTAAAACAGGCGCGTATACTTTTAAAGAGAACATTGTTCACAAGGATAAAGTATCTGAATTCTTAGCAGCGAAATAATCGCTTCTACTATTTTCGAATAATATTTTAAAAGCTTTCCAATATTGGAAAGCTTTTTTTTATCTATGCTTTTAAAAACTTAAAGCCTGATAAAACGTTTTTGTTAACTTTACACTATGAGCTTTTTAGGTAAATTATTTGGTAAAAAAGAGAAGGAAATTTTAGATCAAGGTTTAGAGAAAACTAAGCAAGGTTTTTTTGAACGTATATCTAAAGTCATCATTGGTAAGACTACTGTTGATGATGAGGTATTGGATCAATTAGAAGAAGCTTTAATTGGGGCAGATGTTGGCGTAGATTCTACATTAACTATTATTGAGAAAATTCAAGATCGTGTTAAGAAAGATAAATATATTTCTACCCAAGAATTACAACAAATCTTGCACGATGAAATGGCTGGCTTACTTGTAGATGCACCAGCTGATTTACAAGGATTCAATCCTCCGGCAAATAAAAAGCCTTATATCATATTAGTTGTAGGTGTAAATGGCGTAGGTAAAACAACTACTATAGGCAAATTAGCACACCATTATAAAGAAGCGGGGAATCAAGTAGTATTAGGTGCTGCAGATACTTTCAGAGCTGCAGCTGTAGACCAATTGACTATTTGGAGTGAAAGAGTTGGCGTGCCAATTGTAAAACAAAATATGGGAGCAGATCCAAGTGCTGTAGCATTTGATACTGTACAATCTGCTATCTCAAAAAATGCAGATGTAGTCTTAATAGATACTGCAGGAAGATTACATAATAAGGCTCATTTAATGGATGAATTGAATAAAATCAAAAGAGTTATTCAAAAGCAAGTGCCTGATGCACCTCATGAGGTTTTATTAGTACTTGATGGATCTACTGGCCAGAATGCATTAGAACAAGCTAAACAATTTATGGCAGTGACCGATGTGAATGCCCTTGCAATTACTAAATTAGATGGCACAGCAAAAGGGGGAGTAGTATTAGCCATTGCACATCAATGCAAGATCCCTGTTAAGTATATTGGTGTTGGAGAGCAAATCAAAGATTTGCTTTTATTTGATAAAGATGCTTTTGTAGATTCTTTATTCAATTTGAATAAGTAGTCAGTTCCTTATTTTTGAATTAGTTTGTAAACTATTTCAATACATAACGAACACTAATTCCACCGTGATTTTTGAAATAAGATTGTATAATACTAAATGCGGGCTGCCAGTCTACGCTAATATTCAAAGGGCTATTTTTGATTTTATAATCAAATCCAATAATGCCGTCAAAACCTACTGCAATATTGGAATTGGAATTATTAGGATTGGTCTTTTTCCATTCCTCGCTCCAAACGCCCATATGACCTCCATAACCAATATACCAACTTAAATTTTCCGCACCTTCAATTGGGGTATAGATTTCTTTTAATATAGAGGCACTAAATCCATCTAGACTAACATATCCTATCACTTCTATGGCTCTTGCGGTCTTATACATATTTTTATAGGTGATAGCGCCAGGAGAAACTTTTACCCCAATAGACTTAGTATATGGATTGATATATGGCCCAGAAGGCGGAATAGTATCTAGGGTATAATCTTGCGAAAAAAGCTTCGAAACACTTACTAAAAAGAATAAAACGATGCTTACTTGTTTTAGATGCATATTACTTGTTTTGGGGGTATACAAATTTAGTAATAAATGGCACAAATTCACTGTTTAATAAATGCTAAAATTTGGGTAAGTTTGTAATATGTTAAGTTTTCAAGCTTTATCGGAGCAATTTAATAAAGGGTTCGATACCCATCACTTTCCTGCTAGCCCTGCAACATTATATGAGCCAGGGGAGTATTTTCTACAAATTGGAGGTAAAAGAATTCGTCCTGTATTGTGCTTATTAGGTAATGAGTTATTTAATGAAATTCATGAAGATGCATATCAGGTAGCAAAAGCTATTGAATTGTTTCACAATTTCACTTTAGTGCATGATGATATGATGGACGAAGCAAGTCTTAGAAGAGGTAAGCAAACTGTACATACTAAATACGATTATAATACTGCATTATTGGTTGGTGATGTAATGATTATTAGAGCATATGAGTTTTTACAACAAATTCAACCAAGTTATTTACCAAAAATTTTGCAATTATTTAATCGAACTGCAAGAGAGGTTTGTGAAGGGCAGCAATTAGATATGGATTATTCAAAAATGGATCATGTTGGTATGGATCAATATATCGAAATGATTACATTGAAAACTTCCGTTTTATTAGCGGCTAGTTTAGAAGCTGGTGCTATTATAGGGGGAGCTAGCGAAAATAATTGCAATCAATTATATGAATTTGGTAAAAAAATTGGCATAGCATTTCAAATACAGGATGATTATCTGGATGCTTTTGGGGATGCTGCTGTTTTTGGAAAAGAAGCTGGAGGAGATATTAAACAAAATAAAAAGACTTTCTTGTTATTACATGCATTAGCAGTTGCCAATGAAGCGCAAAAGGCTGAATTGGAATTATTATTGAAAAACAATGCAGCGGATAAAGTTGAAAAAGTACTGACCATTTTTAAAGCATGCGGAGTAGATGCATGGGCAGAAGATTTAAAAGCAAAATATTTAAAAGAAGCTTTCGAGCATTTAGAAGCCATAGCGGTTGTATCCAATAGAAAACAACCCTTGATTGAATTGGCTAATTATTTAATGAATCGAAATCAATAATCAACTTACATGAGTTTGTTCAGAAAAAAATCAATTGATAAAATTGTAGCAGATGCGAATGCAGGATTAACGGATGGGCATAGTGCAAGTGGATTAAAAAAAGAATTAGGCGTAAAGGACCTTACATTAATGGGGATTGCAGCTGTAGTGGGTGCTGGTATTTTTTCTACCATTGGCACTGCAGCCTTTCATGGCGGCCCAGGCATTTCATTATTATTTGTCATCACAGCAATTACTTGTGGATTCAGTGCGCTATGTTATGCCGAATTTGCTAGTAGAGTACCTATTGCTGGCAGTGCTTATACATATGCCTATGTAACTTTTGGAGAAATTGTAGCTTGGATTATTGGCTGGGCTTTGATTTTAGAATATGCTATTGGTAATATAGTAGTAGCTATTAGTTGGAGCGGATACTTTGTGAATTTATTAGAAGGTTTTCATATTCATTTGCCAGGTTGGTTGAGCACCAACTATGAACAAGCACAAGCAGGATACGAAGAAGCGATGGCGCATTTAGCTGCTGGTGGAACCACTGAGACATTTAGTAAATTAGCTAGAATTGGTTATGATGCAATTACAAATGCTCCAATGATAGGTTCTACTAGAGTTATTTTAAATATACCTGCATTTGTAATTGTGGTTTTAATCACTTTGTTAGTGTATAGAGGAATTAAAGAAAGTAAGAAGAGTACTAATGCGATGGTGATTTTTAAAATACTGATTATTTTATTTGTAATAGTTTTAGGCTTTTTCTATGTAGATACCACTAATTGGATGCCATTTATGCCTAATGGATTTAAAGGCGTATTAGCAGGCGTGTCTGCAGTTTTCTATGCATATATTGGTTTTGATGCCATATCTACTACTGCAGAAGAATGTAAAGATCCTCAAAGAGATTTGCCTAAAGGCATGATTTATTCTCTATTAATATGTACGGTATTATATATACTTATTGCATTAGTGTTAACTGGAATGGTTTCTTATACAGAATTAAAAGTAGATGATCCATTGGCATTTGTTTTTGAAAAAATTGGATTACATAAAATTGGGTACATCATTTCTGTTAGTGCAGTAGTTGCCACAACTAGTGTATTATTAGTTTTTCAATTAGGTCAACCAAGAATATGGATGAGTATGAGTAGAGATGGTTTAATGCCTAAGAAATTTGCCACTGTACACAAGAAATTTGGTACACCAAGTTTCGCCACTATTATTACTGGAATTTTCGTAGGTGTTCCAAGTTTATTCATGTCTATTAGTAGAATGACAGACCTTACTAGTATCGGTACTTTATTTGCCTTTGTTTTGGTTTGTTTTGGGGTTTTAGTATTACCGAGAATATCTCCTGATATTAAATCTAAAGCTTTTAGATTGCCCTATATAAATGGTCAATTAATTATTCCTGCTTTGGCAGCTATATTTATCTATTTCAGTAGTGAAAGAATAATGTCTGCTTTTTCTGCCATGGGCAATGAGGGCTACCAAGAAATATTATTCTTAGTATTTATTTTTATACTAATTATTGTAGCTATATTTTCTTTTATCAGAAAGTATTCTATTATTCCAATAATTGGCGCTATGTGTTGTCTTTACTTAATGATTGAAATTCCTCCAGTTAGCTGGTTATGGTTTTTTATATGGATGGCTATTGGTTTAGTGTTTTATGCAAGTTATGGAAGAAAGCATTCCAAGTTAAATACATAGTATGAAGTACCAAGTAGGTGATGAGATATTAGTGATTCATAGTAATGAGGAAGGAAGGATTATTGAAATCATGAACGACAAGATGGTGATGATAGAAGTTCGTGGGGTGAAGTTTCCAGCTTATATGGATCAAATAGATTTTCCTTATTTCAAGCGTTTTACTGAAAAGAAATTATTTCCTACAAAAGCGGCGAGTAATAAAATTTATGTAGATCAAATACCCAAAGAAAAGATTCAAAAAAATGATTCCAAAGAAGATGAAGGTATTTGGTTGTATTTGGTTCCTAAATTTAGCTTGGACGATTTTAACGATGAAGTCGTAGACAGTTTAAAAATATTCTTATCAAATAGAACAAGGGTAGGCTATCAATTTGATTATACTCAAAATACCAATGTCAATGATGGTTTCTCCATTGCATCAACCTTAGCACCACATACCGATTTTTATATTCACGATATTGATTTTGAGGTGGTCAATGATGGATTAGGGTTTTTCATAGACTTTTCATTAATAGAACCGCACAAGAAAAAAGCGGATCATTTTGAAACGCAGATTAAAATTAAGCCTAAACAATTTTTCCAGAGAGTGGAACAATTAAAAGAAGATGGAACCCCCAATATTGCGTATCATTTATTTGACCAATATCCAGATAAAGAAGAAGATAATTATGTGCCTTTAGATATTCTTAGAAATGCAGGATTCAAGGTTTATGACGCCTCCAAAATTAAAGAGCATATTCCTGCTGCCAGATCTGTTGTTGATTTACATATTGAAAAATTGGTAGATAAACATAGTCATTTAAATAATGCCGAAATTTTACAAATCCAATTAAGTGAATTTGAAAAGTGGCTTGAACTAGCTCAGTTAAAGCATTTACCTAGCATGATTTTCATACATGGAGTTGGGAAAGGGAAACTTAAGCAAGAAATCCACGATTTATTGAAAGTAAAGAATGGCATAAAAAGCTTTGTAAATCAATACAATGAGTTTTATGGCTATGGGGCTACTGAAGTATTCTTTTCATAGGGAGTCTCATTTATGGACTCCCTTAGAGTCCCTTTGGAGACTCTAAGTGGAATGTCTTACCTTTGCATTACTACAAACCCGAGCTATCGTGGCAAGCAATTGCCAAGGAAAGTCCGGACAGCATAGAGTAACCCACCGGTGAATAGCCGGCGTCTCAAGCAATTGAGGCAGAGAAAGTGCCACAGAAAATAACTACCTCGCAAGAGGAAAAGGTGAAAATGTGAGGTAAGAGCTCACAAATCTATCAAGTAATTGTTAGATAGGGTAAACCTTGGGTGCTGTAATGCCACGTATAGGAACGCTTAAGAACGACTCGTTCAAGTTCCAGGGTAGGCAGCATGACTTCAGCAGTAATGTTGAGGCTAGATAAATGATAGTTTAGAAACAGAATCCGGCTTATGAGGCTTGTAGTATTTTTTAACCAGCATCTTTTAGGAGATGCAAAACAAAGATCATGACGATAGAACAAATCAAGCGCATGAGGGACCAAGTTACTGTCCTGAGGAGGTTTCTTTGACGTTGATAATAGAATACAAAAAATAGATCAAGACAAACAAATGTCCTTATCTCCCGGCTTCTGGGACGATAATACCCGTGCTACGGGTATTATGAAAGAAATTAAGTTAAACGAATATTGGGTCAATTTATACAATGATGTAGCTAACAGCGTAGAAGACTTTGCTGTTTTATTTGATTTTTGGAAATCCAACGATGCTACAGAACAAGAAACGCAAGAAGCATTTAATAAAGCTGTCAGTTATATTGAGGAGGCAGAATTTAAAAGCACTCTAAACAAGCCAGAAGATGAATTGCCAGCTGTAATGCAAATTAATCCTGGTGCTGGTGGAACGGAAAGTCAGGATTGGGCAGAAATGCTTTTAAGAATGTATACAATGTATGGCGAGAAGCAGGGGTGGACAGTTAGTTCCTTGGATTATCAAGAAGGAGATGGGGCTGGAATAAAATCTGCTACTATTCAGTTTGATGGACCTTTTGCATTTGGGTTTTTAAAAGCAGAATCTGGGGTACATAGATTGGTAAGAATTTCACCTTTTGATAGTAATGCAAGAAGACATACTAGTTTTGCTTCTGTCTATGTATATCCATTAATTGACGATAGTATAGAAATCAATGTAAATCCAGCGGATATTGAATGGGAATTTTATAGAAGTGGCGGTAAGGGTGGTCAAAACGTTAACAAAGTTGAAACAGCTGTGAGATTAAAGCATATCCCTTCTGGTATCATCGTAGAATGTCAACAATCAAGAACACAAGGAGAAAATAGAGAGCTAGCGATGAAGATGTTGAAGAGTAGACTATACGAAGAAGAAATGCGTAAAAAGCAAGAAGCCTTAAATGCCAGCAATGCTACCAAAAAGAAAATTGAATGGGGAAGTCAAATTAGATCATATGTATTTCATCCATATAAAATGATCAAAGACCATAGAACAGATTATGAAGTTGGTAATGTAGGACCAGTGATGGATGGGGAAATAGATGGCTTTATAAAAGCTTATCTTATGGCAGAAAAGAATTAGTTTTTAGGTGAAAGTATTTCAAATTTGGATTTAGGTCTAATACTTTCTTGCCATTTAAATCCTCTAATAATTAATTCTTCTGGAAGTATTTTGTTTAGTGGGTTTAATTTACCTTGTAATTGATTGATAAATTTAACCTTAGATGGTTCGCTATTTTCAAATTGAATTTCAATAATTTGAGCAGAAGAGTGATTTACACCAATAAATTTTTTCTGATCATCTAGTACAAAATACATGTTCTCTGCATTTCCTTTGGTTTGCATTTTACTGATAGAGCCATCTTCAAACCATACTTTTAATTTATTGCCTTTAATTTGATTAAAGTATTGTGTAGTGTCTACTTTATTTATTGCGAAAGCATTATTTATTACACTTAATTGTTCAGGCTTTTTATTATTAACAAACATGTAAATGGTGTCTCCAGTTATTTGATTGTTATTTGACCATACAATTGGTTGTGTTATTAAACGAATAGTAGAATCGGAAAGTCCATAAAATAAACTATCACATTTAGCTTGAAGAGAATCGGAATATATTTTTACATTATGAAAAGCTTCAAAATATTTGTCTAAACTACTATCAGTATTTTTAACCATAAGATCTCTTGCCAGCGGCATTGGTCTTTTTAAATCTGAAATTTTTGCAGAAAAAAGCGTGTCTGCTGTTACAAATAATGTATCATTTTTCTGCTTAATCAATAAAGTAGGTAATTCTGTAGCGATTAGAATACCTTTTGATCTATTTGTTTTGATATGATTAGCAATCATGTCAAAGGATAAGGAATCCTTGGACTTATACAATGCATTCCCTCTAAATTCTCCTAATCCAAGAGAATCGTCTATAGCCATTTCATCTGCAATAAAAGTATAAGTACTATCATCTATAATTGACCTTTCATATAGGTATCCCTTTTTTGTGCCTAGATTATAATTTCCATTGGATGTTTTTATAATTCTCGAACCGTTAATAATTTTAGTAGGGCTAATAAAATTTGACAGTTGCGAAGAGGTGTTGTATTCTAGAGTATCAGTAATAATGGTGCTTTCTGGATCGGTTAATTCAACTTTTTTTCTAAATATGACATCCCTTGTTATACCATAATAAAAACCTTCAATACTCTTTAGAATTGTTTTATTCCTAACTAGTTTACCTCCTTTATTGTATTGGCCTAATTTGATAGAAACATCATAGTCCAGAGAGTCTGTTGTTAATACCCCAAGACCATCTGTTAACTTTACCTTTCTTCTTAAATAAGCTTTTTTATTATTGCCTAGGTATTTCATATACTCTGCATAAGTGTGCACACTATCTGCATCATTGATATGAATATTCCCATATCCTTCAAGTATATTACTAGTGGTATTTAAAATAATGCTATCCCCGTATAATAAGGTTTTGCCTTGTCTAATTTTTACGTTACCCACTAGGATAACAAAATTAGTCGAGTCTATTTTTTTTACATTATAAGTAGCTGCAGATAAGAATTCAATCAATTTTGAATTACTATCAACCAACGCAGGACTAGTAGCGGCTTGTGCATTTAAATTGTAAACAGAAGCACAAACAAAAAATATTGCCAAATACAATTTATTCATTGGTAACAGTATCAGCAATAGGTTTGCTCAAAGGGGTGGTTTTATCTTTTTTACCAAAGACAGATAAATTAATATATCTCTTAGGGTGTACTTTAATATCGTCCACTAAAGTATTTACGCTATTTATAGTATTTTTTAATTCTGTATAAACTGCAGGGTCATTCATTAATTTAGCCGCAGTACCGTTGCCAGTATTTAATTTTTGTAGCGTTAGATTTATACCAACTAGTGCGGTTTGAATTTCTTTAATGGTTTTATTTAAGTTAGCATCTTTAATAGATTGAGATGTACTATCTAAGTTATTAATGATATTGCTAATTTTCTTGTTATTGTCTGCTAGGTTTTTAGTAAATCCATTTAAATTATCAGCTGTTTGAGCTATAGAGCCACCTTGTTTATCTACCATTTGTTGAATGGAAGCCATCGACTTATTTAAATTATCGGATGTCTTGGTTAGGTTGCTGATTAATTCTTTAAAGTGATCTTTATTTTCTTCATCCATTACATCATTTACATTCACCAAAACCTTTCTTAGTTCATCGATGGTTTTTTTGAACTGTTCTCCCATTGGAGATAGGGTATTCATAAAATCGCCTAATAAACTAGTTGCTGGGGCTGTTTTTACAGTATCTCCATTTTTTAAATAGGAGGTAGCATTACCTAATGAAATATAAATACTATTTGTTCCTAATGGATTTTCTTGAATTGTAGCAATTGAGTTCACAGGAATCTGATAGTTGTTATTCATTTTAATTGCCACGCTGATTTCAGATAAACTGGCATTCAAATTTTCAATCTCAAAAACAGTGCCTACTTGAAATCCATTAACAAAAACAGGATTGGATACAATTAAACCTTTCGTATCATGATATTTAGCGTAAATAAAATTACCAGATTTAAAGATGGTTTTTCCTCTTAGGAAATTAAATCCAAGTATAATAACGGTAACTGCAATTACGGTTAGTGCTCCTACTTTCGTTTCGTTAGATATGCGCATTGGGTAAAATATACTTTCAATGCAAATTTAGCTAATAAAGAGGGGATTACCTGCTGTCTTTTGAGCTTTTTTGAAGTTCTAAAGAGGTCTTGTATCTTACGATGGCCTTTGTGATAGCTTCGCAAATTTGATTTTGCCCCTCTTCGCTATTTAAGTAGTCTTCTTCTTGAGGATTAGAGATAAAGCCAGTTTCTATTAATACTGCAGGCATTTTTACTGCAGCTAATACCCAAATACCTTTTTGATCTCTTTGTCTAGCTTCACGGCTATTTCTGCCAGATTTTTGAAATTCTTCCTCGATAGTTAAGGCCAAGCTTGCAGCTCTTTGAAAATATTGTTGAGTTAATAAACTTGCCATCATAGAACGGGTAGGGTCGTCTTCGTTCAACTTCTTAATTTGAGATTCAGATACAGAGTCCAATTTTTCCACTAATTCATCTACCATATCTTCTGCTACACCTTTACGTTGTTCTGTTTTGCCAACACCATATATATAGGTTTCTGTCCCAAAAGCAGTACTAGGTAAGTAGGTTGTTCTATATTCTGGAACCTCTCTTGTTACTTTTTTCTTCTTTCCTTTCTTTTTTACTGTATATGTCTTTGTAGTGTAACCTGTTATTTCTCTTACCTTTTTACCTTGAGCAGAATTAGTGTGAATACAAACAAATAGGTCTCCCTTCATTTGATTGGCAATTTCAGCTTTTTCCACTACTGAATTATAGATATCAGTTCTTCGAGTCATCATTACTTCTACATCTGGTAAAGCTTCTTTAAAATATTGCTCCAACTTTAAAGAAATGGCAAGTGAAACAGCTGCTTCGGTAGAGTATTTACCATACGAACCAGGATCAGTACCACCATGACCAGGGTCAATTACAATTCTGTTAAGGCTTTTTGCTTGTGCTTGGGCACTAAATTCAGTAAATAAAATGCTTAAAAAGGCAATAATTACAATACGAAATGCTAAAATCAGTCTATTTTGCTTCATAATCAGTTGCTTAACGCTGTTTTACTTTATTTTTGCAGCAGTGATACATCTAGGATACAAAACTAACGTAAAAAACACCTTGGATATTGTTAAAAAGCCCATTTTGCTTCTATTAACAATCTGTCTTGGTATTGTTTTACAGTCAGTTGCGCAAAATTCACCAACTCCAATCTTAAAAGATAGCTTAGTCATAAAAAAAGACACCAATCTTAGAATTTCTAAAGACACAATGGATGCCCCAGTTTCATATGATGCAGCTGATTCTGGAGTAATGGATTTAAAGACCAAGGTATTCTATCTATTTGGGAAGGCTAAAACAGTTTACAAGAGTTCACAATTAGAAGCTGCAAATATTGTTTACGACCAACAAAGTCAAAACATAAAGGCCTTTGGTTCAAAAGATACTTCTGGCAACCCATTGAGTAATCCCAAATTTACAGAAGCAGATATAGTAAGTTATAATGACTCTATCTATTTCAATATGAAATCGGGTAAGGGTTTAACAAAGAATACCAATTTTCAACAAGGGGAGATTTTCATTAATGCAACTGCAATGAAAAAGGTTAGCAAAGACGATGCATTTGCTTGGAGAGCTAGATTTACTACTTGTAATTTAGACGAACCTCACTTCGCTTTTAGAACCAATAAAATGAAAATTGTGACAGATAAAATTGGGGTATCTGGACCAACATTTCCTGAATTTGAGGGTGTCCCTTTTCCCATAGGTATACCTTTTGGCATTTTTCCTCTTACAAAAGGGAGGCATTCTGGAATGATGGCACCTGCGTTTTCTAGTAGTGAGGATTTTGGTTTAGGATTTGAAGGTCTGGGGTATTACAAAGTAATTAATGAGCACGTTGATGCCACGATGAGAGGCAATATATATTCATACGGTGGATGGAATCTAAACTTGAATAGCAAATACATTCTTAGGTATAAATATCTGGGTAATTTTAATTTGTCTTTGCAA
>Ga0222712_10006134_pt1 | contig 11926 bp, 14 predicted proteins | sample C33_657DmetaG_FD_165043 | JGI IMG/M metagenome (GOLD analysis project Ga0222712, IMG submission 165043) | Estuarine water microbial communities from San Francisco Bay, California, United States - C33_657D | ecosystem: Environmental > Aquatic > Marine > Unclassified | place: USA: California... | reverse complement strand
GCCGTGTAACAAAAGAATTTTAATTTTCGGGTTATTCCCAAAACGTTTTGTCCACACTTTGAAGGTCCCAGATGGGGTCTGGATAGGAATCATTTTCACTCCCGCAGCTTCGATGCTGTCAGGGTACGTGAAGTAGTTGGACACCGTTTCTGAACTTTTAGTGCAAGAAGAAAGGGTGAAAATGGAAAGGGCAATAAGTAGTAGTTTGTTCATCGTTTTTTTTCTTAAACATACGATTAATGGCAGGATAATAAAAAGCAAGGTTGTTCCTAAAACGGATATGGGAACAAATTTGTCTACTTCTAGCAAATAAATTATAGCTATTATATTAGCTATTTGTGCTAAATTTGATTATTTTTAGCCACTATATTATCTATAATGAATCCATATTCTTTACAAAAGACGCCGTTAACTACTTTGTTAGAATTAGCAGGGAAATTACGCGTGCTGCGAAAACAGGCTGGTTATTCACAGGCTGAATTAGCGCTTCGGTCTGGCGTTTCGCTGGGCAGTATTAAGCGTTTTGAACGAACCGGAAAAATTTCGTTAGAGTCATTTGTGCAAATTGCATATCTACTTGATCGTTTACCGGATTTTGATTCTGTTTTTGTGTGTCATCAAGTGGACAAGCGAGTGGAAAAGTTGTTTAGTTAAATTTTGGCTCAATGGAAAAGTTGAAAGTATTGCTTGATTTTGGTCCTAAACAAGTGGAGGTAGGTGAGCTCGCGCTGTTAGAAAAACGTATTTACTTTAAATTTGCAGCGTCTTTTTTAGACGGACCTTGGGATATTTCACCTTATTATCTGAAACGTAGTGCTCAAATTCAGGAGTGCTCGACTTCGCTATTTTCTGGTTTATTTGGGGTATTTGATGATTCGCTTCCGGATGGTTGGGGTAAATTATTGGTGGATAGGAAGTTATTGGCTTCGGGTGTTTCTTTGGAAGAAATAAACCCGTTAATGCGCTTATCATTAGTTGGTCAAAGGGGTCCAGGTGCTTTAATTTATCAGCCGGCAGAAGAGACGCAAAATAAACCTGCTTTTTTAGCCTTGGATGAAATGGAATTAGAAGTAGTGAAAGTGCTTTCAGATGAACCCACTGCCTATTTAGAAGATTTATATGCAGTAGGTGGTAGTAGTGGTGGTGCTCGACCTAAGGCAAATGTGGGTTTTAATCCACTGACAAATGAGTTGTACTTAGGGCACTTGGAAATGCCTGAGAACTACGAATCGTGGATTGTGAAGTTTCGGTCTACTTTTGATGTCTCCGATATGGCTCAGGTTGAATATGCGTATTATTTGATGGCAAAAGAGGCAGGTTTACTGATGAGCGAGTGTCGATTGTTTGAGGGGCAGAGTGGACGATTTTATTTTGGAACAAAACGATTTGATCGAACTCCTGGAAACCAGATTCACCTGCACTCTGCTGCGGCAATGTTACAAGATAATTTTAGGTTAAGCAGCTTAGATTATGGACATCTAATGGAATGTGCTTTTCAGCTAGAAAAAGATATTGCTGCCGCGGAGAAAGTTTTACGACTTGCTGCCTTCAACGTTTTGAGTCAAAATCGAGATGATCATAGCAAGAATGTCTCATTTTTGATGGATGCAGCAGGAAATTGGACCTTAGCACCCGCTTATGATCTAACCTTTTCGCAATCCGCGCATGGTCATCACAGTATTTCGGTTGCTGGAGAAAGCAAAAACCCCTCTAAAAAGAATTTGCTGCAATTAGCGGATACTTTCGGTCTGAAAAATGCCAATGACATCATCGATCAAGTGTATGCATCGATTTCGAAGTGGCCTGTATTTGCAGATGAAGCTGGTGTTTCGAGGCCTAGTCGAATAAGGGTAGGGAAGGCACTTAAGAATTAGCCTTACAAAAGGGTACTATTAAATCGATGTATATTTTTTATTACCTTTCGTTCATTAAATCAAAAACGATATGCCATTAGCCATCATTTTTGCATTGGTTGTAGTAGTTGTTATCTATTATCGCCGTCGGAGGGATTAGAACTCTGAACCGTATTTTTCAATCAAGTCTTTATTTAATTCAATACATTGTTTTTTGAATTGAGTTAAGTGTCCATTGATATAGCGCGAAGTGTTCACAGGTGCTAAAGCTAAATTGATAAGTTCATTAATGGAATCAGGGGAATCATTTTTCAAATGATTCGCAATTAAAGGTATTTCAAAACGTCGTGTTTTCGAAGATGAATTAGGGGAATAATTTAAGACTTGTTTTTCATTCATTCGATAAGAAGTATTAGCATCTAGTATAGTACCTGTTTTTATCCTTAAGTACATCAGGTTTTGATCCATCGCCTCTTGAAGTGTTTCAATATTAGCAATTCGAATCTCCAATAGCTGAATTTTCTTAATAATTCCATCGTCTTCAACGAGTCTGAGTCCCCCTGCATTTTTCAGTTGATCGATACCATTTTTGGAATGTTGAAAATAGCTTCGCAACGAGAGCGATTTAATTAAAAAATAAAACTTAGGAAGGTCAGAGGTATATCCGTTAGAATATAATTCTGCAAGTTGCTTTCCTAATTTTTGTTTCTCCAAGTTGTATTCAATTATTTTATCGGACTCGGCGATATCTCGTTCCAAGTCCAAATGTATATTCTTTAAATATTGAATTTCGCGGTGTTTTTCGATTTGATGCTCGCGTAAATTTTCAGCAAAAAATCCGAGCGTCACCGCGGCGAATAGCATGATGAATTCTGTGAAATATTCACTTACTTTTTTAGGAGGGTGGTGGGGGTGGTGTACTTCCATGTTAATTTGATTCAGGGAAATTAGATTCAATTAATTTACGCAGTTGGTAACTTTTCGCTTTATAAGTCTTGTAATAGCCTGTCTCAGTTACATTCATTAGCCAATCACTGCCACGTAGCATATTGACTGTTTTGTGGTTTATATCTGGCTGATTAGTATCTAGGAAATAGGGTTGACCGGGTGCAGAACTTTGGTTTTGCTCTAATATGGTTATCATTTTACTCCTTGCTAAGCCATTTCGATGGGCATCTACATGCGCCAGATTTAAATGATTAACCACCCATGGTTGAATATTGGCATAGAAATATTCCTTTTCGCGGTCTTGCCGGTATTCAATGCGTTTTAGTTGCATTTTTAAATCCGAAATGGCTTTGGCTAAGGTGTCGTTTTTAAAATAGCGGAGTGAGCCGGAACTGATGATTTGATCCAAATTAGCTTGCCTAAATTCCGGGTGGCGCCAAATAAAAACACCGCGAATAAAGTGATAATAGAGTGTTGCATCATTGGGTTTTAGACCTTGTGTTTCAATGATATTAATGGCCTGATTAACCGATTTTCGTTCAATGATTCGGAGTTCTTGGAATTCTTTGAAGTCGACGGAGTCCGCAGCGAGATCTTTCAATAACGATTGTGCTAATTCTTTTTCACGTAAACCTTCGATGTAATGTTCTCGTTGATTCTCAACAAAAAAACCGAGACTTAATGCGACGAATATGACGATGAATTCACTGGCATAATCCTTGAGACTTTTGGGCGGGTGATGTGGGTGGTGTACTTCCATGTTAATTTTTTATTACCTTTCGTTCATTAAATCAAAAACGATATGCCATTAGCCATCATTTTCGCATTGGTAGTAGTAATTGTTATCTATTACCGCCGCCGTAGGGATTAGAACCTTAATTTATTCAAAGTGATAGACACGACGCAAGTCGTTCAATAATTTAGTGTTGATTTCTCGGTATTTTTTCAATTCATTATTTCGGGTGGCGGCTAAAAGGAAACGGTAAAATTCCCAAGATTTCCGAAGCCGTTTTAAATAGGCTGCAGTGGGCTTAATTTTAGGGTATTTTAGAAACTTAGATGAATGCAAATATTCCTCCAATAGTACGGAGAGGGAGCGATTGTTTTTCCCTGTTTGGGTTAAATCACGCACTAAATCTACGTTTTGTATTTCAATAAAATTAGGTAGAACAAATTGGTGGTAGACGTTCGCCTCGCGCTGCATCCGAATGCGTATTTTCTCTTGATCATTTATGATTTTCAATAAATCTTCCTGAATGGCAATGTCTTTAAAATAGCGTAACATTCCGGAAGATTCAAGTTGACGCAAAATTGCACTTCTAGGCTCAAATTGTATTTGTGAATTTGCATTTACACCTACAAATTGTGCCACCTGAAAACGCTTTTGCATCGCTGGATCATCTACATCTTGTTGGTAATTCAGATATAGCTCGTTGAGGTAGGCCTCCTTCTTTATTCGAAAAGGGATGACCTCTGCTAATTCCATCGAATCAGCTTTTGTTTCTAAATATAAGCTATGCGCTAACTCTTTTTCGCGCAAACCCTCGATATAATGTTCCCTTTGATTTTCAACAAAAAAGCCAAGTGTTAATGCGACGAAAATAACGATGAATTCACTTGCATAGTCTTTGATGCTTTTGGGTGTATGGTGGGGGTGGTGTACTTCCATTTCGTTCAATAGCCTATAAAAAAATCAAAATTTGGTCTAATTTAGACCAAATTTTGATTAAATAAAGAATTAATTGTTTTTTATTTAGAAGACAAATCCGGCTGCAGAGTCATGTAAGTAGTCTCATTTTCTACTACGTAGGTCCGCATGATGGCCATATCTTTTTCATAAGAGCCCTTACCATACACCTCATCGTAAGCTGTTTTTAACTTGGCTGGCTCATCCATTTCTTTCCAGCCATCTGGAAAGCGGCGCGAGAAAACAATGCGATTAAGTCCTGAAGTGGAATAGGTTGCCACTTTGATACCCGCTTTGTCCCATGCTTTAGGTAGCTTTTTCATAACATCCCAAAACTCTTGTGCCGGCGCATATTTTAGCGTCAAAATATTCGAGCGAATTTTTGCCGATCTTTCAGCCGGACTAGAATTGCTGTATTCAGTTTGAAAAGTGATGATTTCGCCCCCTGTCACACCTTCTAAATGGGGAGATACATGCAAATAGAAGTCATTTGCTGCCTCTGTATAGGCGGGCATTGCGGCTAATTCATCACGGCGAGCCCAAGAGGTCCCTATATTAAATAGTGCCATCACTTCGTTGTGGTGGCTTCCCCCAACTAAATTAAAAACCGCCCAAGCATAGGGAGTGCCCGCCTTTCGGAATTTCGCCACATGCGTTTTTAAGGCCTCATTGAAAGCGCCCCGATGACCAGATTTGATTTTGTAATACTGAAAATTGGTGGTGTTTGCCTGTGCCCATGCGCTGAGCGAGAAAAGGCAAAATGTGGAAAGGATAAGTAGTTTTTTCATGTTATATTTAGGGTTAAAATTTGAGTTGGAAAATTAGACTAAAGCCTTTCGTCTTGGCATTTTTTTGTCTTTACTTTGTCTTGTTTTTTGAAAAATTTGTCTAAATTTCTTTGGCCAACACCTGTCAAGTTTACTATGTATGATTTTGTACCTTATTTGTCATTTTTAACAAGTGGAATTGGGCTGTTTTTTATATGTTACTTGTTACTCCGTTTTGGGAAATACCCCAAGGTTTACGGACTCATCTTCATCATTTTTGCGCTCGTTTACATGGAGTTTTATTTATATGCCTTGACTTCCAAGCATATTTATAAAATGCCCTTCCTATTACGTAGCTCAAATATCTTCCGCATTTTTTTGCCGGCTGTACTCTACTTGTATATACGGAGTATGTTGTTGCCCACGAATCGATTAAAGTCTTGGCAGTACCTGCATTTTACGGTACCTGTTCTGATGAGCATCGGTATCATGCCTGATTTATTCTTATCAGAAGAAGCGAAAATAGCTGTTCTGGACAATTACTATGTAAACAATAAATATTTTATATCTATAACAGTCGGATGGATTCCTGCCGGATTTATGCAGCCCATTTCCATAGTTTTTGGTATCGTTTATGGTGGATTGACCTTGGTTTTGATTCAAAAGACTCGTAGGAAACAGGTTGAAACGTATGCCCATATCAATAAGCAGACTTTGACTTGGTTAAATTTGTTGGCAGCCGCAGTGACGATTTACTTCGCGCTTCAATTATATCAATATATCAATTTATTCCTAAACAATGCCTTTGATCCACCTTCCCAAATAATCAAATGCCTCTTGGGAATTTTATTGTTTACCTATTTCATTACGACCCCCAATGTGCAGGAGAACATGGATGGCTGTATACTGCCGAAGGGAAAATCCTTTCCTTCGATTCAAGAGATATACCCGCATCTGATCCCTGCATACAACATGGATTTGCTTGCGATGAATTTAGACAAGCAGGTTAAAGAATCGAAAGCCTATTTATCGGCCGAATATGATTTGTCTACCATGGCAAAAGCACTTGAAATACCGATTTCAAAATTGCCCAAGTTGATCAAAAAATATTATGGAATTTCTTTTGTCGAATTTATCAATCGATTGCGCATTCATCATTTCCTAGAACAGCGGTCTTCTTTTGATCAATTTACGTTGGAGACCTATATGTACCAAAGTGGATTTTCTAATCGGTCCACTTTCTATGCCGCGTTTAAGAAATATGTGGGGGTAAATCCGAGTTTCTATTTGAAAGTGATCAGCGCGTAAACGTGTCTTTTTTTTGATTTCTGGACAATTTTAAATGAATTCAAGACAAATCTAAGTAGGTTTTTGTTTCGTCTTTTGGAATAAATATGAATATTGACATTCATTAAATGATTTCAAAAGCCTAACTATGGAAGTACACCATCACAGCCATATTCCCAAAAAATGGTCAGAATACATCACAGAATTTGTCATGCTATTTGCTGCCGTAACGCTGGGTTTTTTCGCTGAAAATCTACGCGAACATGCCATTGAAAAGGAGCGAGAAGTGAAATTCATACAAATTGTTCATGAAGACTTATTGAATGATATTAAAAATTTAGATACAGTTTCGACAATTTATCAAACGAGGTTAAAACGCGAGGATACCTTGCTGAATCTATTGAGCAATCGTGATTTTAAGCAAACGAATGACCTGTATTATTTGGCACGATTGAACTCCATTCGATTCTTTTTCCATCATTCAAAAAATGGTTTCCAGCAATTGAAAAATGCAGGTGGAATGCGCTTGATCTCGAATATAGAGGTTATTAAAAAGATTCAAGCCTATGAAAATAATGTGGAGGAAATGGATGAATTGCAAAAACTTACGGAGGATTTACTCATGAATTACCGCCAACAAATGGCAACGATTTTTGATGGTCGAGTTTTTAAAAATATGGTGATAAATGGGCAATCAAGAAATATTGAAGCACGTTTTTCTAGGCCAACGGGCAATCCTCCTTTATTTAATAATAGCCCTGAAGCACTTAACGATTTATTGAATAAAACCCTGTATGTGCATAACAACAACTTAGGTATTGCCAGTCGGTCAAAGGAATTAAAGCGTGCCGCTATAGAGCTGGACAATATGTTAATTGAAACCTACCACCTAAATTAATCACCATGGAAGTACACCACCATGCCCACGCACCTAAGAAGTGGAAAGAATACATCACCGAATTTGTGATGCTATTTGCGGCGGTAACATTAGGTTTTATCGCAGAGAATTTACGGGAACACCAGATTGAAAATAACCGAGCCAAAGAGTACCTCGAATTATTCAAAACAGAAATTAAACGAAATAATACCGCCATAGACTCTGTCTTGAAATTTGGAACTCCGGTATTAATCCAAAATGAGAAACTTTATTTTTCACTTTATGCAGATAAAAATCTATCGAATGAGGCCATCGCCAATTCCCTCGATTTAATGGTCTATCGTTTTTCCAATGACAAACGTATCTTCGAATTAATGAAAAATTCTGGCTCTTTGCGTTACATCAAAGATAAGAAATTAATCGAAGAAATAAACGCTTATGAAACAGATGCCGACTTTGCTGAATTCAGAACCTTTGATCAAGAGAGTTCCGCGGGTAAATTATTCTGGGATTTTTTAGTGCAGAAAATGCCACCTGCCTTATTGATGAAATGGCTAAACCGACCAGATCTTGATTATATTGCTAATCTTTCTCCTGCCTATGCTAGCTTTTATGCGGCAAATGAACAAGCTATAGAGACTGATTTAAAAAATCTACGATTATCGGAAGATGTGAAGTCTGTACTCTTGAAGTATTTGATGAATAAATGCACCATTCAAAAATTGAGTATTTTAAATCTTAAAATTATTAAGAAAAAATCAGCTCCTTTATTAGAGCACATTGATACCTATCTAGAAATCAACTAAAACTATGAAAAATCTATCTTCTATTTTACTGATACTCTTTTGTGCACAGTTTACTTTTGCGCAAACAAAGGAAATTGATTCTGCTGTATCAAAAAGTCTGGATTCGTTTGAAAATGAAATTAGCAAGGATATTGATGGTCAAAAAATAGCTGGTGGTGCTTATCTTGTGTACCATCGTGGCAAGATTATAAGAAAAAAAGCATTTGGGGAAATGGACAAAGCTAGTCATAAACCCATGTCCACTTCAGCTATTTTTCGCTTAGCCTCCATGACTAAACCAATAGCCTCTTTAGCCTTGTTATTTTTACAAGAAGATGGGTTGATTAATATGAATGATCGACTCGATCAGTATTTGCCTGCCTTTGCAAATCAGCAGGTGATTGAACGAATAGATACGCTTCGGGGGAGCGCAGTTTATCAAACTAGGAAAGCATCGAAGCCTATTTTGTTAAGGCATTTATTAACACATACAGCGGGATTTGCAAGCCAGTATGGTGGCAATTTAGCTAGTTTGTATTATGCTACATTTGATACTCAATCGAGTTATGATTTAACTCATTTTGTAAATGAATTATCCAAACTTCCCCTGGTGCATGAGCCTGGAGATGATTGGATTTATGGTCCATCCTTAAACGTTGCGGCTCGAGTAATTGAAGTGGTTACTGGAATGCCATTTCAAGTATTTCTTCAAAAACGCATTTTTGACCCCTTGCAGATGAAGGATACCCAATTTTATCTCAAACCCTCGGATGCCCCTCGTTTAGCCACTCAGTACATGCCCGGAATGAATGGAATGGAAGTAAAAGATCCTGGTTCTTTATCAAGTAACTTGATTTCAGGCCCACAGGTATTTTTTAGTGCCTCAGGGGGATTAACTTCGACATTAGACGATTATCTGAAATTTTGTGTGATGGTAATGAATAACGGGGTACATGAGGGGAAAGTATTTGCCAAACCCGAGACAATTGCCCTCCTCAAAACAGATCAAACTCCATTAGCTATTCACGCTGATTTTCTTCCCTCAACAACAGCTAAAACAGAAGGATTTACGTTTGGATATCAAATTGTTCGTAAAGAAAGTAATCGTTCGCTTAAACCGAAGGGGACAATTTCTTGGGGTGGTGCAACGGGTCCCATTTTTTTTATTGACCCTTCCCATGAGTTAATCGGTATTTATATGTTCCAAATGCAACCCCATTCGCAAGTGCCTACCAGAAAGAGTTTTGCAGACTTCATGATTTCAGGATTTAGGAATTAAAGGAATAAGGGAATAAATACTACCTTTTATTTAACTAAATTTGCTCCTGCAAAGCCTATTTTGGCGCAACTTATCAGCAGGTCATGCCTAAGAATGTTAAAATATCGGTGTTGATGGCCGTCTACAATACGGACTTTCAATTAACCAAAAGAGCCATTGATTCTGTTTTACAGCAAGATTTTCAGGATTTCGAGTTGATCATCATCGATGATGGAAGCACGGAAAATGACCGCAAAGCCTTGTTAGAATATGTAGAAGCTTACGAGGAAAAAATCGTGTACATCAGACACCGAAATCGCGGACAATCTGAATCCATCAATCGTGGTGTGCTGAATAGCGTAGGGGAATTTATCACCATTTTAGATAGTGATGATGAGTACAAACCCTATCATTTGAGTACTTGTTTAAAGGAAATTGAAAATGTTGATTTGATCTGTTCTACGGCTGAAACAGTGGTGGACACGGTTGAAGATTATTATGTTCCAGATAAAAATGATCTAAGTAAACCGATTCATCTAGATGATGCGGTGCTTTTTGGGACCTTATTTGGCCATCAAAAAGTATTTAAAAGTATTGACTTCAAAGGTGGTTTTGCGGCAGATTCAGCCTTCTTTGAGCGCGCAGAGATCGAATTTAAAACGAAGAAGGTATTCCAAAGGTCCTACATCTACTACCGCAATAATCCGAACAGTACTTGCGCCATATTAAAGCAAGAACTCCTTCTGAACGCAAATTAAGCATGCAACACCTTGTTTTAGCGTGCCACATTACGGGAGTGTATGATGTGAATCGGAATATGACATTAGCGGATGATTCCTATGAACTCGTGAGGGAATGGGCGGAATCGGTGGCTGCGGCTAACCTTCACGGGGTCATTTTTCACAACAACTTTTCAGATGAAACCTGTGCAATGTATTCAAATGAGCACATCTCTTTTGAGCGCATTACTTATAACCCTCAGTTTAATCCTAATGTCTTTCGCTATTTTATTTATCGCGATTATCTAGCTAAGCTCACGCAGGTTCAGGGTGTATTTGTCACGGATGTATCAGATGTGATGTTGGCGCAAAATCCTTTCATACATCCACTTTTTACCGCTAATCCAGATTCCCTTTTCTGCGGAGATGAGCCTAAAACCTTACATAATGAGTGGATGCTCGCGCATGCGGAGCATTTGCGTGAGCGGATTTCAGATTATGCTGCTTATGAAGAAGAGTTTGCTTCAGAGGTACTTTTAAATTGTGGTGTTTTTGGCGGGGCTTACCCTGTCTTTTTTGACTTTTTACAGCAATTATGCACCTTGCATTCAACCTATAATCACGATAATAAAACTGCCTATACGGGTGATATGGGTGCTTTTAATTACCTAGCGCGAACGCGATTTAACGAGAATTTACACCACGGGGATCCGGTGAATACGGTTTTCAAAGCCTACGAAAACGAGCGCAATGATTGCTGGTTTCGACATAAGTAATTCTTTCCTTAAACGTTCCTTCTTTTTTGGTCGTTAAGTGGCAAATATACTTTTATGCCTAGAAGAACGTCAATGAATGATATCCAGCAGGTGGAACAGCTGAACGATTTAGAGCGAATTGTTATCGATAAACGAAACGACAAGCGATCAGATGCGAAAAAGGAACGCCGCAATCGTCATTATGTCAAAGTCTTAATTAAACAGCAATTAAAAGGTGATGAATAATTTCTCAAAACTTATTGATAATAAATGAGTTATAGGAATATACAATCTAAACAAAAGAATTATGATGATTAAAAAATTAGCCCTGTCTGTAGTGACAGTTATCGCTTTATCTTTTTCTGCTAGCGCTCAGAAAACAATTGTAGATATTGCTGTGGGATCAGCAGATCACACTACTTTAGTGGCTGCTGTGAAAGCGGCAGATTTAGTGACTACGCTTCAAAGCGCAGGTCCATTTACTGTATTCGCTCCCACGAATGCGGCCTTTGCAAAATTGCCTTCTGGAACAGTGGATTTCTTATTGAAAGCTGAGAACAAAGCAATTTTAGCTAAAGTTTTAACCTACCACGTGGTGGCGGGTAAATTCGCAGCAGGAGATGTCGTGAAAGCAATTAATGACGCTAAGGGAACTTTATCCTTGAAAACTGTGAGCGGAGGAACTTTACTAGCTTCTTTAAAAGATGGTAAAGTGATTTTGAAAGACGAAAAAGGAGGCAGTTCTACTGTAGTAGTGGCTGACTTAATCGCAGGTAATGGCGTTATTCACGTGATTGACTCTGTGGTTTTACCTAATTAATCATTTGGGGTGATTATTTTTTGAGAAAGTGGCCAAAAGCTTTTTGGTCACTTTTCTTTTTTACAACTAGTTTACCGAGCTTAATTTTTCGAGATTACATACATTATAATTTTAAAATCAAAAATCATGTTTAAAAATTTCAAAGCATCCGAGATGCTAATTGTCGCTAT
>Ga0222712_10006133_pt1 | contig 11926 bp, 9 predicted proteins | sample C33_657DmetaG_FD_165043 | JGI IMG/M metagenome (GOLD analysis project Ga0222712, IMG submission 165043) | Estuarine water microbial communities from San Francisco Bay, California, United States - C33_657D | ecosystem: Environmental > Aquatic > Marine > Unclassified | place: USA: California... | reverse complement strand
GGGCATTATTAGATACTGCGATTTTAATGTTCCCTGCAGATAGTACCATTTTTACGAAAACAAAATCATTATTATATGGCACTGCAATATCCAATGGTAGTTTACCTAATTATGCATTACTTGGCGCACAGGCTTTTCAAAAAGGGAAGTATACAGTAGCAGCAAATTATTATTTACAAGCGAGTAATGCAGAACCATCTAATTATACGCATTTTGAAAATGTAGGTATTTGTTATTACACTGCTAAGTCATTTGAAAAAGCCATTCAATACTTTAATAGAGCAATCGATTTACCATCTGCAAATACTGGCAAGTCTGAATTCTTTAAAGCAATGTCTTATATCGCTTTAGGTAATAATACCGCTGGTTGTAGTGCTTTAAAAGCAGCTAAAGCAAAAAATTATCCTGGTGTGGATGCGCAAATTGCGCAGTATTGTAAATAAGGTATAAAGAAAATATTAATATAGAATATTTAATACAATATTACTTTAGCATGTTTTTTTTGCCCATTTAACTTTACTATCCAGTATTGATTATAAACAGACTCATCTAAATCCTGGTATTCATCCTTGCCTAGTAGCATGTTGACTAATCTTGGACTTGTATTGGAATGTCCTACAATTAAAATTGTTTTTGAATGATTTACTTCTGCTTTTAGCTCTTCGGCAAAACTTTTTAATTGTTTAGGGTCATAATTAATGATAGATAATCCAATAGTATTTGCTAATGGCAATACTGTTGATTTAGTTCTATTGTAATTAGTAGAATAGATTTTATCGATTTTGTATTTCTTAAATGCTCGAATTAAAGATGCTGCTCTTTCTTGGCCTTTTGCGTTTAAAGGTGGGTCTGCTTGCATCATTTGAGAACCAGCTACTGTTGTGTCTTTTTCTGCATGCCTTAGGATGATAAATCTTTGTTTTTGAGCATTTAAAACCGACGTAAACAATAGTAGGATAATGATGGTTAAAAAAGGAGACTTAAGCATACAGTATCATTTAATTACTCTTTCCATTCAATTGGAATAGAGATTTCGTTTTTACGTCCAATAAATTGGAAAGGTGCATTATATCCTAGGAAATTAAAGCGGCCTATGATTTTAATCTTCTTTTTTTCAAGTAAGGCAACTAATTTATTGGTATAATCATTGATCTTTTCATCATTAGCATAACCTCCGAATGCAATCACTGCAGCATATACTGGCTCGGATTGTTTGATTTCAACAGTTGCATCTTTTGGTTTAGGTAATGTAGCCATATCATATTTCTCTGGCATTACAAAACTCATAGCCGACCCTTTTTCGCTCATCTCCATTCTCACGGGGGCGGTCATGGCAATGCTTTTATTTTGGTCATTACCGCCAAAAATATAACCTGCTAGCTTTCTAAATCCACTGCTTGCTACTTGTTTATAGTTTACTCCAGAAGAGCGAATAGTAGCAAAGGTTGCTTTGGGGTAAAATCGAATTTCAAAACCATCCTCCTTTTTAACAACCCTATACTTTTGGGTTTCAATGCTAGAAGCCGAAAAACTTCTAAAGGATTGAAATACAATAAAAATGAGAGTTAAAGCCGATAATAGGTAGATTGCTTTCATGCTTATAATAACATAAGAAACTGGGAAATGTTTGGTATTTGGGGGATTGTCGGCTTCGTTTCACTTCACCGACTTCCCTAAATGGCGCTCTTAAATCTAACTCTACGAGTATTACTGTATTAGATTGAAAATCAAAACAATCAACCCAAGTACGAGCCACATATATCCTATGTAATATTTTTGACTTTTAGAGTGAATTCTACGGCAATTTCCCAAGAAAAAGGGTGGTGGGCAACTGTTTTATTAATTTTTTGAAGGAACAAGTATGGAATCTTCTGGATTTCTGGTTAAAATACTTTTTTCGTTGATTAATGAAAGCAAATTTGGATTTTTTAAAGAATCAAGTAAAACGTTTTTTAAATAAAATTTTTGAATTTCTTTATTTGACTTTGTCCATTGAACGATTTTACATCTACAATTGGCATTTTCAAGTGTATTAATTACTTCGCTTAATTTTCCTCCAATGCCTTGTTTTATATATACTTCTCTTATTCCAATAATTTTATTTTTATCGCCTATATCGAAATTCCATGAAGCTGAAATTGCGTTATATATAGAGTCATTATTATTAATGGAGAGTAAGCTATGCCTAGGAGATTCAATTTTGCCGTCTTCGTTTTTTACAAATGTGTGAATGGAAACAAGATTTGGTGCCTCGAATTGTAAATAACCGGCATGATTAAAGCTCGCGCCGTATCTATTATAAACAAAATAACCATTTTTATATTTTACTTCAATAACATTAGGTACAACCTTGTGAAATCTATCAGGATCAGATGGCCTTGCTTGAGGTGAGCCAGTATAACATAGCCATATTCCTTCCATTTTTTTAATCTCCTGCTTAGAGGGTTGATAAGGTAAAATACTTAAATCTGATATAACAGTATTCCATAGTTGTTTCTGATTATACCATAAATATGAAAATAAAGAAGTTGAAAGGAATAAAATGAATGTTGAAACACTGAGCCATTTTGTGCTTGAACGCATTCTACTTAACTTCTTTTTCCAAATGCTAGAATCAAAAGTCGAATTTTCAGTAAGTCCGTTCAAAATATCAACCAAATTAAGATCAATCGGGTTTTCCAAAAATCTTTGTTTACCCATATTATATAAGTATATATAACATGCATCTATCAAAAAAGGTCTTGGATGTGATACAATTTGATTGAAAAAAGCATCTTTTATCTGATTTCCAGTAATGTCATATTTTCTAAACGGGTATTCTCTGATATTTGGATTTCCATCTTTTGGGTACTCTATATGGCCATACTGCTCGGCACTAAAAGGTAAGTTCTTGGAAATCTCACTTAATAATATGGCAATTGGTTCGTAATTTTTACGATTAGAATTTCTGTTAATTATTTTACCAGTCACAGATTCATATTTTTCTATGACCTTGGACAGTAAATAATGTATTTCCTTTTTTATAACTTGTTTATTATCCAAAATATTGATTTTCAAATATTTATATAATTTCGGAAAATTTTTAATTATTCCAAAAATAACAAATTTTATTTATTAATGTTTAAGAATGATCTAAATAGTATCAAACTTTGTTGATAGTATAAATTTGTCTTGTCATTTTAAACAAAATTTGCTTATGAGAAATTATTTATCGTCTTTAGTTGCAATTCTTTTAATGAGTTGTATCAATTCATCCTTACTTGCACAAAGTAAAACCATAACTGGTACAATTACAGACAATGCTAATAATCCAATTAGTGGTGCTGCTGTTTCTTTGAAAGGATCTAAAATCGCTACTATCTCAGATGAAAAAGGGAATTTTATTCTACAATCATCAGTGACTAAAGGGACCATTTTAGTCACTTTTATTGGATATGAAAAACAAGAAGTTACTTTTTCGTCGAATAATTTAATAAAAATTACTTTACTAAGTTCAACAAATTCTTTAGATAATGTAGTTGTCAATGCACTTGGCTTTGAGACCAGGAAAGACAAATTAGGTTATGCGACAAATAGAATTAATGCGGAGGCACTTACCAATTCTAGTGAGCCTGGTTTGATCCAAGCACTGGCTGGTAAATCTTCTGGTATCAGAGTGTCTCGATCTTCTGGAGATCCAGGTGGAAGTTCACAAATTTTGATACGTGGTCAAAGTACTATTACTAGAAGTACTGATCCCTTAATTATATTGGATGGGGTGCCAGTTAGTGGTGATGCTAGGGGTGAGTCAAGTGCCGGTCAAATTGTACAACAGAGTAGGTTAAATGATATCAACCCCGATGATATTGCAAATGTTCAGGTGCTAAAAGGCGCGTCAGCTGCTGCACTTTGGGGTACAAGGGCTGCAAACGGAGTAATTGTAATTACCACAAAAAAAGGCAGTAGTGGTTTAAAACCTGTAATCAGTTTTAAGTCAACTTACTCAGTTGATGAAGTAAGTGCTTTTTATGATTTACAAGAAACATATGGTCAAGGAAATAATGGAGTTTGGGCTGCAAACGCCATAAGAACGTGGGGGGATAAAATTAGTACAAGGTCAGGAAATATCGACTCATTGAATACTTCAGGTGCTTATTTCGTGGGCAGTAAAGGAGGGATTTACTATCCGATTTCGAAAAAGAATTCAAAAGAAACTTTTGTAAATCAGAACTACAATGATGTATTCCGTCAAGGATCTATGCTTGATAATTCTATAAGCATAAGTGGAGGAGATGCAAAGTCCAACTATTTCGTAAGTTTTAATGATCTTAATCAAAAAGGAGTTGCTAGAAATAGTAGCGATTATAGAAGAACTGGAGTAAGAATTAATGCAGGACGACAATTAAATAAATGGCTTAATATATCTAATAAGGCGTCATTCATATTGACCAATTCAAATAGACTTCAAGCTGGAATTAACAACGCAGGTCTATTGATTGGGTTATTAAGAACTCCGCCTGATTTTGATAATGGTGAATATATTGGAAAGTATTATGCTACTCAAGGAGGTGCCTTTGTTGATAATCGCCAAAGATCTTACCGAAATTATATTGGTTCGTCAACTAATCCAGGATTTAATAATCCTTTATGGGTTATTAATTCTTTAAAAAATAAATCAACTGTTAATCGTTTTATTAATTCAGCTGAGGTGAATATAAAGCCAATAAATTGGTTTACACTTACTACAAGAGCAGGGTTAGATTATTTTACAGATTTGCAAACAAATTATTTTCCATACTACTCAGCAAATGCGATCACTGGTCAATACAACAGAGAAGAATATACAGAATCTCAATTTAATTTGGATGTGATTGCAAGGGCAGAACAAAATTTTAGTGAAAATTTCGCTGGAAACCTTGTTTTAGGATTTAACTATAATAATCTTAAAACGTCAACTTTAGGTGGGCAGACGCTTAATTTTATTCTACCTGATGGGCCTCAGGATTTCAACAATGCAACACCAGCAAATATTTCTACAGTGGATAGATTTGTTAAAAGAGCATCCAATGCCGGATACACAAGTATTGGTACATCCTTATTTAATCAACTTTTTTTGAATGCAACTGGTAGAATGGAAGCTGCCTCAACATTTGGTGAATTAGCTTCAAAAACATTTTTTTATCCATCTGCAGATTTAGCATGGCAGTTTACACAAATGAATAACTTTAAGAATATTAAATGGCTTTCTTTTGGTAAGTTAAGAGCTTCTTTCGGTATAGTCGGTGTCCAGCCATTATCTTATCAAACAAATACAATATATACTGCAAGAACATGGGGTGATGGTTTGGGTGGCGCTTTAGATCCTGCACTTTATGGAACTGGTTCATATATACAAAATGATGATAAGGGAAATAAGTATTTAAGACCAGAACAAAAACAAGAATTGGAGATAGGTACAGATTTGAAATTTTTAGATAACAAAGTATCTTTCTCTTTTACTTATTATGAAAACGTAACTAAGGATGCCTTGATTTCTGTAACTCAATCTCCTGCTACAGGTTTTAATACACTTTATGCAAATGCCGGAGAAATTGAAAACAAAGGAATGGAAATAGACTTGGGAATTAATGCGATAAGAAATAAAGATTTAACATTAGATTTCAACTTAAACTGGACCAAAAATAAAAATTTAGTTACTAATTTAAGTGGCGCAGGTTCAATTACCCTTGGTGGAAGTTCTGGTGTTTCTTCTAGAGCTGTAGAAGGGTATCCTTTGGGTGTATTATTTTCAAATAAATTCCTTCGTGATGATGCAGGTGAATTAGTTTTAAATACAAATGGATTCCCAACAGTTGATCCTACAGCTGCTCCAATTGGAGACCCAAATCCAGAATGGAGAGGTGCATTTGGATTCAATTTGAAATATAAAAATATTTATTTGAATGCATTAATTGAGCATTCACAAGGAGGTCAGGTAATCAATGGCACTGAAGGTGTCTTATTGGATTATGGAACTAGTGCTGCTGTTGGAAAAGAAAGCATATCTAATGTAGATCTTAAGCGATACAATGGAACGATTATCCCTGCAAATACGCCCTTTAGAGGAAATATTCAAGATTTTGGTGCGGGCCCTGTAGCATTAGAACAGAGCTGGTATACTGGACCTGGGGGTTGGTTTGGTAATGTTGGAGAATTATTTTTAAATGATGCAACATGGACAAGATTTAGAGAAATTAATATTGGTTATAATTTCAAAAACAATTACCTATCCAAAAAAACAGGAATTAATAATATTGGAATTGAACTTAGTGGTCGAAACTTATTTGTACAAAGTAAAGTCAATGGATTCGATCCAGATGCAAATAATTCGGGATCAGGATCTGGACGAGGTGTGGTTTATTTTGTAAATCCTCCAACAAGATCTTATTTGTTAACACTTAAACTAAATTTCTAAGTTTAATTTAAAAGCTTCATTATGAAAAAAAATATTTTATACATATTCTTTATTGTCTTTACATTAAGTTCTTGTTCAAAAATGGTTGAAGGTATTAATACTGATCCCAATGCGCCAATTGATGCTGATCCAAATAGCATGCTAACTAGTCTTATGGTTGGTAATATGAATATACAAGAGGGAGATCTTGCTAGATTTGCTGGAATGTGGTCTGGCTATTTTCGAGGCTATACCCAGCAATATCAAAGTTATCACCAATATTCAGTTATTGCAAGAAATTTTGATGCAGCATGGCAAAGAGTTTATTCTGGACTTTATAAGAACATGAAAATTGTTAAAGAAAAAGCTGGTCAAGTAAATAATAAACAAATGATTGGTGTTGTTCAAGTACTTGAAGCCAATATGATGGGTACAACAACTTCATTATGGGGTAATGTACCTTATTCTGAAGCATCAGATGAAAATTTTCCTAATCCAAAATTTGACGCACAATTAGATGTGTACGCAAGAATTCAAAAAGTATTAGATAGTGCTATTTTGAATTTATCTTCAACTTCTTTTGTTGATTTTTCAGCCCAAGATATTCATTTTGCCGGAAATATGACAAAATGGATTCAAACAGCTTATACTTTAAAAGCACGTTATTATTTACAAGTTAGAGATTATCCTAATGCTTTAGCTTCTGCTCAAAAAGGTATTTCTACTCAAGCAAATAATTTTATGGCACCACATAATGCTTCAAGTAGGGGTGCATACAATTTATATTTCCAATTTTTATCCTTAGATCGTCCCAACTGGATTGATGCTAATGGTATGTATGGTGTAAGTATTTTGAATCCGACAGCCACTAAATACAGAGGAAATACAAAGACAATTGAACGAGCAAGATGGAGCTATTTTTACAACTCTGCAACAAATTTGAATTTCACGCTAAATGGATTTTATGGGCAAAATACCTTTTTCCCTTTAGTTACATATGCTGAAAATTTATTAATTCTTGCTGAAGCTGATACACGATTAAATGGATTTACTGCAGGATTAAATAGGATTAATACCTATAGGAATTATATGAATACTGGTGCTTACATCAATAGTACTTATTTAACCACTGGCAGTTTTAAATACGATCCATATGTTCCTGCGGATTTTTTATCAGGAGGTATGGAAAATCCAGTTGCAAATACACTTTCTCAAGAGAAAGCATTATTGCGTGAAATATTAGAAGAAAGATATATCAATTTTATGGGGCAAATTGAAGGATTTAACGATCTAAGAAGAACATTTAAAGAAACTGATATACGTGTGCCTGTTCCATTAAATTTTGGGACTCAATTTCCACAGCGTTTTTTATATCCACAATTTGAAATTGACATGAACAAATCAACTCCATCTCCAATACCTGGAGTATTTGATCCTACACCTGTTAATCAGTAATTATAAATGAAAAAAATCATACTCATATTTCATCTATTAACTATTAATTTAGTTGTATTTGGTGCAAAACAAGATACCTTAAGGGTAATGTTTATTGGAAATAGTTACACTTATTACAATAATCTTATACAAATGGTTTCTCTTATTTCTGACAGTGTTTCTACGAAATTATTATGTAAAAAATCTACAATAGGGGCAGCTAAACTAAGAGAACATTGGAATGAAGAAAGAGATTTAAAATCAAAATCACTTGTTGAAAAAGGTCAATTTGATATTGTTATTATCCAAGATCATAGTTTAAGTGCTCTAGAACAGCCTGATAGTCTTATATATTTTGGGAATAAGTTTTGTTCCTTAGTTAAATCAAAAGGTGCCAAGCCATACTTTTATAATACATGGGCTAGAAAAAATACTCCAGAAACGCAAGGGATAATTAATAAATATTATAATGATGTTTCAACAAATTGTGGTGCAGTAAATATTAATGTAGGTAGTTGTTGGCAAGAAGTAATAAAACATTATCCAAAAATTGAATTATATCACCAAGATGGGTCACATCCTTCTAGTTTAGGAACATTTCTTACTGCCTTAGCTATTGTAAAAAAAATTACTGGTGAATTACCAAAACAACTACCAAATGTATTTAATTACTATGACAAAGATGGAGAGACATTTAGAATTATGCAAGTTTCAAATGAGGAAATTCAACTCTTTAAAAACATAGTAGAATCAATTAACTAATACACAAAATTTGGAAAAAATATATAATGAAATTTATAAAAAAGAATTTAACTCTATGGGTGTTAATTGCAATTTTTAGCGGTATCCTTGTAGGTCATTATGCTCCAAAAACTGGTGTGGCAATGCAGCCACTTGGAAAGTATTTTATAGAGCTTGTAAAGCTGTTTATCAATCCAATTATTTTTGTAACTATTGTTACTGGTATATGTGGTATGGATAATTTAAAAAAAGTTGGAAGGGTAGGTGGGAAAGCTCTTCTTTATTTTGAAGTTGTAACCACACTTGCATTGATTATTGGAATTATAATTGCCTACTTAGTGCAACCAGGCAGTGGGATCAACATAGCTCAATTCGATATACAAGATTTAAATAAATTCCAGTCCACTAATGATTCTATTGATTGGGTTAAATTTTTTCGAAGTAATATAACTATTCAAGTATTAATATTTTCTATCTTAACAGGCGTTTTTTTATCTAAATGGAAGAAAAAGCAAATCGTATTAGAAAAGATCAAATGGTTCTCTGATTATTTATTTTTATCGTTAAAATATGTAATGAAACTTTCCCCTATTGGAGCCTTTGGTGGTATGGCATTTACTATCGGGAAATATGGAATTGCAACATTATTTCCACTTGGCAAATTGATGTTATGTATCTATATCACTATGTTTTTATTTGTCATATTGATCCTTGGGGGTATTCTTAAGTTTTATAAAATTAACATTTGGAGTTTCTTAAGATATATAAGAAATGAGTTACTCATAGTTTTGGGTACTTCTTCATCAGAGGCTGCACTACCTACATTAATGACAAAACTAGAACAAATGGGTTGTCATAGTTCTGTTGTTGGATTAGTAGTACCTACAGGGTACTCATTCAATTTGGATGGAACATCAATTTACCTATCAATGGCAGTAGTTTTTCTGGCTCAAGTTTTTCAAATAGAATTGAATTTTGAACAAATTTTAACAATTCTTGGAGTTCTAATTATCACCTCTAAAGGTGCTGCTGGGGTTACAGGTAGTGGATTTATTATTCTTGCATCTACACTCACTGCCGTTAACGTAATACCAATTGAAGGCTTAGCTCTTTTACTTGGAGTAGATAGATTTATGTCAGAGGCTAGAGCTTTAACTAATTTCATTGGAAATGGTGTAGCAACTATTGTAATTTCTAATAGTGAAAAAATGTTTAACAGAGAAAATATGAATAATGCTTTCAATCAATAATAAGTTTCATGAAATATAACGATATAGTCCAGTTCAATAATATTGAATTTATTTCTTTTATAAAGAGCGCAATTGAATTATGTACACCTGAGGATATTTATTTTTGTTCTGGTGAAAAAGAAGAGTATGATTTTTTGTGTCAAAAACTAGTAGATGCTGGCACATTTAAAAAATTGAATTCAATTAAGTGGCCAAATTCCTACGCTTGTAATACAGATCCTAGCGATGTTGCAAGAGTTGAAGATTGCACATTTATTTGTACTCGAAATTTGGTAGATGCAGGACCAACTAATAATTGGGAAGATCCAGTGAAAATGAAAATTAAAACAAATGCACTTTTCAAGGGCTCTATGAAAGGTAGAACAATGTATATCATTCCTTTTTTTATGGGGCCAATCGACTCTTCATTTTCAAAATTAGGTATTGAAATCACAGATTCTCCATACGTAGTTGTGAATATGCATATTATGACAAGAGTTAATCAGCAAGTTTTTGATTTGATTAATAAAGGAACAGAATTTGTAAAATGTATGCATAGTTTAGGTGCACCATTAGAAAAAGGTGATCTAGATTCGATTTGGCCATGCAATCAAACTACAAAATATATAGTACATTATCCAGAAGAAAATCTTATTGAATCATATGGATCAGGTTATGGAGGTAATGCACTTCTTGGTAAAAAATGTTTTGCACTAAGAATTGCATCTTCTATGGCAAAAAAGGAAGGTTGGCTCGCAGAACATATGCTTGTTTTAGGAATAGAAGATCCTACAGGTAGAAAAATTTATGTTGCAGCTGCTTTCCCAAGTGCATGCGGTAAAACTAATTTTGCCATGTTAATTCCTCCGTCTACCATGAATGGATGGAAAGTGACAACTATTGGTGATGATATTGCTTGGATCAAACCAGGGGATGATGGTAAATTATATGCTATCAATCCTGAGTATGGTTATTTCGGGGTGGTTCCTGGAACCAATATGATTACAAATGCAAATGCCATGAAAACCATCACAACCAATACTATTTTTACTAATGTTGGTGTTACTAAAGATGGAGATGTTTGGTGGGAGGGCTTAACAACAAATGTGCCTGAAGGAGTTATTAATTGGAAAGGTGAATTATATGATAAAAATATAGGAGGTACAGTAGCACATCCAAATGCTAGATTTACTGCACCTGCTAATCAATGTCCTAGTATTGATTCTGAATGGGAAAATCCATCAGGGGTACCGATTAGTGCATTTATTTTTGGCGGTAGAAGAAGTGATACTATACCTATACTTTACCAAGCATTTAATTGGAATAATGGTGTATATCTTGCTGCGACAATGGGATCAGAAACAACTGCTGCTGCATTTGGACAACAAGGAGTTGTAAGAAGAGATCCGTTTGCAATGTTGCCATTTTGTGGTTATCATATGGCTGAATACTTTGATCATTGGTTGCAGATGGGAAGGGATATACAAGATCCACCACTTATATTCGGTGTAAATTGGTTTAGAAAAAATAAAGAAGGTAAATATATTTGGCCAGGTTACAGTGATAATATGAGAATGTTACAATGGATTGTTAAAAGAATTCATGGAGAAGTAGGATCAAGTGAAAGTCAAATTGGTTGGTTACCTAAATATGAAGATTTAGAATGGAAGGGACTAAACTTTACTAAATCACAATTTAAAGAACTAATAACCATTGACTGTAATTTATGGAAAAAAGAATTAATGGAGCATGAGGCTTTATTTGCAAAAATGTACAATAAACTTCCAAAAGAATTTTTATTGATGACGGAATTGTATAGATCAAGAATAAGAAGAAGTTCAAATATTCGAGAATTTGTAGAAACTTAACCTTATTCGAGCTACACAAAACAATACAAAAGACTACAAAAGCGTGCCACAAGTGCATAAAAAAACTCCGATTTCTATACGATTTCGGAGTTTTTAGTGCTTATTACAAGCTAGATTGTGAACTGGCTGGGACTCGAACCCAGGGCCCATACATTAAAAGTGTATTGCTCTACCAACTGAGCTACCAATTCTAACCCGTTTCCCTTTTGAGGAGTGCAAAAATAAGGATTAATCGAAACAAA
>Ga0222712_10006132_pt1 | contig 11928 bp, 9 predicted proteins | sample C33_657DmetaG_FD_165043 | JGI IMG/M metagenome (GOLD analysis project Ga0222712, IMG submission 165043) | Estuarine water microbial communities from San Francisco Bay, California, United States - C33_657D | ecosystem: Environmental > Aquatic > Marine > Unclassified | place: USA: California... | reverse complement strand
CTATCAGTCTTTTTATAAACAATTTTATCTTTAACAGGTAATGTATTATTCAATATATCAATAAATAATATAATATCAGCTTTTTTATAAACTTGAGGATTAGTATTTGAAGGACATCTGAATTTAATCACATTCATATATCTATTATCACTCTATTATAAAACTAAATATTAATTTTCTTATTATTGAAAAAAAATTACAAAAAAATATCATAATATATAATGTTTTACAAACGTTTTTGTTAATAAATACTACTATCAATTCGATAGTAATATTTTAGAAAGAAATTAAAATATATATTTGCGCCAACAATATAAAAATAAAAATTGATATATAAATAAGTATATTTCATTATTATAAAATGGGTATAACTGAAGACTTACGCGCATTTATAACCAAGCACAAGGTAGAAAAAGGCAAAGCATATACTAATACCAGTATAGGGCATCCAAAAGTAAGTCTCTTTATTCCAGATGAAAAATATGATGATTTTATTAATATTTACGGATTAGCTATTACAAATGGTATTCCTCTATATTTTACAGAAAAACCATTAGAACCCAGTCCATTAAGGGTTGATTTAGATTTTAGATTTATAATGCCAGAAAATAAAACAGGTATTTATGATTCAACAGATTCTAATTCATCTTTAGATAAAACTAAAAAATATAATAGATTGTATACCGAAGATGATATATATACAATTATTAATACTTATTTTAATGTTATTAACAAATATATTGATGTTAATGATGAGGCTAACGTAGCATATATTATGGAAAAACCTCATCCGGTTGAACATCGTAATAAACTTAAAGACGGTATTCATATCATATTTCCTAATATCATTGTAAATAACAACGTGCAGCATTTTATTAGAAAAAAAATTTTAGACATAGCAAAAGAAATGTTTAAAGAACTTCCTGTATGCAATGATTACGAATCTATCATCGATAAAGCTATTATTGATGTTAATTGTTGGCAAATGTATGGAAGCAAAAAACCAGATTGCGAACCTTATCGCGTTTCTTTGATATACCGGTATATTAATAATAATACTATTAAAGATACTTATACTATTAATGCTGCGGATGAAATCAATTTTATCAAAATTTTCTCTATGAGAAACAAAGGAAATGAAGAAACTAATGTTAAAATTTATAGCGATTATGAGAATGAAGTAAATGAATATGTTAAACACGTATTACCAGCAATAGATGTTAAACAAAAAACTAAAATACATAATAATATATTTGCAAAATCTCTTAATATTAATAAAAATTATATTTCAGAAGATGAATTAATTTTGACAAAAAGACTCGTAAATGAATGTCTATCGTATTCTCGTGCTGGAAATTATCAAGATTGGATTAATTTAGGATGGGTTCTTCGTAATATCGACTATCGTCTATTAGAGACCTGGGTAGAATTCTCAAAAATCAGTAGTTCCTATATTGAAGGAGAATGTCAGATTCTTTGGAATAAGATGCGTAAAGATAATATGGGTATGGGAACATTAAGATGGTGGGCGAAACAAGATGATATTATCAAATATCATAGAATAATTGATGAATCTATCATTCCTTTAATTGATATTTGTATTCGTAGTGATGGGGCTCATTATGATGTTGCTAAAGTAGTTCACGCACAATATAAAGATGAATTCATATCTATTACAAGAGATATTTGGTATCGATATGATAAAAATAAACACAGATGGGTTAAATCACGAGAAGGACTCGATCTTCGTCTTATATTTAGTCAGGCAATTTGTGGAAAATTTATAGAAAGATCACAGCATTATATGTCAGTTCAAACTACAGATCAATTTGTTAAAAATTTAAATGATGAGCTTTCTAAAAAAAGTATTAAAATAGCACAACAGCTTAAAAACGCCAGTTATAAAGATAATATTATGAAAGAATGTAGGACATTATTTATTGATGATACATTTGAAGAAATGCTTGATAGTAGAACTCATCTTCTGGGGTTTGATAATGGTGTATATGATTTAAAAATGCATATGTTTCGTGATGGTATGCCCGATGATTATATTTATCATAGTACTAAGATTAATTATGTAACTTATAATCCTGAATGTGCTGAAATAGCAGAAATTAATGATTTCTTTAGTAAAATCTTTATAAATGATGGTGTTCGTAATTATGTTTTAGATATTATTGCGTGTATTATTGATGGTAGCATCGCACAAGAAAGATTCTATATATTTACAGGACAAGGTAGTAATGGTAAATCAAGACTTTTAGATTTTATTCAAAAAACAGTAGGAGATTATTATTGTATCTTGCCTATTTCGCTTTTAACACAGAAAAGAGTAGCATCCAATTCAGCACAAGGTGAATTAGAAAGAACTAAGGGGAGACGTTTTGCTGTTATGCAAGAACCAAGCGAACAAGATAGACTTAATATTGGTCTTATGAAAGAATTATCTGGCAATGATAGAATTTTAACAAGAGGGCTCTATAAAGAACCTACGGAATTTAAACCACAATTTAAGATGATTTTAACTTGTAATGAATTACCAGAAGTACCAAGCGATGATGGTGGTACGTGGCGTCGTATTCGTGTTATAGAATTCTTATCAAAATTCTGTGATAATCCTATAAAACCTAACGAATTTAGTATGGATTTAGGTCTATCGGATAAATTTGATAGATGGGCCGATATATTTATGAGTATGTTGATAGAACGTCATAAGATTATTAATCCTAATGCGCTACATGAACCAATGGAAGTAAGAATAGCTACAAATGCTTATAAACTTAATAATGATGTTATTGGGCAATTCTTTACAGAAGTTATAGAAGTAGTCGATGACCCAAATAGTCGTATTATAATTTCAAAAATATATGGCGATTTTAGAATATGGGCAATGAATAATGTTTCTAAAGGTAAGAAAATTCCAGATAGAAATCAAATTAAAGCATATTTTGAGAAAAACAGAGGTCCTTATCCTGCTGATAACAAAGGATGGAAAAATTTGAAAATTAAAAAGATAGTTGTTGAAGAAGAAGATTTAGAGTTTGAAGAACCTATTGTTTAATCTTCAAAATTATAAATTATTTTTGTACATGGACTTGTTCTTGATCAAAATGAAAAAAATCATTCAAAAAATAGAAATAATATGGCTATCAGATGGTTTTATGAAAACTTCTTAACTGTATTTAGAGATAATTTACAGATTATAAATTTATAAATTATCATAACAAAGAGTACATAATGCAAATTATTTGCAAATAATATTATACTTTCTTAAAATTCTAAAAAAATAAAATTATGTACTTTTTCTAATCTCTGTATATAATATTATCTTTTTCTAAACAAAATAAATATTCTTTAATAGAAATATCATTATTATATTCATAAGATTTAAATCTCTTATAATCTCTTTCAATTATTGATGCTTTACCATATTTATTCATAATATTTAACATTTTTTCTTTTGATACTATACTTTCACTATTATATGATAGGAATATCCATTTTGTTTTTAATTCACTAAATAATAAATCAAATGCTTTTTCTACAACTTCTTCTTTTTTACAGAAAGGAGATATAAAACAATCTGTTGGAATACCAGTTTTACCTTTTAATGGCGATTCTGATAATAAATTTTCAGGTGTTTTAGAAATTATATTAAGAGGAAAATAATTTTTAGAATATTGTCTTTCATTATATGGCGGATCTAAATAAACTAAATCAGAATTAAAGGATTTAATAAATTCTACGTTTAAAACATTATTATTATATGCTATAGAACCATCAATTGCTTTTAATTTATTATTATGAATAGGTTTTAATATAAAAGATTTTAACGCCTTTGATTTAAATTTTTTAAGAAAACATCCATAAACTGCTGGAACATTACTAATAGCATCAGCACTTAAAATTATAGAAGCTAAAATAAATTTATATTCGTCTTCTGATATATTATTTTTTATCAATTCTAATTTATTACGACTATAATCTATACATTTAGCATTTTCTATTGTGAAAAATTTACGCTCATTAGAATTATATGGACTATAATGTGTTGTAATATATCCAATAGTATCTATTTGTTTATTATCTTCAATATCTTTTTGAATTTCTTTTATATATTTTTCGCAATTTTCAGTATATATAGAACGAGTAAAAGCATATGCAATAATATAACTATATAATTCTGCATCATTTGATATAACTTCAGCCATATTTTTTCTAAAATAATATGAAACTATACCTGTTCCAGCAAATAAATCAACTATTTTCTTATTTTCAAATGAACACCATCCTGTTTTTTCTTTTATATTTGTAGAAATCCAATCTAATAATTGAAATTTTGAACCAATATAATTTAAACGATGTATTTTTTCAGGTATAGTATTACTAATATCAGTTAAAAATACTAACATTTCTATAATTTCATTTTTAGTTTTACTACTATATGATTTAATGTTTTTTTCTTTACAATATTTAATCAATTCATTACGAGTTTTAGTACTATATTCCATATAATTATATCTATATAATATATTATGTCATTTTTTATACTATTTAGGAAAAACAAAAAAAGTACATAATTTTATTTTTTAGCAAAAATATCCTCATTTATTTAATATAAATTAACAAAAATAAAATTCCAACATTCTTAAAAGTCAGCATCAATAGTGAATTTTCTTAGTTCTGCGTGAGATTGTTTTGTTCCTACATTAGCCTTACTATATTGAGAAACACGACCTTCAAAAAAATTTGATTTTGTCTCAATAGAAATACGTTCCATAAATGGAAAAGGATTATTAACATTCCAAATTTTAGAATAGTTTAGTTGTGAAAGTAATCTATCACCTACAAATTGAATATATGTTTTCATTAAATCAGCATTCATACCAAGCATACTGCAATTTATACTCTCCGTAATAAATTCTTTTTCTAATTCTACAGCCTCTTTCATAATCTCATGTACAGTTTTTTCATCTAATCTATTTTCTATCATTGAATAAAGAAGAACAGCAAACTCCACATGCATACCTTCGTCTCTACTGATTAATTCATTAGAAAAAGCGAGACCAGGCATTAGACCTCTTTCTTTAAGCCAAAAAATACTACAGAAAGCGCCACTGAAAAAAACACCCTCTACAATAGCAAAAGCAATAAGTCTTTGTGAAAATAAAGACTCATCGTCTTTGATCCATTTCATACACCAATCTGCCTTCTTTTTAATACAAGGAATAGTTTGAATAGCATTAAAACAATTTTCTTTTTCTACAGGATCTTTAATATAGGTATCAATTAATAGAGAATATGTTTCACTATGAATATTTTCAATTGCTATTTGAAATCCATAGAAGAATTTTGCCTCAAGTGGTTTTACTTCCGATAGAAAACGTTCCCCTAAATTTATATTTACAATTGTATCACTTGAACTAAAAAAAGCAAGAATATTTTTAATAAAAAATTTCTCATTATCACTAAGATTATTGTAATGGTCGATATCTTTGCTTAAATCAATTTCTTCTATACTCCAAAATGAACTAACCGCCTTTTTATACATATCCCAGATGTTATTATGTTTAATAGGAAAAATAGTAAGTCTGTTTTCTTCTTCGGTTAGTAGTAGTTCAGTGTTCATTGATATATTATATAATATATATACATATTTATTTTTTATATCATTATTATTGTGATGTTGTTTTTATGAAGAACATAACATGCAAGTACCATCATTCTGTTCAATACATTTTTTTTTATTATTATTTCTAATAAATTCAGGGTCAATAGTAAATTGTTGAGTTTGGGCTCTTGGTCTTGTTCGTAGATAATATGAACCTGTTTTTAGACCAATTGACCAAGAATAAAAGTGCATACTTGATAATTTTTGAAAATCTGGTTCTTCCATAAATATATTAAGACTTTGAGTTTGACAGATATAAATTCCTCTATCAGCAGACATATCAATAATATTTTTTTGTTTAATTTCCCATGTGGTTTTATAAAGTTCTTTTACATCATCCGGAATACTGTCAATATTTTGAATACTTCCATTATTTAAAATAATAGTATCTTTCATATTTTTATCCCATATGCCCATTTTAATAAGATCATTTACAAGATATTTATTAATTACAATAAATTCTCCACTTAATGTCTTCCGCTGAAAGATATTATTTGTAAAAGGTTCAAAACTTTCATTAAATCCCATAATTTGTGATGTAGATGCTGTAGGCATAGGAGATATAAGAAGACTATTTCTAATACCATGTGTCATAATTTCTTCTCTTAATTTATTCCAATCATATCTATTAGATGGTTCTTTTCCCCATAAATCAAACTGAAATTTACCAAATGACATAGGACTTCCTTCAAAAGAACTATAAGCACCTGGATATTTGCTATTTATTACATCTTTTTCAAATTCATTAACATATTTTGAAATATCACTATTATTATCTTTCATCATATCTTTAATAATAATTGTTCTTTTTTGCGAAATTTCCATAGAACATTCGGCAGCACCGTGGTAAATTGTTTCAAAAATATTCTTGTTTAATTGCTTTGCCTCAGCACTTTCAAAAGGAAATCTAAATTGAATAAAAACATCTGCTAATCCTTGAACACCAATTCCAATAGGTCTATGTTTTAAATTAGAAACTCTTGCCTTTTGAATAGGATAATAATTTCTATCAATTACTTTATTTAAATTTTTAGTAATTACTTTAACAGTATCGTGTAATTTTTCAAAATTATATACAGTATCTCCATTTTCTGCTTTTTCAATAAATGAAGGTAGACAAATTGATGCCAAATTACATACGCCTGTTTCTTTAGGAGATGAATAAATAATAATTTCAGCACATAGATTACTTGATTTAATTGTTCCTAAATTTTGCTGATTACTTTTCTTATTTGCAGCATCTTTAAATAGAATATATGGTACTCCTTGCTCAATTTGAGATTCTAAGATTTTAAACCATAGTTCTTGAGCATTAATTTGTTTAATATATTTACCTTCGCTTTCATATCTCTCATATAATTCTTTAAATTCATCTCCATATACATCACTTAAACCAAGACATTGATCGGGACACATTAAAGACCATTTCATATCATTCTTAACTCTCTCCATAAAAAGATCTGGAATCCATAAAGCTAAGAATAAATCACGACATCTATCTTCTTCATTACCGTGATTCTTTTTAAGTTCTAAAAATGCTTCTACGTCAGTATGCCATGGTTCTAAATATACAGCAATACTACCTTGTCTTTTTCCTGCTTGATCAATATATCTTGCAGTATTATTAAATACGCGAAGCATAGGAATAATACCATTAGAAATACCATTTGTTCCACGAATATGGCTTCCTTTACCTCTAATTTGATGAATATGAATTCCAATACCTCCAGCATATTTTGAAATAAGTGCCATTTCTTTTAATGATTCATAAATTCCTTCAACACTATCATCATTCATACTTGATAAGAAACAACTACTTAACTGTGGTCTACTAGTTCCAGAATTAAAAAGCGTAGGTGTTGCATGTGTAAAATATTTTTTACTCATTAAATCATATGTATTAAGAACTTCCTTAATATCATCACCATGTATTCCAATTGCTACTCTCATCCACATATGTTGAGGTCTTTCAATTACTCTTTTATTAATTTTAATAAGATAAGATCGTTCTAATGTTTTAAATCCAAAATAATCAAATAGAAAATCCCTTGAATAGTCAATATATGAATTTAGTTTTTCTGTATGTTTATTTACAATATTAAAAACTTCTTCTGATACACAAGGCGAAGGCATATTATGAACATCTTTATTATTATAAAGAATACTAATAGTCTCACTAAAAGAAGGTGATGTATTTTTTTGATGATTAGATACAATAATACGTGATGCTAAAATTCCATATTCTGGATTTTCAATAGACATACTACTACATAAATATGCAGCGAGTTCATCTAATTCAGCTGTTTTAACACCATCATAAATACGAGAACATACTTTTTGAGCAATTTCAGTAGTATCAATCTTAATATCACCTGAAATATTTTTTAATCTATTTAGAACCTTATCAAAGCTTACATCTTCAGTCTCTCCATTTCTCTTGACTACTTTCATTACCTTGTTATATATATAATATTATTATTTTTTTATATCATATTTTTTAATTTATAAGATAAGAAAATTCAAAATTTTTTATAGTATTCTTTGCTTCTTTAGACATTAAATTATAACTCTTAGGATATATTTGTTCTAACCAATTATGATTTATTTTTATCATCAATTCTTTAATATGTGATTCATTATTTATTATATTATTATAGTATTCTTTATAATCATTATAATAATTTGTTAGTAATGTTGAATTATTTATAAATAAATTATGAATAAGATAATTTATATCTATTGTAGTCCATATATTATCTTTTTTTATTTTTATTAACTTTTTCTTATAATCATAACGTATATTTTGATTTTCTGGATATTCTTTATTAAAATGAGTAAGTTCTATTAGTTTAAGAATTGGAAAACATTCTGAAAAACATTTTTGATAAATATCTTCTTTTGTAATATAGTCTAATCTCTCCTTTTCAAAGTTATTTATAATATAATAGTTATTTGTAATATTATGATTAGTAATATTATTAGTAATATTATTAGTTATATTGTTAGTTATATTAGAATTATCATTTGCAAATGCAGAACTTTTTGGTTTGCAATTATTCTTTTTTATATGTTTACTTTTTCCACTTTTATCTGCAAATATAAACATACATTTAGGACATGTCAAAATACTTAATCCATTACAATCTTTTATATGATCATTATAAAATTTAACAGTTAAATAACATTTAGAACATTTTTCACATTTATATTTTATATTATTAGTATTATCTTTTTTGAATTCTGAATCTTCATTAACAGATGACATAGGAAATTCATTATTAAGTTCAAAAATTTCTATATTATGATTATTATTACAATGTCTTTGAAAATTATAAAACTTATTAGTATTATATTTGCAATATGTACAATTATATTTTTTTATCATTATATATTATATAAAATTATTTATATTTACATATTTACACCAGGGCATACTTTTTATAAATTTGGGCAAACTTTTTATAAATTTGGGCAAACTTTTTCTTCATTTGGGCATACTTTTTCTTCATTTGGGCATACAAAAAACTAAAAAAATGGTAAAGAAAAACACAATATTAATTAAATACATTACCACAGTTTTATATCGCTCGCGCGTAGGACCATAATGGTATTATTGTTTTATATTGATATATAAAAATCGTTATCATTTTTTTTGAAAAAAATGAGCAAATGAGGAGCTCATTTTTATTTTTTTTTTATTTTTAAAATTTTTTTTTAATTAAAAATTCTTATTTTTTTAATTTTATATTTTTTGTAATAAGAGTTATAAATATTCATAATTATTATATTTTCCTTATAATAGAAATATAATGGGTAAAAAAAAATTAATGATGGGTAAAAAACCATTAATGAATTTTTTCTTTGAAATGTTAATTAATATTAAAGTAGCACATCTCTCGACAACATCATACGCGGCTCATAAAGCAACAGATAAACTTTACGATGATATAAATGATCTTTATGATAAATTTTTAGAAGTTTATATAGGTATATATGGAAGACCAATAATAACAGAAAAACAAGAAATAGTATATTATAGAATGGATGGTAATGGAAACGAAAAAATTATCTCTTGTATCAATCATTGTATAGGATTTATTACAAAAGATATAATGGAATATATAAGCGATAAGGATACAGACCTTTTAAATATTCGCGATGAGATGAAAGCGGTTCTTAATAGAACTCTTTATTTACTTACATTATCTTAAATAACGTATATATATAAGAAATATATAATTATTGCTAAATATTATTAAATGTTCATATATTAGAATATAATATGAGAAATATAGTATGTTATATTGATGAAAAAGTTAAAAATAATAATAATAATCATTTTATAACTCCTCGAGTATCAAAAACCTCTAATTCAATAGATAATACACAATGTAAAAAAATAAATATAGCAAATTTTTATAATTTAATAGAAAAAGATGGTCCTATTATTATATCGCCCGGTGCTGCTATAGAATTTACAAAAGACGGGATATCAAATAATACTGATATAAAAAGAATAACTTCTTCTACTTTTAATTTAACATTAGTAGGTATTTATGAAATATCTTTTCAGATTACTACAAATAGTATAGGACAACTTGTTGTAGTATTAAATGAAACAGAAATACCATATGCTGTTTTTGGAAATAATATAGGAGGGCAAATTATTGGCTCTTGTATAATAACAACAACATCGCCAAATTCTATAATAAGTATCAATAATATTGCACATAATTCGTCAGATATTACAATAATGCCTACTTTAGCCAATCTTATAATAAAAAGTTATATTTTTATGTAAAATAATTAGTCATATTTTTTAATTTAGGGTCTATAGGAACTAAATAATAACCTATAAAAAAATCATAAATACCTCTATCACAATTATAAGGATCATATATTAGTTTACCACTTAAATCTTTATTTGTTGCTTTAGTCCATCCATCTTTATGACTCCATAATTTATTTTTATCTTCTCTGTAAAAATGATAGTTTATTTTATTATTTTTCTCCATTACTAATGCTATCTTATAATATCCTGACGGACATAATGTATTATATTCTGTTTTTATTATAGATGGATTATCTTTTATCATTCTTTTTTCTATATTTGAATTTTTCTTAATTTTTTTATATCCAGCATATAAACCCGGTTGTGGTTTTACATATTTACAAAATTCATCATCTCCTATATTATTTTTTTTACAAAGTTCAATATATTTAGGATATATCAAATTAAGAGCATAAGCATAACAATTATGACTTTTTCTTATATAATAATTTTTATTCCATTTCATAGGTTCATATTTAGGATATTGATCCATATTTTATATAATAAAAATATAATTATATAAAAATATAGCTATACTATAATTTTTGTTATATGTATAAATCTTATATTATAGCTATATTATCAACACCATTGTTCATAGCATTATAAATACTATAAAATATAATAGTTATAATACCAAACATTGCACCACCCCATAATATATCTTTTATTACTATGTCTATAGTCCATTTATCAAATGCAGCATAATTTGTACATTCATATACAGTATTCATAAATATTCCTAACAATATTGCATGGATTACTGGTTTTTTCTCTTTTATTACAAAATGATATAATCCCAATGACATAACAATATAAGCAACAATAGCAGGTTCTATTCTTAATTTCAAAGGACTTGATTGAATATTTGTAATAAGTTTATTAAATGTATCTTTCATTATATATAACCATATTCCATCTACTACTAATAATATTGCTATAATAATAAAAATATATTTTATATCATTTATATCATATATGGATTTTGTTATCATTTTATTCTAATATATATTAAATATATTATTTAACATTATTTAACATATTATTTAACATTATTTAGTATATATATATCATATGCAAGATAAGTAGCAAAAGATAACCATAATACATATGGTATTAATAAATATATTGATATTATATTACTTTTAGTAGTATAAAATTGCCATATTATTATTAAAGAAGTTATTAACGTAAATAATGTTATTATAAATGCAGCTAATAAATTATTAGCACCAAACATAACAGGTGTAAATGATAAATTAAAGATAAGATGAATAACCGGTATAATCCAATATATTAAAGATTTATAATATATACCATAATACATTGAAATACCAAAAAATATATATAATATAGGCCATACTATAGAAAATACTATAGATGGTGGTATAAATTCTGGTTTTTTAAGATTTTTATACCATTC
>Ga0222712_10006130_pt1 | contig 11939 bp, 24 predicted proteins | sample C33_657DmetaG_FD_165043 | JGI IMG/M metagenome (GOLD analysis project Ga0222712, IMG submission 165043) | Estuarine water microbial communities from San Francisco Bay, California, United States - C33_657D | ecosystem: Environmental > Aquatic > Marine > Unclassified | place: USA: California... | reverse complement strand
TATTTGTTTTTGATATAATATTAGTTTGAGTAACTGTATTGGTAACTGTAGTAGTTATAATATTAGTTTTAGATTGATTTACTGGCTTTATTTCTTCCTTTTTGTTCTCCTCAGGCTTTTTGTCTTCTTTTTTGTTTTCTTGAGGTTTAGATTGTTGTACTGGTATAGGAAGAAATGGTAGATTTGGCAATTTGAATGGTAGAAAACTTAACAACCACAAACCAATAGCTGTTAGTATATATTTAATTAGTTTTTTAGGATGACTCCATAACCATTTTAGAAATACTATGGTTATATCAATTACCCACGATAATAATCTACGTACCCACTTTGATTTAGTTTTTTTATCTTCTTGAATCAAATTCATTTCTGGTTTTTCTTCAAAAAAGAAGTCTTTTGGAAATCTTCCGATAAAAATCTTGGTTCTTTTTTCACCGTTTTTCTTAAAAAATCTATTGTACATAGTATCTATAAATATATAAAAAATATTTGTACTTTACAAATGAATTGTGAATGGTTATCATTATGGTATGAAAGAAACTTATTATATTATAATTTTAGAGAACGATACTCAAAATCTTAACGTTGTTTCATTGGGAGAATGTCTTAGTGAAGACGATGCTTTGACGGAAGCAAATAAATATAGTAAAAAAAATAAAGCAAATATTATCTGGACTTGTTCAGAAAATAGTTTAAAATCATTAAAAGAATCACTTGAAAAATATGATAAACAACTATAATTTATTCTTAGATGATGAAAGATTACCCCACAATGTTACATGGGCAAATTTACCTGAATCTCAACACTACACCATAGCAAGAAACTATAATGAATTTATTGATTTAATTACACTCCGTGGAATTCCTAGATTTGTTTCTTATGACCATGATTTGGCTGATAGTCATTATGGTCATGGATTACGAGGAGATCAAATTCCTTATGATAGTTATAAGGAAAAAACTGGCTACGATTGTGCTAAATGGTTGGTTAATGAATGTATGATTAAGGGTGTAAAACATCCTCCTTATATAGTACACTCTATGAATCCTGTCGGTAAACAAAATATTATTAGTTATGTGGAATCGTATAACAAATCAATTAAATAAAATAGTTCCATACGTATTAATCTTTTTTGTTGTATATCTAATATTAACTTCATGGATATTTGCGTTTAGGCACCCTTGGGCTACTGATATGGAAAGATTAATCTATATCGGTGACGCTTTAATGTTAAAAAAAGTATCTTATTCAGAGATGAGAGGAAATTATGAAAAGTGATGTAATGGAAATTATTGAAGACAACGAATTACTTACAATGGATGGTTTTGATGATTGCATTGTAGGTATTGGTTATAGAGCTGGCAATCAATCAACCTATGTTGTATATGATACCCAAAAGATTATCAATAAATTGATGAAAGATGGTATGTCGTATCACGAAGCTATGGAGTTTCATGAATTTAATCAAGCTTGTGCTTGGGTAGGTGATAAAACTCCAGGGTTTGTAGATACATTTTAATATATGAGAAAATTCGCTGAAAATTTAGTAGACATCAAAGAATCAAACCTTTCTAATTATAAAAAACTTAAAGAGGGAGATGATATTAAATCAGGAGATTATTTACATATAGATGAAGACACTTATGCCGAAATAGGTAAAGGTAACATTGTATGTAAACAAAAAGTTAGTAAGAATATTACAATATTAAGGAAGAAATGACTAATCTTGTATCTGGATTAATTATTCTGGTTATAGTGTATATAATTGGTTGGCATCAATTATATGGACAATTTATACATGAAGCTTTTAAAAAGTATCAATGGTATTTGATACTTTTAAGTTTGCCATGTACATATTTCAGTATAATTGCAGCTAGACTAATAAGTGAATATTTTAATGGTAAAATGTGGCCAAATAGAATTTTTACATTTAGTATTGGTATAGTTATGTTTACCATACTAACTCAAATCTATTTTAATGAAAAATTAAACATTAAAACATTGACTTTAGTTGCATTGAGTGGTTTAATCGTGTTATTACAAATTTTATGGAAATAAAAGAAAAATTGAAAATTGTACCCAAAGGATGGGGATTTGAAAAATGGATTGTCAACAATGAAAAGTATTGTGGTAAAATACTTTACATGATAAAAGACTACAAATGTAGTTGGCATTATCATAAAATTAAAGATGAGACGTTTTATGTCCAAAGCGGTAAGATAATTCTATATTATAGTACAACTAATACAGATGTTACCAGAGCTAATAAGGTTGTATTGGGTCCAGGAGATCATTTTCATATTCCAGTAGGTCTAAAACATCAAATGTATGCTTTAGAAGATACCGAACTATTTGAATTTAGCACTCAACACTTTGATGAAGATAGTTATAGAATAGAAAAAGGCGATTAATTATGAATAATAATATTGAAAAATTACCAAATGGAGATTTCAAAGTAGAACCGGAAATGGAAGAATGTATTGTTTGTGGAGTAGAAACAAATGAACCCAAAGATAAACATATAGATTTTCGTTATAATTATATAGAAGGTGCCGGACAACTATGCAGTAAATGCGCTGAAAAATATGAATGAATTTGAAAAACCAAACGCTTTTGCTTTTAAAGCTAAAGTAGGAGATTCGCAAGAAATACAATTGTGTATTTGTATTCGTAAAGATGGTAAATGGATGGAAGATGAAATATTTTCCATACCAGAAGGTCATCCTGAATTAAGTCCATATATTGATGAACAATTATTTAACATTGTTTTCATTGGATATGAAAAAGATGAAACTAAAGAAGGGTTTTGGATTAAACATCAAAATTCATATTATATGAAGAGTGATACAATCTTGGCAGAAGATTTATTTCGTAAAGGAGAATTTTTTAGTACAGTAGAGAAAGGATATCAATCGTTTTATGAGCAATCAATCTCACCAGAATGGCAAGGGGAGCAAACCTCGTCCAGTGAATAAAAAACAATACAATTCAAATTACGACTCAATTAATTGGGGGACCAAAAAAAGTGTTGACAATTCAAAAAAATCTAGTAAGATTAAATGAATAAAATCATCGTCTCCAAGTTTGAATATGAACTATTAATATCTTTATTGGAAGAATTATACAAAAATTCATCTGATGAAACTGTTTCCCAAGAATTAATGGATGAACTAGGTCAAACTAGAAGATTATTTGACTTGGAAATGGCATATTACAATATTAGAGACGATAAACAAAATCCAACCAAAAAACAAATGGTTAAATGGATTTTAACTAAAATAAAAACTAAAAAACTAGATTTATGAAGATTTCATCTGAAAAACAAAAAATATTGATTGTGTCTGATGTACATCAAGATATCAATCGTCTTGATAAAATTATTAAAGCAGAAGATGCTGATATTAATGTGTGTCTTGGCGATTGGTTTGACAGTTTTATTTATGATGATACATCTGACTTCATTAGAACAGCAGAGTATCTTAAAACATTCTTGAATAGTTCCAAGAATATTACTCTTTGGGGTAATCATGACACTCACTATCTATCCAAGAATCAATATACACTTTGTAGTGGATATACTACACATAAAGCCAAATTGTCTAATGAATGTTTTGGAACTGAAAAATCATATATTGCAGATAAATTCAAATGGTATATCTGGATTGATGGTAAACTATGTACTCATGCAGGTTTACATCCTAGACTAATTCGTTCTGTATGTAAAAATAACGATGATATTGATAAGTATTTATCAGAAGAATCTGAGGCTGCGAATAGATGTTTAAAAACAAATCAAAAACATTGGTTTTATCTTGCTGGTAGAGCTAGAGGAGGACCAGAAAGATATGGTGGTATTACTTGGTTGGATTTTGACCAAGAATATGACCCAATTGATGATTTACAACAAATTGTTGGACATACGTATAGAAAATCAAAAAAGATTCAATGTCATAAAAGTGAAGGAGTTATAAATCCTTTGGATGCAGATAATATCTGTATTGATACAAATATGTATGAGTATTTGACCGTTTCAAATGGTAAGTGGGAAATCAAAACAATAGCTAGTTTGTAACAATATAGTGTGGGGTGTAACAAATAAGTTACACCCTTTTTATTTTGCATTTAGTGTGATATTTTATGTAGTATGAAAGATATTACTATATCATGCAATTACTGCGATACTCCCGTCAAATTAAAACGAGATAAAATCTATATGAATTGTCATTGTTGTGATGAACGTCGTATAATTGACGTTCGTGAATATCTAATAGAAGACAAACATCACGATTATCTATATAGTATGTTTAATGATGACTATGAGTATGTAGATGTCAAATAGTGGGGGTAGGGGGGCTCCAAAAAATAAATAAAATAAAATGTATAATTTGTCCATATTTATTGGACAAATGGGAGAAAATAGAAAAAAAGAAGGTTATATTTACGTAATTAGTAACAGTAATTTCCCTAATTACTACAAAATAGGGGTTACTGAAGACATTCATTCTAGACTACGTACATATCAAACAAGTAGTCCGCTTAGAAATTACAAAATAGAGTATTATATTCATCATCCCGATTGTTATAGTGCTGAAAAAGAGATACATCAACGAATGAAACCGTTTGCAACCAATATCAAAAATGAATGGTTTGAAATTGGTAACCTACAAATGGTTATTGATAGAGTAGATGAAAGTCTGCAACCAAAGGAAAAAATTTCTCTTGACCTTTATAAAAAGTAGTCTATACTTATTCTGTAAGGTGAGTTATGAATACTGTTGCAAACAAACTAATATGTTTAAATCTTAATGCTAACTGGCAACCAGTTGGATTCAAAACCGTAAAAGACGCAATTGTCGATCTTTGTGGTGCTGAATCTGGCGGTAAACCTTCTACTTTAGCTCTTGATATTGATTATGAATTGGATAGTGAAGGTCAACCAATTTTTGATGAAGCTAAGAGTATGAATCCAGTTTCATGGGAAGAATGGATGACTCTACCCATTAGACCATGGGATTTGTCCATAAATAGTCCTACTAGAAGCATTAGAGTTCCAACCGTCATCATCGCTACCAATTTCAATAAAATGCCTATTAAGTCATTTAAAGGAAAACCTAGTAAAGATGGTATCTGGAACAGAGACCAAGGTGTATGTCAATATACTGGTAGAAAGTTAACTAAAGACCAATCTACTATTGACCACGTTGTTCCACGTAGTAAAGGTGGCGGTGATACTTGGACTAATTTGGTACTTTGTGACAAATCATTGAATAGTAAAAAAGGTAATAAACTTAACAGTGAACTTGGTTTAAAGTTAAAGAGAGATCCATTTGAACCAAGTCCAACTCCAATGTCTGCTTTGATTAGAGAAGCAAAACATCACACTTGGAAACATTTTTTAACTATTTCATAAAAAATTAAACACGAAAACTTCTGGTGATATACTTATTCATCAGAAGTTTTTTATGCGTAAAAATAAAGTTGATAAAATTAAGTTGTTAAATGAAGAACATGACTTGGAAGTAACAAGTGATATTATCAATTCTTATAGAACCAATACTACTCGCAAAAGAGTTACAAAAAGAGGATTAGAAAAGTATTATAACAATCTAATTCAGTTTATGAACAGTAGATTTATTTGATACCTTTTCTTTTCTTATAATCTTCTAATGCTGCACTTAATGCTTCATGTGCAAGCACGCTACAATGAATTTTAACTGGAGGAAGTCCACCTAAAGCAGTAACAATATCATCGTTACTAAAACATCTTTCCAATTCATCTATTGATTTACCTTTAATTAATTCAGTTGCCATACTAGATGCGGCTATCGCACTACCACAACCAAAAGTCTTAAACTTAGCATCCATTACAGTTCCAGTAATATCGTCTATTTTAAGACTAATCTTCATTATATCACCACAAGCAGCAGCACCTACTTCACCAACTGCATCTGCATTTTTTATATCACCCATATTTCTTGGGTTCATAAAATGATCCATTACTGTTTCATTGTATAATGTATAAGATTCACTCATATACTCTATAATTATAATCCTATTTGTTTTAAGTCATTTTTTACCATTTTCTCTACAAGCTGTTCAAATGATGTTTTGGGAGTCCATTTTAATTCATTTCTAGCTTTGGTACTATCTCCTAACAATAAATCAACTTCGGCTGGTCTATAGAACTTTGGATTTATTTTAACTAATACTGATGCGACAGGATCGTATCTCAAAGCATCTTGAGTGGTAATACTAAATTCAGACAATTCTGCTTCACCGTGCCATCCACCTTGAATATCTGCCGCTTTAAATGCGTAATATACGAATTCGGCAATAGTATTTGTTTGATTGCTTGAAAGAACATATTCTAATGGTTTATCTTGATTTAACATTTTCCAAATACCATCCACAAAGTCTTCAGCATCACTCCAATCTCTTCTTGCTTTTACATTACCTAATTCAATAGGTTCAAATGATTTACCTTCCAGTATAGCTTTTTTAATTCTAGCTACTCCCTTAGTAATTTTACGAGTGACAAATTCTTCTCCTCGTCTAGTTCCTTCGTGATTAAACAATAAACCTTGAATTGCATATAGGTTATAACTTTCTCTATATACTTTAACTAATAATCTTGCACCAGCTTTACTAGCACCATATGGACTACGAGGTCTCAATGGATGATTTTCATCTTGTGGAGTATAAGCTACATTACCATATTCTTCACTACTACCTGCATTATAAAATCTACAAGAAGGTTTGTGTTGTTTAATTGCTTCTAGAATATGAATCAATCCAGTTGTATTACATTCCCAAGTTTGTGCTGGAAAATCCCAACTACTACCAACAAATGTTTGAGCGGCCAAATTGATAAAATAATCTGGTTTTAATAACTCAACAATTTTATTGATACTGTGTGCATCACTTAAATCAAAGTTAACAAGATGAAATCTACTATTATTTTCCAAATGACCTATATTTTCATGATTTTTTATACTCAATCTTCTAGCACCACCAAATATCAAATAATCGGTGTTTTTAAGAAGATAATCTACCATAAAACTACCATCTTGACCTGTTACTCCAGTAACAAATACAACCTTATTTGTACCAATTAAATTTTTAGCATCTGTAATATTTAAAATATCCATAGTAACCTCTTTATCTTTTGTCGTAAAAACCATATTAAAAATAACATGTTAGTTTGTATATGTATATATATGTATATATGGTTACAAAAGAAATTATATTAGATATATTAAAAGATAAAGACAATTTTGTCAATATTGTAAAAGAATTTCCCGGTTTATATTCTTCATGTGTAACTATCAAACAAAATGTATCTGCAGAAAATGTTGATGTAGCTATGAATAAAATATTGTCTTTTTTAGAAAAAAGTGAACCGTTTAAAAATTTAATTCAAAAACTAACAACAACATCAAAATCAATAGAAAAAAATGATGTATCAGGTACAGTTTTGGAAATTGAAAAAAATGATGAAAGTTATTCTAATTTGATTAAAAAATCTAAGAAAGAAAAGTGGGAATATAAAGGTTTAACTATTGTTGATGGATATGATAAACTCAAAGTTTATTTTTATTAATCTTCATATTCATCGTCGTCGTTATCATCTTCTTCATCAAATTCTTCTTCTTCTTCTTCATAATTGGGATTATGTTTTTGATGAAAATTTTTAAAATCAAAGTCTGATAATCCCAATGAATTTATTAGTGAAATTAAAACAAAACACATTTGTTCTTTTGGTAATTTCTTTTCTAAAATCTTCTTAGATACTGCATTTGCTAAGATAATTAGTGTGATGACTTTTTTTTCATCTTTCATGAAACTATTATCTAGATTTTTTTCTCTTAATATTTCCGATTTATCTAAAATTAACCCTGGTATATCGGTTAACTTCATGGTATCCATTGCATTTCTTTTAACTTCTTCCTCAATCAATAAATCTCTTGTTTTTTTATCTCCGCCCAACTTATTTATTTCTTTAGTTATCGATTTAATGTGGTCACGACTTAATTTTTTAGCAATACTAAATGATATTAATACACCGTGTTTAGCAATTAAATGATTAAATGTTTTCATAAAGCATAAATATCATTATAGATATAATAACTTTATTTTAAAATCTAGCTCTTATTGGTTTTTTTGCACCTTGAATTACATCAGGATCCATACTAAAATGAATAGTTCCCCTTCGTATATAACCTCTACCACTACAAAAAGTACAATTATAACAAAGTATCTTTAGATTCTCAATTTTATGATTGGTTTTATCACCGTCTTCAAAATTTAATAACAATGGAATTTTACCGTCAGTAATTCTTCTTTCTCCATATCCACATTGTTCACATTCAGCCTTCTTTGTACCAGACCTAATTAATTTATCTTTTAATCTATGTATTGGAAAATTAGGACATTTACCGGCAAGTATTTTACTTAATGGGTATCTACCTTTATTTGGGTCAATTGTACTATTTAAATCTCTAGTTTTTCTAATTTTAGGGTCACATACAACATGTACACCATACATTTTAGCATACTTTTTATATGTAGTATAACTTACACCCAATCTCTTTGCACATTCTCTTGCACTTCTACTCTTTTCTCTTGCTTCTTTAATTTCAGATTCTAATAAAACTCTAGCAACACCAATTTTTTCCGTTCTCTTCGGAAATAAAACGTCTTCTGCTTGTTTTTCTAAATGAGGAATACTAACACCGTTCTCCCTTAATTGATTCACTTCCTCTGCTACTTCTTTTGCTACATCTTCACCAATACTACTAATTTCTTTTATCTCTTTTACATCTTTCTTTAACGATTGTAGGTCATTTAGCTGTTTCTGCATTTCAGCCATTTGAGCCAATATAACATTTATATCTGGAACACTCATATTTAACCTTTAATTGGTTCTTTAGCTAAATCTACTTTTGTCTTAGATAAAAATATTGTCCTTAAAGTTTCGGCTTTACTATATAATCCAGCATTAATTAATATTTTGTATGTATTATATACTGATATATTCTTTTTTGCTTTAGGATTTTTAGGTAATAACCAACATTGTAATAAAGCACTAACAGTAGTATTTCCACTACTCATTGATTTCTCAATTGCTTGAGTACAAGCTTCTAATTTATAGTCGTCAAATAATGTTTCATCAACTTCTATAATATGTTTCCAATTAACACTAGTTACTACTACTGTTTTCATATATTTAAATCTCCATCATTCAATAAATCCATATTGTCTAGTTTGCGTTTTACACTTTCACAAACTTTTTCTTCTACTGTATTAGCAACAAAGACAATCTTCTGAATACTTTTAGTTTTGGCACTATCACGCCAAACTCTTCCAGTAGATTGTCTCATTAATACAGCGGAATAACTGGGTGATATTAACGACATTCTAGGATGTTTACCATTCAAATCATGTAGACTCAAACCTGCACCACCAGCTTGAATGTTTACTAATATTACCCGTTCTTTATCTGCTTGAAAATCATCAATATTTTGTTGTCTTACTTTCGCATATTTAGCTTCACCATTAACAATACACTTAGTATTTAATCTTTCTGATAAAGCATCAATAGTCTCTGTAAAATTACAGAATACAACTACACTCATTCCATTTTCTAGTGCTTCTTCAATCATTTCAATGAATAATGGAACTTTTACCAATTCAACTTTTTGTCTTGCTCTAAGAATAGCGGTCAATTCACTTGTATTTTCTTTACTTTCCTTCTTTATCTTCTTTTGTAATTTAGCCAGTTCCGCTTCCATTTCCGCATAGATACTATTAATCTTCTTTTGAGCATCTTCTTCCATGTTATAACATTCAGCGTCAATCTGACTTTCTGGAAAGTTTGGAATAGTATCTCTAGACAGTCTTACACCTCTATTTACGAAAATATCATTATGTAGTTTCTTCAATACTTCTTTGTCGTTATTGAATTGTAAACCAAATCTACCTTTAGTCACACCGTGTGCGTATAACCAAGTATAATATTGTTTACTGTTTTCAAACAATTTAATTGCCATGCCTACTGTCTTTAGTTCAAGTGGATTAGTTGCATTTGTAGCTGAACAAAATAACATCTTATAACCTTGTTTTAATGCAGCAAGACAAGTTTCACTATTTTTGGTATTTGCACCTTTCAATTTTTGACTTTCATCCCAAATAATAAGTGTAGATTTTGGTATTTTCCATACAAATTCATTACGTCTAGTGTCTCTCTTCTTAACATATGACGCAATCATACTATCTTTTTTACCCATTCTCAACATTTCATAATTGATAACTCCAATCAATCTATGATTAATCTTAAAATGGTTCTTGATTACTCTTTTCCACGATTCCATTACTGCTTTTGGACACACTACAACTATGTCCATATCCAATTCTCTTGCAGTACCGCATGCATTATATGTTTTACCTACGCCAACATCACTACCATCAATTGCACATCCCCATTTTTTAATGGATGCACAAAGTTTTGATACAGCAGTTACTTGCCATGGTCTTAGTCCAGATGTATTTTGTACATCATATGGTTTTAATGGTTCATCTTGTTTAACTGTTTCTGTAGCTTTCTTCTTAGAAAATTGTTCTTTTGTAGTATGAGTTTCAGTAAGAAACCAGTCATTATCTACTTTTTTAACGCCGTAACCTTTATCTTTTAATTTGAAACTATTACCTTTCCAATATATAAAAAATTCATTACGATAATTTACTGGAATTAACCAATGGCGTGTCCAAAGAGGTATTCCACTCTTTGATTCCATTTCATAAGGTTCACTCCATTTAACATCCAAATTAATCATTGTTAATCACCCATTTCGGTACGATATTTACTATAATGAACAACATCATGTACATTACAATTTTTAAGTACTCCACCTTTTCCTACAATACCAATATTGAAAGTGGTGCGCATTGATTCGGTGAAATTTCTACCATCAGGATCATCATAACCATGTCCTAAATCAATAAGATTTTGCATATAAAGGTCTCTAGAACGTCCAAATTTGCGTTTTACAGTTCCTTCTAAATGTTTCACCAATCCTTGTATATTTTCAAATATCAAGGGAGAATTTGTAATCGTAGTATCTATAATATAAAATTTGTTCATACAATCATATATAGTCGTATATTTCTATACTTTAACATATAATAAATAAAAAACAATTTATTATTAATCTTTTGCCAAAGGAATTGATGATTTTAAATCTCGTTCAGTCTGTCCTCGTATAACATCAAAATATTTTATCAATTGATTGATAACATTGTCTGCAATATCTTCTACCCAGTCATCAGGTTTATATTCTGTAATACTTGGTTGTGAATGAACTGGTTTTAAGTTACCTTTTTGAAATTCACTATGTAAAAATTGAAACAAATCTTTCTTAAGTTGTTCTTTGTTATTGATTACGAATATTTCTTGTAAAGATTCTTTATAACTAACTCTTACAGGAGCTTTACCTTTACCACCACTACCTTTTTCGCCTCTACCAGCTTTTCTTTGTGCAGCTTTCTTTCTTTTTACCCAATTAGCAATAGCTTTTTTACCACCTTTTGATCTTAATCTCGCAGCATATTTCTTGCCTAAACATGCACTATAACTACTGCCTTTCTTTGCATCACCACATTTACCAGCTTTTTTACCAGTACTATCATATCTATCCCAACCGCCACCAGATGAACTGCCTACACCACCTTTACCAAACCATCTACCCAATCCACTATTGGCATAAACTTCATCAATCAAATCAATCATTTGATTTTCTAATTTTTCAATTGGATACGACATAATCCTTTATAAATATAATGTAATTAAGTATAAATATTCAATATTTATAAAATATGGCAAGTGCTAAAGATATCAGGTTTGACCAAAGAAATGTAACTAATACCGCTTATCAAGAAGCTT
>Ga0222712_10006129_pt1 | contig 11940 bp, 4 predicted proteins | sample C33_657DmetaG_FD_165043 | JGI IMG/M metagenome (GOLD analysis project Ga0222712, IMG submission 165043) | Estuarine water microbial communities from San Francisco Bay, California, United States - C33_657D | ecosystem: Environmental > Aquatic > Marine > Unclassified | place: USA: California... | reverse complement strand
AGGCAGAAAGCGGGATATATTCTCGAATAAATTCGAATTAGATGGGATCGTTTTTGAAGAGCCTAGCCTCAATTTATTCTCCTTTAATAACCCCTACGGCGCTTGTCGAAATTGCGAGGGATACGGAAAAGTATTGGGTTTAGATCCGGATTTAGTTTTCCCAGACCACGATTTATCCGTTTATGAAGGTGCGATTGCTCCTTGGAGAAGTGAACGGATGAGCGAATGGCTGAGCCCTTTATTACGCAATGGGATTCAATTTGATTTCCCTATTCACCGTCCCTACAAGGATCTGACAGCCGCAGAGAAAAAACTTTTGTGGACGGGAAATAAGTATTTTGCAGGACTTACTCAATTCTTTGATCACCTCGAAAAAGAAACCTATAAGATTCAATACCGTGTTCTTTTATCCCGCTACCGGGGCAAAACAAATTGCCCAGAATGCCAAGGATCGCGCTTACGGATGGATGCAGGTTATGTGAAAATTGAGGGGACTTCCTTAGTTGACTTGGTGCTTTGGCCCTTGTCGAAGACGAAGGCTTTCTTCAAAAACCTTCAGTTAAACGAACACGACCAGCAGGTTTCGAAACGAATTCTAATCGAAATAAATAACCGTTTAGAATACATGGATCGGGTGGGTTTAGGGTATTTAACCTTGAATCGCTTGAGTTCCACACTATCTGGGGGCGAGTTTCAACGGATTAAATTAGCGACCTCACTAGGCAGTGCATTAGTGGGTTCGATGTATATTTTAGACGAACCGAGCATCGGATTACACCCGCGTGATACGGAACGATTGATTTCCGTATTAGAGATGTTGAAAAACATGGGAAACACGGTTATTGTTGTAGAACACGAGGAAGAGGTGATGCGCGCAGCCGATCAAATTATTGATATCGGACCAGAGGCGGGACGGCATGGAGGGAACTTGATTTTCCAAGGAAACTTGACCGAGGCTTTGGCAGACAAAGAAACGGATAGCCATACCCTACGCTTTTTATCCGGACAAGATCGCATCGAGGTACCTTATTTCCGTCGCAAGCCTTTAGCTCAGATTGAGATTACGGGTGCTACGGAAAACAATTTGAAAAACGTCGATGTCGCGATTCCTTTGGGAATTATGACCGTGGTAACAGGTGTCAGTGGATCTGGAAAATCAACATTAATTCGGAAAATTTTATATCCGGCGATGCTGCGCTTATTGCAGCAAGGGACGGAAGAAACCGGCAAATTCCGTGAAATAAAAGGAAGCACGAACAAAATTGCGAGCATCGAAATGGTCGATCAACAACCGATCGGTAAATCATCTCGCTCGAATCCAGTTACCTATATTAAGGCCTACGACGCCATCAGAGCCCTTTATTCTGAGTTGCCGGTGGCCAAAACACGTGGCTACAAACCCGCCCACTTCTCCTTTAATGTGGAAGGCGGACGCTGCGAGGTATGCCAAGGCGAAGGAGAAATCACCATCGAAATGCAATTCATGGCGGACATTAAGTTGCCTTGCGAATCCTGTGGCGGTTCTCGCTTCAAACAGGAGATTTTAGATGTGAAGTTTCAAGACAAAAACATCTCCGAGATTTTAGATTTAACTGTCGAAGAGGCCGTAGAATTCTTCCGCGAAAAACATCCTCGGATAGCAGATAAAATTGACCCTCTTTTCCAAGTGGGTCTAGGGTATATCAAATTAGGACAATCCTCAAATTCGCTTTCAGGTGGAGAAGCGCAAAGGGTAAAACTGGCCAGCTTCCTAGGAAAAGGAAATCCGAACAAAGGCAAGACCTTATTTATTTTTGACGAACCTACCACCGGATTACATTTTCATGACATCAAAAAGCTCTTGAAAGCGATGAATGATTTAGTGGAACAAGGCGATTCTGTTGTGATTATTGAGCACAATATGGAGGTCATCAAATGTGCAGATCACATTATAGATTTAGGGCCTGAAGGGGGAGAGAATGGAGGATCTATTTGTTTCACTGGCACCCCAGAAGAGATGAAGGGCCTAAAAAATAACCCTACGGCGCATTATTTAAGCCAAAAACTCTAATTTTGTTTATGTCTTCCTTCGCTAACATCAGCCAGCTCACCGAAAGAATCCAGTCGATCACGGCCGGACTTCAGCTCGTGATTCCGGAATTGATAATTGCAGGAACGATTTTGTTCAGCCTGGTGGTGGAACTTTTCTTACACGGGAAAACGGAGAAATTTAGCACCTCTTGGCGCTATTTTACAGTTCAAATCCCCCTTTTACTCGCCGTTTCCCTTAGTTTTCAGCGATCAGAATTAGCTCTCACGGGTTCCTTAGCCTCTGGCTTATTCGACGTGAACGTAGGTTCGAATGCCATCAATACTTTGATTTTAAGTATCGGATTCTTGCTCATTTTAATGAACCAAATCCACAAAAAATCGCTCTCATTTGAGGAGTTAATTGGCTTTCTATCCATTTTATTGGGTGCACTTTTCGTTCCCCTGAGTGTGTCTGCCTTGAGTTTATTTTTATCCATTGAGTTTATGTCGATGGGGACTTATGTATTGGTTAGCCTTCGAAAAGAGGCTGCTCGTGCGAGCTTGCCCTATGTTTTATTCGGCTTAGGATCCTCAGCGCTCTTTATTTATGGCATTTCGCTTTTGTACGGTTTAACAGGAACTTTGGATTTAATGAGCGTCGATTTTTCTCGCGGAATTTCCGTGGCAGATCCGTATTTGCGCGGCCTAGCTTTGGGACTTTTTGCGGTGGGTTTATTGTTTAAAATGTCCTGGGCGCCCTTCCATCCCTGGAATCCAGATGTGATGGAGAATTTACCTGCTGCCTGGATGACTTGGATTTCGACCGCTCCTAAACTCGCGATTGCTTTTATAGGTATCCGCATCCTTCCTGTCTTGCCTGTTTCTTATGCGAATGAATTAGCAGTTTTATCCATCCTGACGCTATTGGTTGGGAATTTAGGGGCTTTAGGCCAAAACAAAACTAAACGCCTACTCGCCTATTCTAGCATCGCTCACGGGGGCTTTATGGCAATGGCATGGTTCTTTCAACCCCTGCAAGCGCTGGACGCTGTCCTTTTTTATGGTTTCTTATACAGCATCGCCAGCTTGCTCGTATTCTACCTGATTGATGAATCTGGAGCAGATGATGTCACGGCATTTGCTGGCTTAGGTTCAGGGAAGCCTTTACCTTCCTTTTTCCTGATGTCAGGCTTGATTGCCCTAGTTGGATTACCACCTGCAGGAACGTTTATCGCGAAGCTAACTTATTTCAGTTTGCTATGGTCAAACTATGAAATCAACCCCGCGATCGGGCTCCTGATTTTACTTTTAGTGGCCATTTTTACAACGGCCGTTTCATTGGTCTATTATTTGAAGATTCCTTTTCAATTGTATTTCAAAAAAGCGTCGGAAAAATCGTCGATTTGGGTGGATTTAAGTCGCTGGCAAATCTACTCATACGGTATTTTGACTGCGATTTTAGGGCTATCTATCTTATTCCCAGGAGCTGTGTTAAATCTTTGGAAATAAGCCATTAAAAAAATAAAAAAATCAGCTTGTTGGTCATTTATTTTGGCTAATTTTGGGCTTGATTTTCAAAATAGCCCCACGTTTCCATGTCTGATTCTATTAAGCACGAATGCGGTATTGCCCTCATCCGCCTACGAAAGCCTTTTCAGCACTATTTAGACAAATACAAAACACCTACTTACGGACTGAGCAAACTTTATCTCATGATGGAGAAGCAAGTCAACAGAGGACAAGATGGAGCCGGGGTGGCGAATATCAAAATCAACGTAAAACCAGGGCACCGTTACATTTCCAGATACCGTTCGGTAGAGCCACAAGCGGTGGCAGATATATTTGGAAAAATCAATAAGAAATTCAGTAAAGCACAGAAACTAGCCAAACAAGTCACGAAAGAAACAGGCATCGACGCCGTACATGATGCGGAATGGTGGCAAGAAAACGTGGCATTCACAGGGGAGGTTTTGTTAGGTCATTTGCGTTATGGAACCCACGGTCAAAACGAGATCGAAAACTGCCACCCGATGTTGCGTCAAAACAACTGGAGAAGCCGTAACCTCGTTATGGCTGGTAATTTCAACATGACGAATGTGGACGATTTGTTTAACAAATTAGTGTCCTTAGGTCAGCACCCGAAAGAAAAAGTGGATACCGTCACCGTGATGGAAAAAATCGGTCACTTTTTAGATGAAGAGAATCAACGCCAATTCGGCAAATACAAAGACCAATACGAAAACCCAGAATTATCCGATATCATTGCCCAAGAAATTGATCTAAAACGTGTTTTAGAGCGTTCTTGCAAAGATTTCGATGGAGGTTATGCGATGGTCGGCATGACCGGTTATGGAGCGTCTTTCGTGGCGCGTGACCCAGCTGGAATTCGCCCCGCTTTCTATTATGTAGATGAGGAGGTTGCTGTAGTCGCTTCCGAAAAGCAAGCGATCAAAACGTCCTTCAACTGCGCTTACGATCAAATCAAAGAAATCACTCCGGGCCATGCCCTGATTATCGATATCCAAGGGGAAGTGAAAGAAGTACCTTTCATCGATCGTTTAGAACAGAAATCTTGTTCTTTTGAACGCATTTACTTCTCTCGTGGATCCGACCCAGATATCTACCACGAACGCAAAAAATTAGGTCAATTATTGATCCCTCAAATTTTAGAGGAGGTACATCACGACTTAAAAAATACCGTATTCTCCTATATTCCTAACACGGCGGAAACGGCTTTCCTTGGGATGATCGACGGTTTAGAAGATCATTTAGCGAAGGAACGTAAGAAAGCCATCATGGAAGGCATTCTTTTCGAAAAAGAATTAGAAGAATTATTAACCTTCCGTCCACGTGTTGAGAAACTCATCTCGAAAGACGTCAAAGTGCGTACGTTCATCACATCGGATGATCAGCGCGATGATATGGTCGCTCACGTGTATGATACCACTTACGAGGTGATTAATAAGGAAGTGGATTCAGTCGTGATTATTGATGACTCCATCGTTCGCGGCACGACCTTAGAGAAGAGTATCCTGAAGTTATTGGATAAATTATCTCCAAAGAAAATCGTCATCGTTTCCTCCGCTCCACAGATTCGCTACCCAGATTGCTATGGTATCGATATGTCCAAAATGAAAGAATTCGTTGCTTTCCGTGCGGCCTTGGCCCTTTTAAAAGAACGTGGCCTGGAACATATCTTGGATGAAGTTAACTTACGTTGCTTACATGCCTTAGAAAATGGAACTGCCGCAGAAGAAAACTTTGTGAAAGCCATTTACGCGCCGTTTACAGACGAAGAAATCTCGGATAAAATCGCTGAAATCGTCCGTCCTAAAGGATTAAAAGCAGAACTTTCGATTGTTTACCAAACAGTAGCGAACTTAAATGTCGCTTGCCCAGACCATTTAGGCGATTGGTATTTCACCGGTAATTTCCCTACACCGGGAGGAAACCAAGTAGTGAATAAATCATTCGTAAACTTTATGAAAGGCATCGAAGTAAGAGCTTACTAGTAGACTACGACGACCGCACCGCGTTTTTCTTGAATCCCTTTCTCCGGATAATCAATCGCTTGGTAGCGAATGATGTATGCGTAGGTTTCTTGAGGAACTTTGGCCCCATTATAAGTACCATCCCAGGAAAATACGGGCCCTTTCGAGCTATAAATCTGTTCACCCCAGCGGTTATAAATCTCTAGCGAGATCACCTGCGTTCTGGATTTCGGATAGGTGGCATTCGTCTCATTCCAATTGTAGGATGCTTCAAAAACATCATTCAATCCATCTCCATTGGGAGTAAACACGGTAGGCGCGATCAGAATGGCATCACATTTATCATCAATTTTTACACTATCTGTCAGCTCACAGCCATCATTATCGCGTAAGGTAAACGCGTACAAACCACTGCGATTAATCTGTAAATCCTTCGAATTCCAACCCGAAACGATTCCAGGGTTCGCCTGCCAGCTAATTTGAAGATCAGCTGGAGAAGGTTTAATTTGAACGACATACGGTTGTATCGGCTTATCATTGCAGATAATCCCATCCTGCTTTTGCACGGCAAGAGGATTCGTTGTAAAATTCACCTGCGTTTCTTTTTTCATCGAACAGCCTGTAGCATCCTCCTTAATCTCCAACGAATATTTCCCAGAAGGCTTAGGTACGGTGATAAAACGCGATGACTCTCCGGTGCTCCAGGTATAAGTAAAGGCAGCTACAGGTGGCACTGCACTAGGTCCGATTCGGCCATCTTCTTTGCAGATAAAGGTATAGGAAGCAGGTAAAACGAAGGGATCCAGCAACTCCACATGGTAGGCAGACGCATCGAGCAGATAGTTCGTCAAACAAGCATTCGAGATGGCCACCGTCACTACGTAGTCACCCGCTTGCTTGAAATCATAGGTCATTTCGGTACCTGTATACGAATAAAGCAAGGTTCCAGCCGGATTTAAGGGCACTAAAACACCATCCGCATTGCGATTAGGATCCAAAGTACTGCGGTAAATTTTCCAATCCAAACGATCATTTTTAATAGGGTCACACAAATCCTGACTCACTTTAAAATGATAGGTCGTACCATCGCAACTTTGCTGAATACTCGGAGTAGAAGACGGTTTAGGGGTTAATACAATCGATAAAGGGAGGCCTAATCCACTTGTTGTTCCAGCCGCTAAATTCAATCCATTTCGCACAAAAGAAGCGCGAACTGACCGTGTCGAATCCTTTAATGAAATATCGGGATTCACAATTTTCCCTAAACTACTACTTCCATCGAAGGCCACATAAATAATAGCCCCACTCGCTGGATCCCCCTGTAGCGCCCCTATTTTTCCCGCACCGGACCACAACAGACTTTTGGATTTTTGCATCAGTGTGGAATCTTTCGAAGCGAGGGAATATTGCCAAATCTGTGAATTTGGAATTCCCTGCATCGACACATAGATCATTTTCCCATCAGCTGAGAACTCCACTCCGTAGGGACTATTCGCTAAAGCAATTCGGTACCGATAAGTCGATTTACCGGTTGCCACATCAAAATCATAGATATCTACTTGATTGGATGGAGGTGCGGAATAGGCAATGGCTAACACTTTTCCATCTCGAGAGAAATGGGTGGACGCCGTATTGCCAGTCGCTGGACTCTGCGCATTAGCCTCTATGGGTGCCGAAATACCCGCTTTCGAAACTTTAAACGTGCGTAAAATGGTAGAATTAACGTCCTGGGTTTGCAACCAATAATAATCGCCTCCACCGACTGCAACGCCAAAACGTTCCGCAGAGGGAGCTGGACTCAAGAATTGATTTTTGATTGAAACACCCCCTTGCCCCCCATTCAATTTTCGGTCGTAAATACTGTAGTAAATTTGATTTTCACCCGCAGCATTGCGTTGAAAAGTGAATATATAATACTCTGCTTGACAGCCTTTGCAAGTAGTTTTCGGAAGGATTGCGACCCCTTGGATAGTTGTCGAATCTCCATTCAATCCCGTAGCGACGAGTGAATTGTCTTTGGCAAAAACGCGGGAACCGTTCGTATAAAAAATTAAATCGTTATTCTCGTCGGTCATTTTAGCCACACCTGCTGGCGTTCGCATGGGCCCTCTTCCCGCGCTAGGAGTGGAAGATCCACCGGTAAATCGCAAGGAAACATTTTGGCCAAAATTCCATCCATCCTCTCCCCCTGCCTTCGGTTTTTCTCCACAAATCTTCACTTCCATCTTCGCCTCAGCCGCACATCCAGAACCTAAATCCGTCACCACAACAGAATAACAACCCGATTCAGAAACTCGAATCGTATCGGTCGTTTGTCCCTTCGGAAACCAAGAAACGCCGACCGGGAAACCAGGCTTTGCGACCGTATTAAAAGCATTCAAAACCACCGGATCCCCTTTACAGATCATCAAAGTGGTATCATTGGCATCTTTTCCGAGTATAAAATCAGGCAAAGCCCCGATTTTGACATTTTGAGGGCCATAAACGATGGTATCTCTTGCTGAAATCACCCGTAATGACACCTTTTTAGTACCAGGTGTGCAATACTGATAAACGCCCGTTCTCTGCGCTGAACTCGCACCAGCCTCTCCAAAATCCCACAAATAAGTCGCTGCCGCTGGATACACATCCCGAATCTCAAACACCGTCCCGGCCGGAGCATCCGTACAATTATTGCATTGATTGATACAATTGTTTCTCACCTCGATCGTTCTAGGAACTTGAGCGATCGCGGTCAGGGAAACAAAAAGAAAAAACAAGATCCGGTACATGGTATTGGAATTACCCACAAAATAAGTCAATAAATTGGTTATTGCGTTGCATGAATGTAAATTGCTGAGCTATGTGGACTCGTTTATCCATTTTTTTCTGTTTACTTTTTTCACTGAGTGCTCTCCCGCTCTCAGCGCAAGATCCACAATTATCCCAAAACCTAGCTAACCCCCTACTCAATTCCCCCGCCTTCGCTGGCTTGCAAGATCAAAACAAAGTCTATTTAACCCACCGCAACCAATGGCCCAATCAATCCGCTAATTACCAATATTCGGCAGCGGCACTCGAAGTCAGTCTAGGGAAAATCAATAGCGGCCTAGGGTTTTTAATCTCTTCTGACACACAATTTTCGAGTCTTCAAACGACATCAGTGAGCCTACAATATGCCTACCATGCGAATTTGAATGAGACAACTTTACTTTCGATGGGAATTCAGGGCTCGGGTGTATTTCGCAGTTTGGACTACAGCCATTTAACCTACGGCGATCAGCTAGGATCATTTTTAGTGAATGGATCGCTGGGAAGTACATTTGATCCCCTTGCCACCCAGTTCGTGAATAGAACCGGCTTTCTAGATCTTTCCGCAGGCCTGCTATTAAATAATGTGGATTACTGGCTTGGTGCCTCGGTACACCACCTAAATCGACCCAATCAATCACTCATCCGCTCAAGCGAAGATTTAATTGCTCCAAAGTATGCACTAATTGGAGGATTTAGCGCCGCGATAACAGAGAAAATTAGCTTAAAACCTGCTGTTTACCTGAAAAACCAAGGGACATTTAGCCAATTGGATGTGGGCACCTACTTGCAATTAAACCCGATTGTTCTTGGTTTTTGGTACCGGGGATTACCCCTAAATAAACAAACTGCAGAATCCGCATCTAGTCGAGAATCCCTCATTGGATTAATTGGAATCCAGAATAATCGCTATTCCTTCGGCTACTCCTACGATTTCACGGTATCCGGCTTAGGCCTAGGTTCAGGAGGCGCCCATGAATTGAGTTTCTCCTATATTTTAAACTGGGATTTTGGCCAAAGAAAATCCTATCAACGCTACCGACAGAGTTTTGCTTGTCCGAAGTTTTAGTTACAAAAAAGGGAACAAATGCTCCCTTTTTTGTAACAGTAGTCAATGGCCGCTTCGCGGCAGTAGCTAGTAGTCAGTGGTCAGTCCGGAGGGAATGAGTTTAGATTAGAGAGAATAGAGTAGAGAGTAAAGATTATAGAATAGAGAGTAGAGAGTAGAGAGTATAGATAAGAGAGTAAAGAATAAAGCACAAAGAATAAAGGTGGAATTCCCTGCGGAAATACATTCAGAAATGATTTTATTGCACTTATAAACGCAAAAAAGGGAGCATTTGCTCCCTTTTTTAGATTTAAGTATAGACTGAAATAAGTTTTCAAATCGTAGAAAATATGACGTAGGCCATTTTCTGATTTGAAAGATTATTTCAGAGTTCTTTTTACTTCTTTCATTTCGTAGCACTCCAGCATATCCCCCACTTCGAGGTCGTTGAAGTTTTTCACCGAAAGACCACATTCGTAGCCAAATTTCACTTCCGCTACATCATCTTTGAAACGCTTCAAAGCAGAGATCTCTCCATCGTGAATCACGACGAAATCACGAATGACACGAATTTTGTGAGCACGCTTAACCGTACCATCTAATACGTAGCAACCAGCCACTGTACCGATTTTGGTAATCTTAAACACGTCACGGATTTCAATATTCGATGTAATCACCTCTTCGAATGAAGGTGCTAATAGACCTTCCATCGCCGCCTTAATTTCATCGATCGCTTGGTAGATGATCGAGTAGTTACGGATTTCGATTTGTTCTGTATCGGCTAAACGACGAGCGTTTTGAGATGGACGAACTTGGAATGCGATGATAACGGCATCTGAAGTAGACGCTAATGCCACATCGGACTCAGAAACCTGCCCCACCCCTTTGTGAATGATACGAACTTGAACTTCTTCCGTAGAAAGCTTCATTAAAGAGTCAGAAAGTGCCTCTACTGAACCATCCACGTCACCTTTTACGATTACGTTCAATTCACGGAAGGTTCCGATAGCCTTACGACGACCGATCTCCTCTAATGTGATATGCTTACGTGTACGTAAGGTTTGCTCACGCAGGATTTGCTCACGTTTGTTTGCAATCTCACGTGCCTCACGCTCATTTTCTAAGCAAAGTAATTTATCTCCAGCTTGTGGCGCTCCGTTCAGACCTAAAACCTGAACAGGTGTAGATGGACCTGCTTTTTTGATTTTGTTACCGTGGTGGTCAAACATCGCCTTCACACGACCGTAATTATCACCCGCTAACATCATATCCCCTACGTTTAATGTACCCGCCTGAACTAACAAGGTAGTTACATAACCACGTCCTTTATCTAATTCGGCCTCAATAACTGAACCTACGGCTTTCTTGTTCGGATTCGCCGTTAATTCAAGCATTTCAGCTTCTAATAATACTTTTTCTAATAAGTCGTCGATACCCTGACCTGATTTAGACGAGATTTCTTGGCACTGGTATTTACCACCCCAATCCTCGACTAACATGTTCATCGTCGCTAATTCCTCACGTACTTTGTCCGCATTCGCACCGTCTTTATCGATCTTAGAAAACGCAAATACGATAGGCACACCAGCCACCATTGAGTGGTTGATTGCTTCTTTTGTTTGAGGCATGACAGAGTCGTCCGCTGCGATAACGATAATGACGATATCGGTTACTTTCGCTCCACGAGCACGCATGGCTGTGAAGGCTTCGTGACCCGGCGTATCTAGGAAAGTTACTTTTTTACCTGATTTCGTCTCTACTGAATAGGCACCAATGTGCTGGGTGATACCACCCGCTTCGCCTGCTGCTACTTTAGCGCGACGAATATAATCTAGTAAAGAGGTCTTACCGTGATCGACGTGACCCATAATCGTAACGATAGGCGCACGTGGCAATAAATCCTCTGGAGAATCTTCCACTTCGATTTCGACTACATCGATTTCCTCTTCTGCAGATACGAAGCTTACTTCAAAGCCAAATTCATCCGCGATCACCGTAATGGCTTCCGCATCCAAACGTTGGTTAATCGAAACGAACATACCCAAGCTCATACAAGCCGAGATTACTTCGTTCACTGAAACGTCCATTAAAGAAGCTAAATCAGATGCCGAAATAAATTCCGTCACCTTCAATACTTTTGCCTCCTCATCTTCCGCCATCATACGAGCTTCTTCTGCCTCCGCACGACCTTTACGCTTCTCCCGACGCTTATCCGCACCGAAACTTTGCTTATTGGTCGCACCTTGCAAACGAGCCATCGTAGCCTTGATTTGCTCTTGGATGTCTTTATCTGACAATTCTCCTTTAGGTGCTGGTTTAGCCCCTGGAGCTGGTTTCTTGTTGAAATCTTTTTTATCACCTGGACGACCACCTGTACCAGGAACGGATGGAGCTGGTTTTTTCTCTTCCTTGATGATACGCTTGCGCTTGTGTTTCGCGTTATTTCCGCGATCACCTGCAGCAGGTAACTCAATTTTACCTAATACGGTTAATCCTTTCAGGGTTTCACCCTTAGCTTCGATCAGTTGAATATCTTCCACAACCTCTTCAGCCGCTGGTGCAGGCTCAACCGGTTTAGGAGATTCTACCACTGGAGCTGGT
>Ga0222712_10006128_pt1 | contig 11941 bp, 10 predicted proteins | sample C33_657DmetaG_FD_165043 | JGI IMG/M metagenome (GOLD analysis project Ga0222712, IMG submission 165043) | Estuarine water microbial communities from San Francisco Bay, California, United States - C33_657D | ecosystem: Environmental > Aquatic > Marine > Unclassified | place: USA: California... | reverse complement strand
CCCGGTGCGGATCCGCGGAAGCGAGCTGCGCGTGCGCACCGAGAAATCGGTCCACCTGAACGGCGAGACCATCCTGCTGAACTGCGACGAGAACGCGCCCCCACCGGCCGCCAGCCCGCGCGCCTTGCCGCCGCCCGCCGCCGATCATTCCGGCTGCCACGGGCACGACCATCCGACCGATCCCAAGAACTGAATCCAAGCGAAAAGACGCCTAGCCATGGACAGCATCCAGAATCCCCAACTCGAGCAGATCGTCGCCATGCTGCGGCAGGGCGACAAGGATGGCGCCGTCCGCGTGGCCCGCTCGCATGTGGAGGAGGCGCTCGCCACGGGTGAGGCTGACCGCGCCACGCTGGCCTGGGCGAACCTGGCGCAGACCTGCGCCGCCGTGGAGGACCTGCCCGAGGCCGCCAAGGCGCTGGAGAAGGCCGTGGCGGCGATCCCCGGCGCCGACGATTCCCCCGCGCTGGCGCTGCCGCGCTTCCGGTGCCTGTTGGGTCTGGGCCAGTTGCTGCTGCGGCTGGAACGCAAGGGCCGCTCGCGCGAGGCGCTGGAAAGGGCCCTGGTGGCCGCCGCGGCCGTCGGGGGCGACCAACTGCCGCGCAACCGGGCGATGGTGGCCATACCGCTGGGTTGGCTGCTGCTGGATGCGGGCGAGGTGGACCGGGCCATGGCCCTCCTGACGGAAGCCCGGACCGCCCTGGCCGACGGCGAGCCTGATTTCCCCAATTTGGTGCAGGCGCTGGTGCTGGTGGGGCAGGGCCGTGTGCGCCAGGGGGAGGAACACGCGCTGCTGCCCGACATGGTGCCCCCCGGCATGCCGATGCCGGCCCTGGCGCAGGGTTTCGCCGCCCACCTGCAACAACTCACCGAACGGGCCGGGGTGGGCAAGCTCGACCCGAAGATCCCGCGCGACCTCGCCCGCTGGGTGGCGGAGTGGCTGGGGCGCGTGGCCGGCAAGGAGGCGCGGCTGACCGCCGACACCATCGGCTTGCTCGCCGCGCTGGAAGGCATGTGCGGCCGCAAGGACCACCAGGTGGAGGCGCTGGAGAAGGCTGAAAAGCTCTACCGCCTGCAGGGCCTGAACCCCATCGCCGCGCGCGCGGCCCGCGCCCGGTCCATGGTGCTGGCCGAGAAGGGGGACATCGCCGGCGCGGAGGGCCTGCTGCGGACCGTGGCGGCCGAGGCGCGCGAGGCCGGCGAGGACGAGTTGTTCAGCGAGGCGGCCCAGGGCCTGGCCCAGGTGCTGCATGCCGGCGGCAAGCACGGGGAATGCGAGCGGCTGCTGGAAGAATCGATCCAAGCCGCCGACCGTGTGGAGAACCTGGACCTGGCGGCGATGGGTTCGCTCTCGCTGGGGGTGGTGCTGGCGCATTCGGGCCGCATGGCCCAAGGCCAACCCCACTTCCGCAGGGCCCTCGAGCGCATCCCCAAGGACAGCCCGCTGCATCAGGTCGCCAGCGTGCATCTGGAGGCCCACGCCAAGGGCGTGCCCTGCCCCTGCGACCCGTCGGCACGCGCCGGCCAGCAGGCGGCCCGCCAAGCTTCACCGCGGCCCGGCGGCGGCGAATCGCTGTTCTCACCCGCCTACGCCGACATGCTGAAGCAGATGCTGCCCGAGGACCTGGCCAACAAGCTTCAGGCGGTGATGTCGAAGCTGCCGCAGCCGGACGAATCGAACATGGATCCCGAGACGGCCCGCATGATCCGCGAGATGGAGGCGCGCACCATGCAGCGCCTGCAGGGCATGATGGGGATGATGGGCGGGGCCAGGAAGCCGGAGTGAGGAAGTGCAGGCGGGGCAAGCCTGCCGCCCGATTTCCGGCCGCCGGATCGGGTCTCAATAAAACATCCGGAAGGGTCCCCCGAGTTGGTTTTCCTGAAAACCATGGTTTGATCCAGCCCTGACCGGAAATTTGCCCACATGCCCATGCCCGCGGCGATGATCGGCGATGACCACGCCTGCCCGATGTTTGATGGGCCGGTCCCCCATGTGGGCGGGCCGGTGATCGGCCCGGGGGCGCCAACGGTGTTCATCTGCGGCACGCCGGCGATCATCGAGGGGGACATGATGGTCTGCGCAGGGCCGCCCGATTCACTGGTTCTGGGCAGCGAGACTGTGTTCGCCTGCGGCATGCCGGTGGGCCGCGTGGGCGACTTGTGCGAACATGGGGGGACGATCATCGGGCCCGGCGCTCCGACCGTGTTCATCGGGCCCTGACCTTCCTTCGAGCCGACCACAGCAGCTTTTCAGGGGATCCACCAACGCCATGGCCGTCTTCAACCAGGACAACGCCGCCTTCCAGGTGCTGACCTCGCTGGGCCAGGATGCGCTGGTGCTGCTGGGCTTCCGGGGTGAGGAGACGCTTTCGGGCAGCTTTGAATTCGTGCTGGAGCTGGGCGCCCTGCACGGGACGCGGATCAATTCCAACGCGCTGGTGGGCCAGACTTCCACGCTCACGCTGCGGGAAAAAGGCGAGACGCAGCGGACCATCCACGGGCTGATCTGCGAGTTCACCGACCTGGGTCCCGGCCGGCAATTCGACTTGTACCGCATGGTGTTGCGGCCCAGGCTGTGGCAGCTCGGGCTAGTGAGGCGCAGCCGGGTTTTCCAGAACCTCAACGCGCTGCAGATCCTCCAGGCGGTCAGCCAGCCGGTGGGTGGCTGCGACGCCCGGTGGGTCAGCCCCCAGCCGGACAACCGGGTCTACTGCGCCCAGTATCGCGAGACAGACCTGGAGTTCTTCCGCCGGATCTGCACCGAGGAGGGATTCCAATGGTACTGGCAGCATTCGGAAAATGACCACCTGCTCACGGTCAGCGGCGGTGCCAGCCAGCCCGAAAGCGGCGTCTGCCTGTTCGACCGCGACGAGGGTGGCTCCGCAGACAAGGCGTGCATCCGCCAATGGGAAGTGACCCAGGCGATGGTGAACAACCAGGCCTCGGTGCTGGACTCCCATTTCGAGCTCTTCAACCAGCCGCTGGGTTCGACCAAGCAGGGCGTCGAATCGGTCGCCGCCGGCGAGGCCATCTTTCAGACGATCCATCCCCCCGTCCCCGCGTCGCAGGAAAACGCGCAGTCGCCGGTGCGGTATTTCGACTCGGTGTCTGCCGATGGAACGGTGGCGCCCGAAAACCTCGGGCCTGTTTACGATGCGGTGGAAGCCCGGGCCCGCCTGCTGGCTCAGGCAGCCACCGGGCGGTGTGTGGTAGCCCGCGGATCGGGGACGGTGATGAACCTGGTCCCCGGCTACGCATTCACCCTGCAGGGCCGCCAGCCGTACGATGGGCAATGGCGAACCCTTTCCGTGCGGCATGAGGGCCGACAAGAAGGCCTGTTCTGGCAGGGCGAGAACCCGAAGGTGTCCTACCGCTGCGACTTCGAGGCGGCGCCCCTGCCATTGCCGCAACGGCCCTGGCCCCCGATTCCCAGGCCTTTGGCCGCCTCGGTGGAGACCGCCATCGTGGTGGGCCCGCCGGGTCAGGAAGCCAACCTGGATTGCTTTGGCCGAGTGCAGGTGCGGTTCTGGTGGCAGCCCGCGGGGGATGAAACCCAGCCCTCCTGCTGGATCCGCGTGGCGCAGTTCTGGGCGGGGCAATCGTACGGAGCCTTCTTCTGGCCCCGCTGCGGCCACGAGGTGGTGGTGGCCCACGAGCACGGCGACCCCGACAGGCCAATCATCGTCGGCAGCGTCTACAACTCGGTGAACACGGTGCCGTACACCATGCCCGCGAACACCTACCTAGCCGGATTGAAGACCAAGATCCAGGGCGGCGACCCGGCCGAGAATTGCCACAAGTTGACGCTTTCAGACAACCCGGGCCGGCAGATCGTCACCATCCATTCCGAGAACATGCTGGTGACCACCCAGGAAAACCGCCAGATCGGCCGCCGGCCCAGGCTGGATACCACCATCCTGTGAGTGACCCATGCTGAACGAAACCGCCGCTGCACTGCTGACAAACTTCCTGGACGGAAGGCTGGGCGGTGTGATCGGCAATACCATCGACCAGTCCCTGTTCGGGAACAACATCTCCACCACCATCGGGCAGGGGATCGAGTTCAACATAGACTGGATGGGTTATTACTTTGAGGGCAAGTCGCTGCCAAGCGCCCTGAGCCTGATGGCCGTTTTGGGCAAAAACCCGGCCCTGGACATGCACAACGGTTTTTTCAGCTACACGGTGGGTGACAGCATCGACCTGACCTCCAATGGCAAGCTGTGGGACCTGGCCAGGGATGTGGACAAGACCGAATTCGGCCTGAACACCTCCGCAGCCAGTCTGACTGAAGAGGAAAAAGCGCAGCTAAGCCTGGAGCCTTACATCAATTTCATCTTCTTTTTCAACCTGTTCACCACTGCCATCACGCAAATCCTTTCAACCGTTTCCATGGTGCTTGCGGAGACAGAAAGCAACCAAGCCACGGTGGAGGAGGCAGACCAGATCATCCTCATCATGGAGCTGGTTCTGTATTTGGTGGTGCCGCTGGTCAACAGCGCCGCGGCCAAGCTCATCACCGATATCGAGCAGACATTCGCTTTCCTGAAAAAAGATGAGACGGAGGATGCCAAGAAGGAAGCCGAATTGGACGCACTCAAGGAGCAGGTTGCCACCCAGGGAGACCAGATCGAAGACACCGCGGCGGCGACGACCGCCAACACAGTGGCCATTGAGGCGGTGACCACCGTGGTGGAAAAGATCCAGGAAACCAAGGCGTCTGATGACGAATATAATGCCTATCTCGCCAAATACAATTTGGCCTATGCCATTTATGAAGAGAAACGTGATGCCTGGCTTACAGCTAATGATAAATACTTAGTAAAACAGCAGGCATATAAGGGAAATTCCCTGCGGCAATTGGGCGCCATGTTCAAAAAGAATTACAACCCCGAGAAATACAATCCCGGGCCAAAGCCGACTGAACCTCCTTGGAGCCCGCCGGACATGAAAAAATACCCAAACCCACCCGACGCGCCCTGATACAACTGCGGATCGAACAGGATTGGAAACATGGCAAAATCATCCGTATCGAATTCAAGCCACCAATTGATGGCGAACACTATTGAACTGGTTTCCCAAACCGGGATATTCACCATCGCCAACTCTGGAAACCAGGGCGCCATCGAATTGTCCGCGCTGGGCAGCATCAAGGCGACCCTGCCGACCGTCTCGGTGGAGGCGATGAATTTCGATGTCGGGGGCAGTTTCACCATCATGGCCGGCGGTGCCAGCCCCGTCATCCAGGTGGCGACCGCCTCGGAAGGTGGCACCGCCTCGCTGGGGCTTGCCAACGCTGGCGTGGCCATCAGCTACCTTTCCCCCGATGGCGGTCCGGCCTCCGTTGTCAACCTGGGGCCTTCCCTTCTCAGTGCCGTGGTCTCAGAGGGAGGGCTCTTTTCCAAGCTAACCATGATGCCCGACGAGGTGACCATCGAGGTGGGAACCACCATCCTCAGCATCTCGGACGAGGGGTTGACCATCACCGCCGGGGAAACCGTTGTCAGCATCACCTCGGAGGGAATCAATGAGACCTCGGGGGACACCTCCCGAGCGCTGAATTCCGAGGGCCACAATTTCACCGCCGCCGAGACGTTATTGAATGTAGGCTCGTCCGGAGTCAGCCTGGAAGCAGCGACCTTGAATCTGGAAGTGGATGGGGCCAAGGAGGAAAACGCCTCCACCGCCACTTCCTCCTTCGACGCGAGCGGTTCGGTCGAGTCGGCCATGACCACGATTGAATGAGCCCTGATTCCGGCCAGGTGGAACAAGCGTCCGCGAGGAGCGATTGATGGAAGTGTTCGAGGAAATCCGAGGCACATCGGCAGCTTTGCGGGAAGCTGTTGATTTCGGTTTGGAAAGGACCGGCAAGGCTGCCGGCATGCTACGAAATCAGGCCCATCGCGAGGCCCTCGAAACGGCCTGCGCGGATCTGAAAGAGGGTCTGGTTGGCCTGGAAGCCTATGTGGAGGGCCGTATCGCACACCTGCAGCGCATGATGGCCAGGGCCAAATTCCGCAAGGAACGGATTGCCGATAAAAGGTCTACTTACATGGAAAGCCTTCAGGACCTGATAAACAAACGAAAGGCGCTCCGCGAGAAACTGAAGGCGCTACCCAAGGCCAAAAAGCCTATCAGCCGCAAACCAACACGAAAGAAGGGCCCCGCTCCGGCCCTCGCGTTGCTTTCCCCCCAGGAACTCCGCGACCAGATCGCCCGGAAAATCCAGCGTCCACCCGCCCCGCCGCAGACCACAGGCAACATCTGGGAGAACTGGTCGAAAAACCCGCAACAGACCCCGCCACCCGCCGATGAGGAGAACCAGCCATGAGACTGCTTGACGCCGTGCTGGCCCGGCCCGTGGCCGAGACCCCCGGGGCGGAATTCGCGCCACCGGGACCGATGGACCTGCGAGCCGTCGAGGTGTGCGCGGTGTTCAAGGTACCGGCCCCGGCGTTGCGTCTGCTGGAGGATGATCCCAAGGTGGGGACCGCCCTGGAGCGGTTCCTTTCCGAAGGTCACCTGCCAGAAGCCAGGCGGATGCTGGCCCACGCCTTGACCCGCCGCGACGCGGTCTGGTGGGCCTACCTCTCCGCCATGGAGGCCTGCCGGCACAAACCGTTCACACCCGAGCAGGAGGCAGGCCTCGACCGCGTGCTGGCCTGGCTGGTGAGCCCCACCGATGCGGGCCGCCGCGCCTGCCGGGAGGCGATCCGGGCCTGCGGATCGACCAGCATTGCGGGCATTTTGTGCCTGGCCGTTTGGCTTTCGGGCGGATCGGTCTCCCCCTACCCCAAGCGCCACATCGAGCCGAAGCCCCATGTCTGCGCCAAGCTGTGCGCGGCCGGGGTATACCTTTCCTCGGTGCGGTTTGAGCCGGCGCGCTGGCGCGAACACCTGCGGCATTTCATCGACACGGGACTCGCGGTGGTCCGCGGTGAATGCGCCATCCCGTTTCCGGACGATGCGCGCTCATGAGCCCCTCATCGAAAGAATCCGAGGGGATGCCGGCGGCCATGCGGCCCAAACCCCTGAGCCCCAACGGGCCGGCCACGGCCGTCTCCGGACTCTTGCGGCTCTCCACCAAGGCGGCCCTGCTGAACCAGACGCTGCCCTGCCACGATTTCCTGAAGGCTCTGGTGGACGGTGGTTTGCGGACCGACGCGGTGAAATTCATCGCCGGTTGGCTGCCACCGCGCGAGGCGTTGTGGTTTGCCACCCTGGGAGTCTGGCAGGTGGCCCGCCTGCAGCCCGGAACCGCGCAGCGGGAGATCATCGACCAGGTGGTGGCCTATGTGACCGAACCCTCGCAAGGCGCCTTGTCGGCATTCGGCACCCTCACGCAGGCGGCAAAGGATTCCTCGCCCACCGGCCTGCTGATTCAGGCCGCCATCCTGACGGGGGACAACATTTGCCCATATCCCAAGAAAACCATTCGCCCGAAGCCGGGCCTTGCCGGCAAGGCGGCCGCCAATGCCCTGGTGGCCGCGGCCTCGAAATGGCCCGGCAAGGACCGAAACGCCTGCCTGGATAGTTTCATAGCCCTGGGCCTGGAGATCGCCGAGGGTAAGCACCTTTGGGCGCCGAACCCCGATCAGAAATACCCCGGCCTGCGCACCGCCTCGCGTGATTCGATGTTCGGCAAGACGCGCAATATCTGGGAGTGAGGCGGTCGAGATCGGAATTAGCGCGGTGGTCGCTTGAATTATCCACCAGAAGTTTGCACCTTAGGCCAATTTATTCGCCACCCAAGGCATCCGTCAGGGCCCGGTCGAGTTGGCGGATCGTTTCGTCAGGTGATTGGTGCTTGTGGCGGGCGTGCCCGTCCGTCCAGACCACCTTCCCGGTGGCATTGACGAGCACTAACAAAGGTTTCAGCTCATAACCAGGCAGGGCCATTGCGCCGTCGAGGGCGCCAAAGCGAGCCATGTCACCCACGGTGAGGCCCAGACCGATGGGCCAACCCATTCCCGTGCGCTTGGCAAGTCGCTGGATGTCCGACTTCCCCGAAGCGGTGAAGCTGAGAAAGCCGACATCCCGGCCGCGGTATTTTTCCTCGAGCTGAACCAGCCCGGGCGCGGTGGATTCACAGAATGGTCACCACAGCGTGGTGAAATCGAGAACCGTCAGACCCCGGCCCAAGCCTTCCTTGCCTGTTTCGGAGTTCAGCCAACTTTCTACCGCGGGCAGGGACATTTGCGCGCCGATACCCAGATCCGCATTTGCGTTCGCCGCGGAGCGCACCGCCACCAGACGGTTCTCCAGACTCAAATCGGGAGGCTTTGCCCCCGGTGTGACCATCCAGGCCACCACCGCGGTCACCGGCACTGACACCAGGGCGGCCCCAAGCGCCAGGCGCGTGATGCTTCTTTGGCCCGATGGTTTTTTGGGGAAATCGCTCATGCCTGCCTTCGGGAGAAAGGACCTCTGGCTCCGACAACAGAGTTATCAATAGTCAGGCGGGAGTGAGGCGGTGATGAGTGTGGGTGGTTTGGAGTTTTCTATTTTGTCGGCTTTGGCTGGATCATTTTTTTCAAAACAACGGACGCGCACCCAAATCCCATTCAAACCGGGGATTTTTTTGGATTTCTGCAGCCAGCAGTGGGGCTTTTGATCTGAAACAGGTCCCCTGAACAGGAAGCGCACCCGGCCGGAAAATTACAGACTATTCAGGCTAAATACCCCAAAAGCTTTGGCCAGTGCTCCAACCTCCTGGTTTTTTCGAGAGTGCCCAATCGGAGGCTGATTCCTGAAGCGTGTCCGTGTCATACCCAGCCCGAAACACCGCCCGGTTTCAGGGTCGCCACCAACGTGGCCCCGGTTTCACCCAAATCAAACACCTTGGTGGTGGAATCGATTTCCCGGGTGATCAACAACTCATTTTCCGGATCATTGTCTATGTTCGCCAGCCCGAGGCGGAGGCCGCCCCCTGTGCCGGCGAAGACACGATCGATTGTGTAAGCGGCTGTGTCTCGACTCTTGCGCACAAAAACCGTGTCAGGTGCCGTTTTGGAGGTGCCCGCATAGGCAAAATACCTGTTTGTCCCGATCTCGAAAGCCACCACCGTGTTGCCGGTGGCCGAAAGGTTCGGCCAAGCGGTGAGGTCAGTCACCGTCGTCAATACCCCCTTCACTGGAGCATTGGCGCCATCGTAACGAAGCAACTTGCTGCCCCCCTTGAAAAGTTGGGAGGCAACCACCAGATCCGGGCCGTTTTGCCGCAGCACGGAAATCGACATTCCGCCACCCGGGTTTTTTCCATCGCCAAAAACCCAGAAGCTGGCCAGTTCCCAACGATAGTCATAGGGAAGGGGTTTTCCCGCCTCGAAATCACCCATGGCCAGCTTCCCGTCCCAAACCCTCAAGTGAGCCGGGGTGGAGGCGCCCGCTCCGGTCCCGGGAGCCAATATCAGGTCGTCGTAGCCGTCGTTCGTAACATCCGCCAGCCTTACGGCGACACCGGAGCTGTATCCAACAAAGGCGTACAGGCTCGCCCGCACTGAACCACCATTCGAATAGGCTAGTTCCCGCTTGGCCCAAGCATTCGAATCGGACAACCTTGCCCCGTCAAAAACCACCACATGGCCGTTTTTTGACCCGTTGCCGCTACCGACAATGATGTCGTCGATCCCATCACCCGAGACATCACCATGGTCGACATAGAATTCGCCCTTGAAGCCCGGGAATGGAGCCAGGTCTCCCAGAAGTTCATTGGTACCGAGGCGGTACAGGACAAGTTTGCTGGTGGCAGTTCCACCCATCGCGGCGACCGCATAGACCCCCGCGTTGGCCACCTGGGCGGGATCGACAAGCATGCTGAAAACCTTGGACGCTGTGGTGGCAGTGGTACCAGGCATTGCGTCCGTCGCGGTCACGGTGAATGAATAGGTTCCCGCAATGGTGGGCTTGCCGGCCAGGGCGCCTGTTCCCGCTGTCAAGGTGATACCGGCTGGCAGGGCACCCGCTGTCACGGTGAAGGTGACAGGGGAAAGTCCGCCGGAGCTGGTGATGGTGGAGGAATAGGTGGAACCAACCTTTCCCGCGGCAAGGGTGTTGGTTGTGATCGAAAGGGCGGGTGGGGCCGCAACCAAGGTTATCGCGGAATCCAGGTCGGCCACGCTGTAGCGGGGGGTGCCGTTGAAGGTGAGGCCCTCATAGCTTGAAAAATTCCCCGACTTGGAGGTGTAGGAAACAGCCGGGTACCTGTCACCCGGCACCAGGGTGAGCCCCTGGGCAGTCTGGGCCATGAAAACCCCGTCCAGGGTTGCTGTCGCGCATTGCAGCCGCCCATGTTTTCCCGAAGCCGCCGATCCTGTCACCCAGATACCCAGGGTGGCATCCTTGCCTTGGATGTAATTTCCGGTTTTGAGAAGGGATGCCTCGCCAAGGACGATGGCACCCGTGTTCGAGACACCCCGGGGGGAAAGATCCAATGTTTTGCCAAGGTCCAGGGTCAGATTTCCTGCATTCAACTTCAGGTAGGAGAATGCCGGAAAGGATGAATTCGGTCCGCTAAGGGTGACATTCGCGCTGTTTTGCTCGATGTTACCCGGGCTGAATTGCAGGGTGGCGCCATCCCGAACCGTCCAGAATCCGCCTGTCAACTTCTTCAGGGCGCCATCGTAATTGGTTGCCTGCTGGACCGTGAGTTGGCCCGCTGTGACAACCAGGCCACCTTGGTTGGTAAGTTTCGTGATACTCGAGACGCCTTTGGAACCTATTTCCCCAAGATTGCTGATCGGGTGCTCGATGGAACCCCCGTCCAGGCTGAAAAGCCCACCACCGAATGCAAGTGGGGATGGCCCGTTGTCGGGGTTGTTGGGGTCGTGTGAAAGGGTCCCCCTGAGGGTGACGGCCCCCGATCCAGAACCTATGTAGGAACCGGTGATGTGGTACCTGCCGGTGATATCCACCACGGCCCCCTTGGAAGCCCTGAAATCGCCCTGGGTCCAAACGCCCTGGGTCTCGTTCAGGGTTGTGGAACCAACCGAGAGGGTACCCTGGGTTGACTCCAGGATTCCCGCATTGTCCAGATAGAGACCCCGGACCCCGCTGGTGCCAGCCCCCGAATGGCGAAGCGTCCCGTTATTGTTCATGCGGTCGTTATTGCCCTGGTTCACCAGCCATCCGGCTCCGGCCAAATCCAGAACCCCACCGGCCAGGTTGGTGAAGGCACCCAAGGCCAGGTCACCCCCGCCGACCGTGATGGTTCCCTGGTTGTCAAAGGTGTTCAGGGTAGCTCCCTTGCCGCCGATGGTTACAGAGCCCGCATTGGTGATGCGCCTCGCACCCTGCCCGCGTGCAATCCCGCCATCCATCTGCAGGAGACCGGCGCCCGCGTTCAGGGTGGCCACTGCCGCCGTGTTCTGGTCAAGTACCAGCGCCCCGCCGGCGTCCACCACGATTTTTCCCGAGCCCTTCCAATCCTGATTTCCCTCGAGGAATAGAATCGTGTCGTAACCCGCTGTTGTCTCGGTTATCCGGAGTTCGGACCCTGCCGAAACATCCACTTTCGCGGCAGTCCAGGTGCCCCCGGCGTTGCGCAGTGAGAGGGTTCCCCCCGCAACCTCCATTTTCCCGGAATTCTGGAATCCTCCGCCGTTGAATTCCCTAATTTCCGCCGTAGCTGAACCCGTTTTCCGGATGGTTCCAAGGTTCACCAACAGGGAGTTGGTTACCACCGAGCCGAACAGGGCCCCCTTGCCAGCCAGGCCGATGGTCCCAAGCGCCGTGTTGGTCACCCTGTTGGAGCCCGTATCCCCATCGCCGATGCGGATGGTGCCGTTGTTTTCCACCCCGTACAGCGTGCCTCCCGCAGCCCCCGAAACGATAAATCCCTTGTTGGTGACAACCCTGGATCCGTCGCCCGCGATCTCGCCGCCCTCCAGCCGGAGTTGACCGTCCGTCGCGTCCAGGGAGGCGACCGCCGAGTTGAAATTGG
>Ga0222712_10006127_pt1 | contig 11942 bp, 24 predicted proteins | sample C33_657DmetaG_FD_165043 | JGI IMG/M metagenome (GOLD analysis project Ga0222712, IMG submission 165043) | Estuarine water microbial communities from San Francisco Bay, California, United States - C33_657D | ecosystem: Environmental > Aquatic > Marine > Unclassified | place: USA: California... | reverse complement strand
AGTTAAAATAACTGGTACTGATACTGAAACAACTATCAATGCTATTGCAGAAGATAAGAGTGTTATTCTAAGTGGAACATTTAAGAATCCGCATCCAGAGTTTATCGGCGTGGTTGGTATGCCTAACCTAGGTAAACTTAAAACTATTCTTAGTTTTGATGAATATGATGAGAAGGCTAAAATCAATGTAGTTAAGGGCACACGTGATGATCCTAACGCACTGAGTAGCATTCACTTTGAAACAGTAAGTGGTGATTTCGTTAATGACTATCGTTTCATGGCTCAAAGTGTAATTGAAGAAAAAGTTCGTTCAGTAACTTTTCATGGTAGTGGTTGGGATATTGAGATTCAGCCTAGTGTTGCTAGTATTCTACGTTTGAAGAAACAACAAAGTGCTAACAGCGAAGAAACTAAATTCAGAACAATGGTCGAAGATAATAATCTAAAAGTTTATTTCGGTGACCCATCGTCACACAGTGGTAACTTTGTGTTTGAAAGTAATATCACTGGGAAAATCAATGACAAGTTTCTATGGCCTGTTACACAAGTTTTAAATATTTTAAATCTAACTGGTGACAAAACTTTGCGTTTAAGCAATCAAGGTGCAATGGAAATCACAGTTGATAGTGGTCTTTGCGATTACAGATATTTGCTACCTGCACAACAAAAATGATTAAAAGTATTACATCATCAGGACGTTATATACAAGTCAATGGAACTAACACAAGTACATATGTAAACGGGTATGGTGGTTTACAAGGTGTAGGTAATATGCGATATAACACTACTAATCAAAATACAGAAGTATTTGATGGTAATAATTGGATAACACTTAACATGTCTATCCCTTCAATCGGTCTTACTTATGAAGCAGAAATGTTACTTGATTGGGCAAGAAAGAAGATGAATGAAGAATTAGAACTTGAACATCTTGCTAAGAACAATCCCGCAATTAAAGATTTGGTTGAGCAAGTTAAAATTAAACAGGATCAAATCAAAATGATTCAAAATCTTATTAAAAAAGAAGATGAATGGATGGGTGAAAGCGAATCAGTACAAGCAGGACCTTAATGGAACAAGCAAATTTATCTAATCAACATAACCCTGAATGGGCATTGTTCTTACCTGCTGTCAGTAGTTTTTATATTAGTGGCTTAGGTAAACAACGTAAGGGTGAACCTTACTTTGACCCTGCACGTATACCCGCAGGATTTAACGGTGATGTAGAGAAACTTAACTTTCTTAATAAGAAAGAAGGTTTGTACTATTACGAATGGGGTTTGTATTCAGCTGGTCATGCTAACTTAGATACAACAGTGAATGACAATTCAGAAAGCATCATTCGTGAACGTGACCCACATACATTCATGTTGGGAGACTCAGGTGGATTTCAGATTCTAAAAGGTCAATGGCCTGCTGACTGGAAGAATCCTAATTGTCCTAAGGCAATGGAAAAACGTAAGATAGTATTGAAATGGATGGACACATACATGAACTATGGAATGTGTTTAGATATCCCAAGTCAATCCGAAACAACCTTTCATCTTAAGGACAAGCAAGGTAATAGTGTGCATGGTATTCAAAATGTACAAGATGCTATTACTGCTACACATATCAATAACGAATACTTTATCAATAATCGTTCGGGTAAATGCAAATTCTTAAATGTATTGCAAGGTCGTACTCATACCGATAGTGATAAATGGTATGACGAAATGAAAAAGTATTGTGATCCAAACATCTATCCGGACACTCACTTCAATGGCTGGGCATTCGGGGGACAAACAAAGATTGATATTCATTTAACATTGCGTAGAATGGTTGATATCATTTATGATGGATTACTACAAGAAGGTAAACACGACCTGATTCACTGTTTGGGTGTATCCATACTTGAATATGCTGTATTATTTACTGATATACAAAAAGCAATTCGTAAGTATCACAATCCAAAACTACAAATTACATTTGACTGTGCAAGTCCATTCTTTAGTGCGGCTAAAGGATTAGCATATTTTAATAACAGCATTGAGCATGATAGTAAGTGGACTTATCAAATGGAAAAGACCGCAGAGAACAAGAACTATGCCACAGACAATCGCAAATTTAGCGATGGTGTTTTGGCTGACGGCATCCATAAACTCTTTACAGACAGTCCAGTAACTGATAAACTACTGATGAAGGACTTGTGCTATCGAGGACAAGGCTTTATTGGTCAACATGGTAAAGAAACAAAAACAAGTTGGGATACATTGAGTTATACATTGCTACAAAGTCATAATGTTTATCAGCATATCTATGCTGTACAAGAGGCTAATCGCAGATATGAACAAGGTATTATGCCTAGCATGATTATGCAGAAAAATAATAATACTACATTCCGTGATGTGGTTAACGAGGTATTCTCACAGAAAACTAGACAAGACAGTCATCGGGTCATTGAACAATATGACAGACTATGGATGCAAATGCAATCAGGTAGTCAAGGTATGAGTGGTAAAAAAACTGTCAATGCATTAACTAAATTTAACGAACTATTTTCATTTGCATGAGGTTACTATGTACGAGCAACGAATTAAAACTTTAGAAGAATCATATAAAGTTATTGAACAAAAAATTGCTAACAATGAAGGAGACCTAAATAGTCTACAAGAACAGAAAGCGAAATACCATCGTGAACTATCAGAATTGCGTAGGAAGCAATATGATTATGATTATGAACAACTTGACTTAGGAGATGATAGATAATGGAACAACAGATTCAACAAGCACAATTTGAAAAACGTCAACGCATTCAGAATCATGCCAAACGTATGATTTTTGTAACATTTCAAAAAGAGGGTATTCATAAGTACCCGGCAGCGGCAACAGATCCAGCACTCGCAACGGGTGATGAATATGATGTTAGCTTTTTAGGAACTCCGCATCGTCACATCTTTCACTTTAACGTGGCGATTGAAGTATTTCACAACGACAGGGATATTGAATTCATTCAATTTAAACGCTGGCTAGAAAAACTCTATGCCGGTGGCACACTTGAATTGAATTACAAGAGTTGTGAAATGATTAGTGATGACCTCTATGAAGTTATTGCTACTCGCTATCCCGACCGTGACATTGAGATTACTGTCTCCGAAGATGGTGAGAACGGTGCCACAATTTATTACAATCGAACTAAACCTTTCAACAACCTCGCTATTTAAAGGAAAACAAAATGGCAAAACCAACATTTCAATCTAATCCCCGTGTACATCAAATCTTTGATGACTTGGAAAAATACAAAGAATTCTGTGTAGACTTCGGGTATAAGTTTGATGAGGCAACTCTTTATGATATGCGTAGTTTCGCATATCGTCAACATCAAAAACAACTAGCAGGAAAATATCCTAAGAATTCTTGGTCAGAAGATAGCAAATGAGAACCTTATATTATATGGGCCTTGAGCCGTATAAAGCAAGATACACTCTACAATTAACTGAGTGGAATGAACGTGTGTTCAAACGTAGAGGCATTGACTATACAGTAGTCCCTGGTGATACATTGACCGCTGATCAATCTATTGTAACTGGTCAAGTATTAGATGCACATGGTCGTACATACTTTGGTATGTCACAACTAATGACATTAATCAAATGGATGAAGGAAGGATTATTGAATAATGAAGATGTTATCTACTTTGAGGACATGTTTCAACCCGGTATCGAGAGCCTTCCTTATATACTTAATCAAATCGACAGTGTTAATCGTCCTAGGATTTTTGTTCGCTGTCTTGCTCAATCCATTGATCCTGATGATTTCGTACATGTATGGAATATGTCTAAGTTTATGGGTCACTATGAAAAAATGGTTGACTCGTTCGTAGACGGTGTTCTTGCTAGCAATGAAGAAATGGTAATGCACATGAAGATTGCAGGCTGGGAAGCCCCAATTTATAATATATCAGGTCTTGCGTTTAGTAAAGAAGAAGTTAAAGAACGAGTTGGTAATGAGATTTTATCTTGGAATAAACGCAAGCCACGTGTTGTGTTTAGTGCAAGATGGGATCAAGAAAAGCAACCTGACTTTTATATGGATGTTATTGAAGCATGGCACGAACGTCACCCGGGTAGCCCAGTAGAGTTTTGTATATGTAGTGGTGCTAAACTACGTAGTAATAATCAAAGCTATATGCAACGTACATATGACTTGCAAGCAAAAGGTCTATTAACTATTAATGAGGATTTAAATAAAAATGCTTACTATGATATCGTTAATGATAGTCGTGTTGTGTTTAATTGCGCCCTTCAAGATTGGGTTTCCAACACAGTCAGTGAAGCAGATACTCTTGGGTGTAATGTTCTATACCCTGCTTATAGGTCTTTCCCTGAGACTTTTTCTAATGACCATACCAGACTTTACGTTCCTTGGTCAATAGATGATGCCCTAGACAAGTTAGAAAATCTATTGAAGAAGCCAAGTAATAACATGGGTAAGATCAGTGATTGGACTGATGGTACTATTGATAGAATTTGTGATATCATGGAAGGCAAGGGTGAACAATGGCTGCGTATGTCAACTGACTATCGCAAGCATACTAGAGAAAGTAAATATGGCAACACGTAAAAAGAAAAAAACTGAAGTAGAACAGTTTGACGAACAGGTTGTAATGAAGGAAGAATATTACGATTTAGAACCTGTAGTCACTAAAGGCAATCATCTAACTGTAACAAAATACCCAAATGGTTCTACAAAACTAGAATGGGATGATGATGCATTGATGAAAGAAGTACAAGAGGCAATAGCCTCAGTAGAAATTAAACCCAAAAAAGGAAAGAAAAAATGACAGCACATAATGATATTGAAACAAGTTTGGCAGCATACAATGCTGAGAATGAAAAGTTTAACAAGGGTAATTCAGCCGCTGGCACCCGTGCCCGTAAAGCATTAGCAGAGTTGGCTAAAGCAGTTAAAGCACGCCGTAATGAAATTACCGCTGAAAAGACTGCTCGTAAAGAAGCAAAGGCTTAATCATGGCAAGAAAGAAAATTCAATTATACGCAGAGGCTCCTTATAAACAAGGATACGACTCTGCAAAAGCAAGTGAAAAATTTTTCAATCCATATTCTGATGTTGAAGATGCAGAGGCTGACGCTGATGACTATCAGCGTGGGTATGATAATGCCGTTGAAGAAATTCAAAATACTTCTACACAGGCATAAATAATTGTGCAACACAAAGGTTGCACAATTTCAAATTTCACATCCGCGTAAGGAAGGATACATATGAGTTACAATAAAACAAAAACCGATCCAGAGTTGGGTCAAAAAGTACACGAACATTTAGTTAAGATGGGTGTTGAGACACCAACAATACCAAACAACTACGACCGTAAAGACAAGATTGAAAAGATTGAAGCACATTTTCATTCTATCATGCAAACATTAGGTCTAGATTTATCTGATGATAGTCTAATTGAAACACCTAAGCGTGTTGCCAAGATGTATGTTAATGAAATTTTCTGGGGACTTGATTATGACGCATTCCCTAAATGCACAACAGTTGATAACAAAATGAAATACAATGAAATGGTATGTGAACGTAACGTTAACGTACAGAGTAATTGTGAACATCACTTTGTAGTTATTGATGGGCTTGCTACTGTAGCATATGTACCCAAAGACAGGGTACTTGGCTTAAGTAAAATCAATCGCATTGTAGAATACTTTAGTAAGCGTCCACAAATCCAAGAACGATTAACTGAACAAATTTTTCACACACTGCAATTCATTCTGGATACAGAAGATGTTGCAGTTATGATTGACGCACAACACTATTGTGTTAAGAGTCGTGGTGTAGAAGATACTGGCTCTAGTACAGTTACAAGTCGTTTAGGTGGTGGATTTAAAAATGACCCAGCGGCACGTGCAGAGTTCTATCAAATTGCGAGACAAAAATGAACGAACGAATTAAAAAACTTGCTGACGAAGCGCAGTATTATGCTGAGTATACCACCCCTCAAGGCTTAGAGTGGTTGCCTGCGTTTAAAGAAAAATTCTTCAAGGTGATGACAACAGAATTCATCGGTTTGCTTGAATATGAGATTGCTTTGCTGGAGAAATATAAAGAAGAATCGTTTAATGATTTTGACCGTAGATGGCACGAAGGTAAGATTGTTCATTTTCAAAAAATGATAGATAAGACTAAAGACCACTTTGGAGTTGATAATGTGGGCACGTGAACAAAGCATACACTATCTCAGACAGTATATTCATGCTAGGAAAACAACACCATGGGTTGCAAATATGTGTCCCAATAGTGAGGAACGAGCCAAATATGCTATACAATACTTAGGTGGCATGGCCGGAGATTGGTATGGTAACCAAAGTGACTGTCACTACTATTATCCGCAAAGGAAACAAGAATGAATGAAATATATGATAACTTGATATATAAGTCAGGACTAATCGCAGATGGTTGTTGGGACCAGTTAGGTACTTATGAACAAGAAGCTATTGAACGGTTGATTGAATTGACTGTATTGGAATGTTGTAAAGCATTACATCCTATGTTGCGTGATATGATTAGTCGTGGTCAAGGTGTAGATTTAATCAAACTACATTTTGGAATGGATCCTAAAGAAATTACAACTGCTATGCTTGATGCCGCAATTGAGCAATGCAAACAAGAATTAGCGAAAAAGAAATTAGGAGTTGAAGAATGAAACCACAAACAGATTTTGTATTGGTCAGAGGACCACGAACAGATGACAACGATAATCCTATTGCGATTGATGTGTCTATTCAACGGAATAATGAAAAGTTTGATTTTTCCAACTATTCATTTTTACGCATGAATCCCGATGCAAAAGCTCCTATGGAAGAATGGGTTCCAACCAAAGAATTAGATGTATACAAAAAAGTATTCGGAGTTGAAGAATGAAACTATACAAACACAGCAATGGTAAGACACATTTCTTTCCTGAAGTAATTCCAAAAGGATGGGAAGTTATGTTGAATCCAAATACATTTGAAGTTATATGGCGTAGAATTAGGAGTTTAAATAATGGGATTTAGAAAACCAATGGATTATAATAGTGTTAGTCATCAAATTTATATGAGTGGGGTAGAGTTGAATAGTCCGTACAATGACGGATTCACGACATTTGAAATCAAAAAAGATTTACACAAACTCAAGTGGATGTTAGATGCTATTATGAAAGATAGTCCTACCTTTTCGGGTGAGGATGAATTCATCAAAGAACATGAACAAAAAGTTATGTGGAGAAGATTAAAAGAATGATATTTAATGAAATCAAAAAACTTAATAAAAAAGGTAAAAAGATAGGTATAACCTTTAGTACCTTTGATATGCTACATGCCGGGCATATTGCAATGCTTAGTGAGGCTAAGAATCATTGTGATTATCTAATTGCTGGACTACAGACCGATCCAACAATTGATAGACCTGATACAAAAAATAGACCTATTCAAAGTATTGTAGAACGACAAATTCAATTAAGTGCATGCCGCTATGTTGATGAGGTTGTGGTATATCAAACTGAACAAGATTTGATTGACTTATTATTGATATTACCTCTCAATGTTCGTATATTGGGTGTTGAATATGAAAATAAATCATTCTCAGGTGATGCGGAATGCTACCAACGTAAGATTCAAATTGTATTCAACGGGCGTGACCATAGTTTCAGTAGTTCAAGTTTACGCAAGCGTGTAGCAGAAGCAGAAGCACAGAAGGGTAAGTAATGGTAAACTTAGAAAAATTTATTAAAGATTTTAACTTTCGTAATTTTAATATTAGGCGAGGTTACCCACGTGTTTCACATACATATGAATCATATACATATGGATACAATGATGAAGAATTATATTACCATTATAATCAACCAGAGATCATTGAGATGGAAATAGATAAGCGTTCGTTAGAAAATTTAGCTGGTGTTGTTTCCCGTGCTGAACATTTTCTCGGTAAAGAACGAGAAGAACAGTACCTTCGTAGTAAACATCCTGCACTTGCAGATGCACATAGTAAGTACCAAATGTTATTAGCAATTTACCGATAAATACCACAGCGGTCTCTGGACATCATCCCGCTTTACAAATTCTGCTGCCTATGCTATAATTAACATAGGAGAAAATAATGGCAAACTTAAATCAAATTGGATTCGAACATCATCCATGGCGTTCTGCAAAACAATACAAATATACTTCAACTAAAGAATATCACGATAGTTTCCCATGTGCATATCGTCAATGGCGTGCAGACAGTCATTGCAATATGATTCATGGATATAGTTTCAGTATGAAATTCTATTTCGGCACAGATGATTTAGATGTACGTAACTGGGCGGCTGACTATGGTGGACTAAAAGAATTGAAAAAGATTCTTGAGGATCAATTTGACCACACACTATTAGTCGCACAAGATGACCCAGAATTAGAAACATTCAAATTATTGCAAGAAAAGAAAATGGCTAAACTCACTATCCTTCCTAGACTAGGATGCGAAGGTTTAGCAGACATGCTATATAAGTATGTCAATGGTGTTTACATTCCGGACCTATGGGGACCGGGTGAAGCAAAGCGTTTATGGTGCTATCGTGTAGAAGTTCGTGAGACTCAAAGTAACATGGCTTTTCGTGAAGGGCATCGTGAATGGAACGAGGACTTGTTTAATTAAAAAGGAGAAATTATGTTAGACAAATTTTTAGAGGGAGTGGATCGTGCATTAGCATTTAAGTTAATGTTAGCCCACATTATTATCATTGCTATTAGCAATTATATTGTACAATTTAAATTTGAAATGTTTGGCGCTCCAATTGCATGGGCTGCTTTTACTTTCCCATTAGTAGTTGTACTTACTGACTTGACCGTTCGTTTACTTGGTAAACAAACCGGACGTGCAGTAATTGCGATAGCGTTTATCCCAGCTATCATTGTATCAATGGTAGTAGTTAAAATGGGTGGTGCACCTGATTCAGTAGCATTTCGTATTGGATTAGGTTCAGGTGTTGCTTACTTGTTAAGTAACTTACTTGATGTTTATGTATTCCAGTATATCAGAGAAAAGTATGCAACGTGGTGGTATGCTCCTGCTATTAGTGCAGTAGTGTCAACATTCCTTGATACTTATGTATTCTTCTTTACAGCGTTTGCATATGGTGCTAATGAGTTTATGGCTAATAATTGGCACATTGTTGCGACTAACAATTCAATCAGTAAAGTACTTGTAAGTTTGTTAGTCATTCTACCCGCTTATGGTGTATTGTTAAATCAGTTGCAAAAGAAATTGGCAAGTGATGAAGAAAACATTGTTAAGAGTAGTAACTAAAATTTGGCGAATATGGGCAAAAGCCCTAGGTGAGAAAGCAGGTAATACGGATCAAGAAGCTGACCGTATTGCTTGCATTCGTACCATAATTGTGCTAATATATGTTATCACAAACTTTTTTATTGTTGCAGGTGTAATACATCATTGGTGAAACATGACAGATATTAAGATTTCAGAATTATTTTATAGTATACAAGGCGAAGGTCGTTATATGGGTGTGCCTAGTGTGTTCTTGCGAACATTCGGGTGTAATTTTAAATGCCAGGGCTTTGGTATGCCTAAAGGCGAATTAAGTAAAGAAGTAGAGGATGTTGCTAGTAGAGTTCATTATTACACTGATTACAAACAGTTACCGCTTGTTAGTACTGGCTGCGACAGCTATGCGTCTTGGGACCCTCGTTTCAAACATCTTAGTCCTTATCGCACTACCGATGATATTGTTGGTAGCATTATTGATGTACTTCCTCATGGTCGTTGGTTGGATGAACATCTTGTTATCACTGGCGGTGAACCTCTTCTCGGTTGGCAAAAATCATATCCAGAATTACTTTCGCACGAAAAAATGAGACCACTCAAAGAACTAACAATTGAGACAAATGGTACACAAATGTTATATCCAGAAGTTAAAAGCTATCTAAGTGATTGGAAAAGAAACAGAGAAAAGAATTGTATTACATTTAGTGTAAGTCCAAAACTTAGTATCAGTGGTGAGAGTTGGGAAGATGCAATTAAGTCAGAGGTTATACATGATTACGGTGAAGTAGGATTTGTATATCTTAAGTTTGTGATTGCTACAAAAGAAGATGCCGAAGAGGCGGAGGAAGCAGTCAATGAATATCGTAAGAGGGCTTTTCGTGGTCCTGTTTATCTCATGCCTTGCGGTGGGGTTGAGCGGGTGTACAATCTTAATAATAGAAATGTGGCGGAACTTGCAATGCGTAAAGGATGGCGATATAGTGACAGACTTCAAGTCCCATTGTTCAAAAATGAGTGGGGAACATAATGATAGAAACAAAAACTAGAACTATTGTTAGGATGCTTACATATAGGTTAACTGCATGGTTATTCACAATCTTTTGGACATACTTGTTTACTGGTAATTTAACTAATGCTACTGGATTTGCAACCGCACTTCACATATTGCTAAGTGTTGATTACTACATACATGAGCGTATTTGGTTAAAAGTAAAATGGGGTCTAAATTGATGGGTATAACATATTCAAATCCAAGTGTAGGTAAAGACGATTGGTTTTATCGCCGTTGCGTTGGATGGGAATTTAAATTTGTGTGGTGGCCAACTCAGTGCTATATAACAGGTAGAAAAATGTGGCTAGAGTATGCTTATCGAGGAACCAGTGTATTAACGGGGCCAGGTGATTCAATTATAGAGCATCGTTGGCATCACAAACATGAACATTTAATTTGGAAACTAAAACAATGAAATTATATAACAAACGAATTGCATTTTTAATTAGCGACCAACACTTTATCCCACATGGTGGCATTGGTTCATTTGCTAAAGGCTTCACCGAGATGTGTGGGCGTATCAATTGGAAAGTTGATATCATCTTAGACAAAGCACCTACTAATTTATTTAGCGATTTAATTAGCGAGTTAGGTGCAAATATTATTTACCCAACTGATCCACTTAAGTATACAGACCATACAGGTACATTTGCATTTAGTGATACAATCAACTTTGAAAAGATTATCAACTTTCGCAAATCGTTGTTAAAGGCATTTGAAACAAATATCTATGATATGATTGTGTGTAACACGCAAGAAGCAATGACTGCGGCGTATGCTATGACTGTTAACAAGTATATTCCTGTTGTATTCTATACACATTTACATAGCATGATTTTTCGTGAAAGTCAAGGCAGTGATGTGTTTTTGGATAGTTATCATAACTTCTATAACAAGCATATGGAGTTTACTGATATCATCATTGGTACACAAAGTAAAAAGAACATAGATGAATTAACTAAGTTTGGTGCAACTAACTGTGCATTATTGCGTATGCCAATGAGTGAGCGAGGATTACTTGAATCTTATACAGGACCTCGTAAAGGTGTGTTGTTTATTGGTAGATGGGAAGAGGGTAAAAATCCTGACGCATATATTCGTGCAATGAAAGAATGTCAATTACCTTGCAAAGTTATGACTAATAGCAACGGTGAAAAGAAATTTATCAAAGCATTTGAAGAAGCTGGTATAACTGATTACGAAATTAAAGCAGGTATCACTGGTCAAGAAAAGGTTGACTTTATTAAAGGATGTAGTGTATTCTTTATGCCTAGCTTGCGTGAGAACTATCCGTTTGCATTCTTAGAATGTTTAGGTCATATGCAAACTGTGGTGTTAGATTCACAAGATTGGTCAGATAATTTTAGAGATGACTTTTTTCATAAGGTAAATATCAAAGATGCCAGTACTCGCATTAAACAAATATACGGAACCAATCAGTCAGAAGGTGCATTGGTTTATATTCGTATGTTAGATGAACTAGTGGCTGAAGGGTGGATACAGTTTTTAGATAACTTTGTCGGCAAGCAGAGCAATACAAATTCTGCCAAGATTAACACATATGAAACAATAAAGTATAGTGATTACA
>Ga0222712_10006125_pt1 | contig 11943 bp, 14 predicted proteins | sample C33_657DmetaG_FD_165043 | JGI IMG/M metagenome (GOLD analysis project Ga0222712, IMG submission 165043) | Estuarine water microbial communities from San Francisco Bay, California, United States - C33_657D | ecosystem: Environmental > Aquatic > Marine > Unclassified | place: USA: California... | reverse complement strand
AGTTATAACCGTTGTGGGCGGTAATGGCGCTGGCTGTTCTAGACCCTGAAATACGGTAATTGGCGCTGGTTGTGTGTTTGTCGGTGCAGGCGGTTTTGCCAATATAAATATCGATGTGACGCTAATGAATAGCGATATGGCAAGTTTGCTGATGAGTGTCATAGTGACCTACTTTCTCGGTAGATAATCAGTCTAAACAGGTTTTGACGCTGCCTTCGGTGATGCCCCAAATACGGTGTCAAATGCCTGTTTTACCGCTGCAGCGTCGTTCGCTAGGCGCGCTTCAATCTCGACATGCCACCAATCACCGGACTCAAAGTTTCCAGCAATCCATGTGCCTCGATCACACTTCCATGACCGACCTAACGCATAATCAATTACAAGCTGTATGCCGAGCGTGTCCGCGTTTTCTAACAATTTGACCATGTATGCAAGCGATACTTTGCGACCGTCTTGCCGACCTTTCTTTGCTTGCGATTGCCAACGGTACGACAAATCGGTTGCAAGACCGCGAGCATGATTGCTAATAATGCCGGGTTTGCCGCGCACATCGCGCACAACCCATGTGCCGTTATTCCATAGCGACCCGTCAGAGTGTTGGCATGCGAGTGTTGCCCATTTGGTCATGCCAGCCAGCGCACTTGACACGACTGGCTGTTTGGTGACTGTGTACGGTTTAGTCACGGTGCTGGTGGTGTCATTGGTGCAATCGGTTTCTTAGCGATGCCGTTAGTAGCCACCAAACCTGATAGCGCACCTGTCAAAAACACGCTGATCGTGCTGAGTAAATCAACTATCTTTGAGTCAAGCGGTGCTAGTTCTGTTGGAAAGTTTGTGAACAGCATGCCGTATAGCAAACCGATGACCATGATGCTGAATGTGACTGCCATGATCACGCCGACCGTGACGATCAGTCGTGTGTGTAACTGGTCATTTTCTAATTTCGCATCTGTCCGCTGAAACATGCTCACATACCTCGCTTAAGTCGTAATTTGTTTTGGTTGATGTGCATGACACTAATAACATTAGTGCTATCGCTAGTCGAATGGCTGCCATGTTTGTCGCACTATGCCCAACTCACATTGCCTGTGCCAGCGGTAAGTGTCGTAACTTTGTGTGAACCATCTGTGGCTGTTGAACCTGTGAGACCTGCGCCGATAGTGATTGTGCCAGCCGAAGTTAAGTAACGCAAAATGACTACGCCCGAGCCACCTGCGCCTGTGGTTAATGCTGTGCCTAACAGCCGTTTGCCGCCGCCGCCGCCACCCGTGTTTGGTGACCCGTCTGTGTTCACGACATCTTGACCGCCAGCACCGTTAGAACCGCCGCCGCTACCGCCACCACCAGCACCGCCAGCGCCAACCGTGAACGCACTACCCGGAACGGTATTAAGCAAAGCGCAACCGCCACCGCCGCCAGCATAAGTGACGCTAGAACCAGTAATAGAAACTGCTACGCCAGCGCCACCAGCGCCACCAATAGATGACCCACCATTTGCGCCGACCGCACCAGCGCCGCCACCACCACCGCCACCATAATTTGGGTCATTGTTAAATACTGTGCCCGACGCGAAACCCTGATTTGCTGTGCCTGTGCCACCTGTTGCGCCGTTGCCTGATTCACAATTATCGCCACCACCTGAACCACCATTTTGACCGTCACGATATGTAGCAGTAGTACTACCCGAACCGCCACCACCAGTAGATGTGATCGTGTGAAAAATGCTGTCAGCACCGTTAGAACCCACAACTGTTGCAGAAGTTGACGCTGCACCACCCTGACCAACAGTCACCGTGTAATTTACGCCAGCCGAAAGTGTTAACGCTGTCTCAAGAGTGCCACCACCACCAGTAGCCGTGACGGTGCTACGCAAACCGCCAGCGCCACCACCACCAGCAAAACCGCTACCCGAACCGCCACCACCCGCAACAACTAAATAATCGACAACTATGTCCGCTGGTGCGCCTACGCCTGCCAGAATTTGCATAACTTACGCCGACAAATTGCCGACAACAAACCATGTATTCGTATCGGTCTTAACACAAGTCGCAACCGAATACTGATCTTTGAGTTTAAGTTTTGCGCCACTCGAATTAAGTGTTACACCGCTACCGGCCACAAGTGTCACCTGACCTGCGCCTAACTGCGCGAAATTTATTTGCGTACCAATACCATACGCGACACTTGAGTTAGGCGGAATAGTCACGCTGATCGCTGACGCATTAGAACATGTCACTAACTTGCCGTCATCAGCCAACACCGTTGTGTATGTCGTGCCGGTCTGTGCGTTGATCGCGATCATTGCTGTTGCGACCGCATCAAGTTCTGCTGCGGTCAATACTTGCCCTGCGGTAAAATCTTGTCTAGTTGCCATAGTGCCTCACTTTATCCTAGAACATTGGTTGAGTTGATGATACCAAACACTAAATCGTCAAGTATCAACTCATAGACGATCGTGGTTGGCGATGTGAAATACATGACCGAGTGACCGTTGCTAACCGTGATCGTGTGCTCGACACCTTCTACCGATAATTCTTGTGCCAGTTCAGCTGTGCCGGCGCCGCTGGCAAAAGTTTTCTCAATAGTAATTGTGTTGCCAATGTCAATAATTGCTATTGCGTCGCGTTGCGCTGTGCTCAGCATGTTTAGGTTTGTGCCGACTGCCGTGTAGCGTGCCTCAGGTTCAGGTTCAAGCAAATAGTTTGCAAGCGTTAGCGCTGCTGTGTCGTTATGCAGTAGCGAGTCGGTGATGCTTGTTGTTTGTATAAAGTATTTTGCTTGACTTGACAAGTCCTCTGCGACTTCTTGTGTGCCACCTCGAATGGCAACCGCCGCACGGTTAACAACTTGATCTGCCTCAAATGTGATGCCGACCGTGTTGTACGGGACATTCGTGCCGTCATCGTGAAAATCTGCTACCGGCTGGCTGAGCGTGTTGCCGATACGCGGCTCAAATGTCAGATCGCCGTCACGCGCCATAAACAATCTGCCCTGCTCAGCTGTGTTTATTTGGTTGCAATAGTCGAGCGTGTTGGTGCCTTCGTCAACTGTGAACGCTGCCGCGCCGCCAAGCGTTTGTGTGCCTGTAGCGATATTGCGTTGCCCGATCGGGAAGTCAACTTCGGGCAAATTTAAGACCGCTGTTAGTCGAGCGCTGGTTAGTTGTTCGCTGACATTAAATTCTGCCATGAAAGTTTGTGCCAGCAAATAAAAATCGTCTGCACAATAAACCGTTACTGTGTCAAGTCCACCTAATGCAAAGTTGTAGTCGTAGTTGACTATGTAGCCGTTAAATAGATATTCTTTGACATTGATATTTGAGTATCGCGCTAAGCGCACTTTGCGCATTGGTGCTAAACCCGGCTGTGCTTCTGTCGGATCGTAATAAGGTGACTGCGTGTCAAATGGGTTAAATATGCCTGATGTGTCAAGCATGTTGAACGACATAGTGCCAGCGCTGAATTGATCGCCTATGTCGCGCCGACCACGCTTAACCATAATTAAGTCAACGCCTGTGGTTACATCAGCAAAATTTGTTGTGCCATTGAGAACATATTGTGTGTTGTTTAGTACACCCTGCACCGCGTCATCAAGTATGAACGCATCTTGAATAAATCCAGTGTCAATTTCTAGCGTGTAGTTGCCTGCACCGACAACGGCTGTGCCTGCCACTATGCGACCTGTATCTGTGCTGGCCCTGCCGACCTGTTATAGGCACGAATAGCGTTAACGACCGCCTGCCCGATCTCGGCGCTAGTCGACAAACCGCCCGTCACATTAACCGTGACACCGCCAACACCGCCACCACGACCCAACGGCACGATCGCTTCAGGACCGCGTTCGCCAACCATCGCCAAAGTAGGTCGAGTAACAATGCCACCATCAGCAAACCCCGGAATGTTTATACCGCCCAAGAAACCGCCTATCGCACCGACACCCGGTATTTTCTTGAACGCACTTAACAGATCGCCAATAAATCTAATTGCTGTTTTAATTGGGTCAATGATAAACCGATTAAACCCTGCGCTAAACAACTCAAACCCTTTGCTAATGATGCCGAACCGTTGCTCAAGTATTATTAAGGCTGCAACGAACGCTGCTACTGCGATGATGACTAGCGCTATCGGGTTTGCTGACATGATGAAATTAAATACCGCTTGAGCTGCTGATGCGACTTGTGTTGCGATCGCAAACGCTTTCATTGCAATGTTGGCGATGATGATTGCTGCCGCAAAACCGCCGATAACACCTGTGATGATTAAAAACAGTTTGGTGTTTTCTTGTGCCCATTTTGCCATTGGTGCGAGAATTTCTAACAGTTTTTGCAACACGGGGAGCAATGCTGCGCCGATTGATTCTTTGGTTTCGTCCATTGCTATTTTCATTGATTTCATGCGACCGTCAAATGATTCTGCTGCGACTGTTGCCGCACCACCAAACGACACCGCTAATGCGCCAGTAATATCATCAAGTGTTGATGACGAGTCAATTACGCCTTTGAGTGACGGATCAAGTTTTAACAGCGCGCCAGTCTGACCGTTGGCTGCCTTACCTAACGCCAAAGTGACGGTCTCTAGGTCTTTGCCTGTTGCTGCTGCGATGTCAAGCGCTGTGTTCATCAGCCCTTGTGCGACCTCTACCGAGCCAGTCGAGCGCACTAGGTTCGCCATTGCTGGTCTCAGCTCGTCGTCCGCTACCGCAAACGCGCGCGACATGCCCGAAATAAATTCCTCATTGCTGGCAATCACATCGTCAGTTGCCATCGCGCTGGTGCGCAACTGTTGAGCCAACAAATCCTGTGCCTTTTGATCCTCAACTGCTGCCGCTGTTGCCAAACCTAAACCAGTAGCAAGACCGCCTAACACCGCAATAGCCGGCACCATTGCCTTCTTTAATGCGAACCCCGTTTTGGCTGCCACGCCATCAAGCGACTTAAATTCTGTGATCGCTTTGTCAAATCCTTTTGAATCGAGTGACGAAATTATCGGAATGTTAATTGCCATATTTGACCTGCATGTTTCTGTTTAATTTTGTCATAACGCGCTCTACTATTTGCATGACTTCGCGTTCTACTTCGTCGCGGTTTCGTTCTACGGCTATGTCGATTGCTCGTGGCGCTTGCCCTTCTTCCATGTTTAAGTTTGTCACAAATGCTGTGCTACTTGACTTGATGCCAGCGTGATCGTAGATAGCGCCTGCAGCATCTTTTTGTTGAATCACCATCAGCTGGTATGGCGTGCCCTTAAAGAATGTTTTGTCTTTGCCACCAAACTGTACGACCTTGTCTTTGCGTGCGGATTGACCGACCTTGATCTTGAACCCGGCTCGAGCCTTCTCGTTAGTCCATCGCACATCACGACCCTTAATAAGTGAGCCGCGCACCATGCCGGATAGCGGTGCACCGTTGCCTTTGCTGTTTGGGAATGATGCGACCAGTTCGCGTGCCGTAGAAATAATCTTTGCACCAGCATTTTGAATATCTTTGGTCACTTGTTTGCGGTACACCTTGTCAAATGAATTGAGTTCAGCCAACGCCTCTTTGATGCCGTGTATCTCTGGTATTGCATATTCGGCTGGCATCAGCGTTGCTTGCGATCTTTGTTAATCATCTCAATCACCGTGTTCATGTCGTCCAATTCAAATGTGATCTCTGACGGCCAAAATCCTGTTGCCACAAGAATCTGCGCTAATCCGTAGCGGTAAGAACCGCGACGACTTTTGGGTCGTTTTGTTCCACCACTTCTAGATTCTTTATTGATTTGATGTAATCGTCTAATAGTGCCGGCACGACGATGTTTTGTGATCGTGACGCTTCGTATGCCATGTATGCCAAGTCCTCGACACCGATGCCGTCGCTAATTTGTGATGCTTTGCGTTTGTATTTTCTTTCCCACATGACGATCGTCATTAGGTTTGTTGTGACGGTTTCGGTTTTGTCCTCAAATGTAACTTTAAGTGTTAGTTGCATAATGCCTCTCGGTGCGTTGTTCTATGGTTTTGGTCTTGCGGTTTAGTTCTCAGCGGCGAATGCCGCGCCATTACGAAGTGGTCTTTGTGAGCACGCCACCAGTGAATGTAAGCGTGACAGTTGACAGTTCGCCTAACGATGCATTGATCGGTGTGTGCGATTCAAGATATGCGCCGACAAGCGTGTAGAACGGATTAGTGGCACCGACAACACCTGACGCTGGTGCAACGATCAAAGTTGTTTGAATACCAACCAAACCATAAATTGTCGCTTCAGTTTCTGAGCCTGCATACGATTGATACAACTCGACTTCAATGCTGTTGTTTTGTAGCGATGTAACGGTTGAGCCACCAAACTTGCGTGCCGTGTCACCGAACGCTGTAGTCTCGAGCTGCTCGTACACATAGTTCACAGTTGCGCTAGTGCATTGATCTTGCAACGACACCGAGTTGATGGTCACATTCGGATTTGATAGGTAGACGCTGGTTGCCATGATTTAGTCCTCTGTTTCGTTGGTTTTAGTTTTAGCAGGTTTTTTGACGCTGTGTGTGGATATGTGACCGCCATCAATAAGACCGTCAATGTTCACATCGCCAAGATCGGTTGCATCAAGCACCGTGCCACGCTTCCAAATCAGTCTGTCGCTTGTCACTATGTAGGTTGCCATATCTGCCTCTATGCCGTTTGTGCTTGAACATTTGCGGTCACTTCGTAGCTTGGATACTCAGCGCCACCAATCAGTGTAGTAGTTGGTCTGCCGTCAGTTACCGCAACATTGGCTGCGAGCACTTTTGACATGATGTTTAATAGTGAGCGTTGCGCGTCAAGGTTTGCTGGCCCGAGCGTAATGATTTTGACCGGGAACATAAGTTTGACGATGTTGTAATTGAACCCGTCAAATGATGGCGCGTCAATGAACACGCATGGCGGCACAAGGTTTCTAGGGTCATTGACTACCTGTAGACCGCTAACAGCTGTCAGCGTGGCCGTCAAATCGTCTAGCGCCTCATTAAACAGATCAGTGAACGCGACTGGCATCAGGCAACCTGCGGTCTGTCAACACCTAACAGTTGCTTAATTATTGGTGACAGACCCGTAGTCGAGCCTGTCGACATGCCATCAAAACTAGCAAAGTCAGTAATTGCGCCGCGCTGACGATATAACGCGCCACCATACATAATCGTGCCGAGTGTGACATCGCCGCTTGGTGATGTTGTGAGCGAATCTGCGTAGCCGACTTCTTGCCGGCGGCGGTAACAAAACTGGTTAGCTGCCGACGCGCACTGTGTCAAGAATGTTGTGTCAGCTGCGGTTGCTGTACCGATACCAATCCAGTCCTCGATGTTGCCTGCGGTAATCCATGTGCATGTCTGTGTGTAGGTGACAGTGCCCGAGTAGTCAAATGCAAAGTCAACTGATGTGCCTGTGCATGCGTACAGTATTTGGTTTGGCACTGGCTGATTTTCGTCGTACAACAGTTCGCCTGTTGTGCCGTCAACACCTGTGAACAGATATTGCGGTAACGCAAGCACTGTGAATGTGCCAGCGAACGGTGATGCCAAACCTGCAACAATTACCGATTCACCTAACGCGATCTCGGTTGATTCGAGTGTGCTTATGCACGCATAGTTGTTTAGTAGTTGCTTAGTTTGTGTTTTATATGCTGCCATGACGGTTCAGTCCGCCATGCGACTAGGCGATTACGATGCCCTGAATGAACGATGACTTGGCAACAAATGTTGAGAAGTAACCGTAGTAGCTGAATGTGCGACTAAGTGTTGACGGAACATCAACAGACAAAATGCCTTGCTGTGCTTCGTAAATCTCAAAACCCGGTGCGTACACAACAAGCATCGTGTCAGTAGCAAAGTTGTTGTCAACAACCAAGTCAAGACCAAGAACATTCATTTTGTTGTAACCAAGACCAGTTGTTTTACCGATTGAGTTTTGACCCATGATCCCGTCAGTGACATATCCTAAAACAGGTCGATTTGATGCGTCTAACTGGCGACCCAATTTTTCCCACACATTTGGCGATACGCACAAGTGTGTTGGGAAGTAGTTGCTGTCCTCTGTTATTTCGCGTGCTGCGTCGTACAACGCATCAATCAAAGTTGCTGGATTGTCTTGGTCAAATGTCCATGTTGATCCTGATGCTGTCTTGCCAGCGACAAGCGCGTCGGCTGCAACATCATCAGTTTTGATTAGATACTCGCCTGCGAGATCGTTCAAGATTAATTGCATTGACGCTGGATCAGTAAAGTCCATGTCTTGTCGAGTGATCGTGACTTGACCTGCGACAGTTGTTTTCGTGACCGTGTTTGACGCGATCACCATTGTGGTTGCCGATACTGCTGCGCCTTCGGTTTGTGTTGCAGCCGAAGTGTGCGTTGTAATTGTTGGTCGCACAAATGTTTTGCTTGGTGTGTTTGGCATTGCACGCGCACCAAACGCTGTAACTACAGGACGAACGAATGACAGGTCCTGAAACAACGGTCCAAGCACTGGCACTGGCAACAGACCCGGTGTATCAGTTGTAAGAATGTCGCCAGCTGCTGCTTGCAACGCTGACTGTTGTTTTCTTGCTGCCGCGCGATATGCCGCGTTCACATTTGCAAAAGTGTCGCCGCCTGCGTGCATTGCAACCATGTATTCGCCCGGTGTTGGCATCTTGAATTCGCGTGCAGGTTGCGCCCACAATTTGTCGACAGTTGATTGTGCTGCTTCGACTACTGGTGTTTCAATTTTGTCGGTCATGTCTGTGTCCTTTTGTTCTTGTTGATCTGATTGTATAGCAGGTTCTGTGTCTGTTTCGTGGATACTCGGTTCGTCGGGTTTGCTGGCAGCGACTTCGGTGATTACTGCGCCGCTGAACGCGCCTTCGCTAACCAGCGAAAGTTCTGACCATTCAGCCGACTCGATGACCATTGTGCCGTCGTCCTCGTAACTGAATTTTGTTGGATTTACGCCAACAGATACCGCGTCAATTACGCCGTCATTTGCAAGCGTTAACGCTTCGCGACCTAACGATGTGTCGCTGATTTTGGCCGTGAACATCATGCCTTGTGGCGTGTCTACACGCTCAACTACTTTGCCAACAATCTGTGTCGAGTCGTGTTGCATATAAAGTTTTGGGTCGCGCCCCGTAACCGGCAACGACCCTTGCAAAAATCGCACTTTAGTGCCGTCAAGCACTGTGGCTGTTTCGTCGTATGTGACTGCCACGCCTGAGATCGTGCGCCGCGCTGGTGCATCAGCGGCGGCGGCATCGACCGTGATCTGAATGGGGGTCAATTTGATCATGTTGGTGATACTACTCTTTCGTTTGTGTCTGTGTTGTCATAGTCGCCCATCGAGTATTCACCGGTCAGATATTGTGACACATCAAATTCAACATATGTGCCGTTTGGCAAAATGTTGTTTTGACTGAGTGTGCCAGCGATGCAATCGGCGTAGGCGCGCACACCGAATGTCCACAAATCCATGCGCGACTCGGCTGATGACTGATACGAATATGATCCGACGCTGATGCCTGCAAGGTATGGCGGAATGTTGCAAAGTCGTGCCATCTCCATTGCTTGAAACTCGGCGCTATCAATTAGCAACATCTTGTCCGGCGATGTCAGTGTTTCGGTGTATGTCACAAATTCGTTAAGCGCTGCAGTTTGGTTTGTTTCGCGCGCAACATTGAACGCCGCTGCAAGATCAGCCAACTCTTGAGCTGATAGCGGTTCGCCGCCAGTCTGACGCAAAATGCCAGCCGGGATTGCGCTACTTGAATTGCGGTAGCGTGCCGCTTCAAGTTTTAACGCTGTCGCAACTGATTGTGTTGACATATAAATAATGCCTTGAATCGGTGACAAAAATTGCACTACATCGTTTGGGTCTAATTCAGCGCCTTGAAACACAACTTGTTTTGATGGTGCAAACCACACCGGACCAGCTTGGTCTAATGTTTGGATCATTGCTGCAGGCAGTCGAGTGAATGACGCAGGGTAACCGTCGGCTGTACGGCTAGTCACATAAAGAAAACTTCTGCCGTAGAAAAAAAGATCGTCAAATAAAAATGCAAGTAAAAAATTGTTAGGTACTGCAGGGTCAATTCTGCGCAACCAAGTTCTAGGCGCTAACGGCAATTTTTCCATCTCGTTGCCATTCCAAATTTCGTTATACATTTTGAGTTGCATGCAACCGAGAACCGATGCCATAAGATCGCGCGCTCGACTGATCGTTGGCACACTCATTGCACGATTGCGCGCGTCACCTTCTACATACGAGTAATACTGACCGATCATGCCTACGCCACCATTGTTGACGCTTTGATACATGCCACCAGCCGCTGCCGCTTTAGTTGGTTGCGGTGAAATTGCTGCCTTGTTGACGGTGCGGTTAAATATGCCCATGCGCTAAGTATGCCACCAAACTATTTGACCGTTGTGTATAGGCGACCGCCAATCCGTAACCGAGAAAGTAAGGCATCAGCGGTCGCCCAATAAACACATTAGCGACTGGCCACAACAATCATAGGTTTTCGGGTCTCAGCAGGTTTAGCAACCATCGTTGCCGCAAACACTAAACATCGCGCCAACTCAATCGGACCCGGTGATCGCAACGATGACAAACTCACTGCACCCTGATTTTTGACTGCGACGGCACGCTCAACATGCTGTGCCAAAAGCATTGTGCCATCGTGGACTATTTTGCCTTCAATAATTAGCGCCCTAATCGGTGCTGTCCATCGTTGCAGTTCACGGTTGCCGACCATTTGAGATCGGCGCTGCAACCGTGTCGGTAACGACATCTCAAATGATGGCGTAATCAGTAGGCGTGTTGTTTGATCTTTGCACGCCAAGTCGACCGCTTCATAACATTCGGTCAAAGTGTCCTTCACAAACTCTGTGCTGACCTGAATCTTGCCGTGCGCATTCATGGCGGCACGCACACCGACATAGCGTGACTCGTCTTGTGATTGCTCGATAGCGAGCACACCGCCAGCCGGCATCGGATCACCAGTTTTTAATGCTTCCCACACACCCGGTTGCAGCCAGCCATTCGCTGATGCAATCCACAAATTAACTGATGACCTTAAAAATGCGGCACGATTAGGTTGCTCGGCTTCGGCACGCAAAACATCAATGTCAATAGTCGAACCGATCGCAGGGTTCGCGTACCGCCAAGCTGGTTCGGTCATCGGGTCAATGCCATTATTCGGTGGCGAATACTCGGCAAAATATAGCGGTGTTTGCAACTGCGAATCAACCGCCTGCAAACCCTTCTCACGCCAACGCAACAATTCAAGACTTGACTGATCGCCAGCAGTCGAAGTCATCAACATTAACGGTGAACGCCGAGTACGCATAGTAGGCATCAAACCCATTGACACCGAATCCGCTGACACCGCCCATGTCTCGTCAATGCAACATAGGTCAGCTGTTAATCCGTGAAAACTTGTAGGTGTGGCGGCACGCACTAGCCACCGTGTGCCATCAACAAAGTTGACTTCGGATCGACCGACCGACCATTGCACAACACCCGAAAATTTGGTTTCAAGAATTGGCGCAAGTTTAAGAAACAACTCCGTAGCTAATGACAAGTTGTGGGCCGTAGTAATCACTGTTTGCGGTACGCCTCGAAGCCCGGACATGACCGTCAACCAGTAGCCAACGATCGCTTCAAGAATCGTTGACTTGCCATTTTGACGAGCAACCGACACCAACGCCTGACGATGCAACAAATCACCGTCATCGTCATAACCCAGAATTCCACCAATGACATGACGCTGCCAATCCATCATCTCAACACCCAAATGATCGCGCGACCAATCACACACACCATCAACCAATAAAGAACCCGAACTAGCCCTAATCGACTCTAATCGGGGACGATGCATAAAGTCTGCATAAGTATGCAACGAACCAGCCTCAACCAGCTCAGACTGGTCGCTAGAACCCTTATAAAATAAGGCTCTAGCCGAG
>Ga0222712_10006124_pt1 | contig 11943 bp, 28 predicted proteins | sample C33_657DmetaG_FD_165043 | JGI IMG/M metagenome (GOLD analysis project Ga0222712, IMG submission 165043) | Estuarine water microbial communities from San Francisco Bay, California, United States - C33_657D | ecosystem: Environmental > Aquatic > Marine > Unclassified | place: USA: California... | reverse complement strand
ATAGACAATACAGCAGCCATGATTGCCACAGCACAGGCAATTAGAAATTTGGATGCACAAATTGTTAGGCATGCTATTGAACGTAAGATAGAGCAAGAACGCAGTCGCGTTCAAGAAGAAGTATTAAGTCGTAGGCGCAGTGAATTACTGTTAGATCAAGCATACTATGAACGAGCCCGAACCAAGGCCGTTCTAATCAAAGGCACTAACGTAGATTTATACATATGATTATATACTTGGACATGGATGATGTGGTAGCAGATTGGATGACTGCCGCTAGGGATATTGTTAACCGTAACTGGAATTATGGAGAACGTATCCCAGACGAGGATTGGAACAAGGTCAAGGCCAAAAGCCGTTTTTATAGAAACTTGCCCATTAAGCCTGGCGCACACGAATTGGTTAATTTCTGTCGTGATGCTGTGGCAGACGGACTGGCAGATGACCTACGGTTCTTGACAGCCTTACCACATGACTACAGTGTGCCATTCTCTGCCTACGATAAAGTTCTGTGGGCCACGGAACGATTTGAACGTATACCTGTGCTGTTTGGTCCATTCAGCTATGACAAGTGGAAACACTGTCAGCCCGGTGATATCCTAATCGATGACCGAACCAGTAATTGTGTAGAATGGGAAAATGCCGGAGGTCACGCACACATCTATCGCACGTGGGAGGCCTGTGAGCCTTGGTTAAAGGAACGGCTAGGTGTCAATTGAAAGCAATCGTTTTAACTCAAAGCCAATGGCAGCAGATCCAAGCAGAACTGCACAAAGAATATCCACCTAGTTACTTTCTTCGTTGGAAGATGAAAGAGAAACTGGGCTTCACTGTGCGTGAACACAAGGCTTGGATTGAAAACAAAGAATACAGCAGACAACACCAACTGTGGAGTGCTGGAGACCCTAACAACATCATGCACAGTCTAGCAGAACCAGGCCGAGGCCACAGTGAAATGCAAATACACCTTGACTTTTACAGTGAACCCAAACGCAGTTTCTTTCTGTTAAAGTTCAGTGAAATCATCTCTAAGGAAGAGAGTAATGACCTCCAAGTCATCTGACGATTTAGATTATATTACGTCTTACCTCGCACGTCATATGAATGCCGCACTGTCTACTCGAAAGCAGCCCCTACAACTAGACTATCAACTGATCTATGACACAGGCACAGTCTATGGTAAGAGATATTATACTGTAAAGCCCCAGTGGGAGCCTGATCGTACTGGTTGGTACAATCCACCCTGGAACGACATGATGGCTTGGTGTATTGAAACATTTGGTCCATGTGAATCAGCTATATGGGGAGAGCCCACGACACCTGAGCCCATGGAACGTTGGTATGCGAACAATGCCAAGTTTTGGTTTAGAGATCAACGTGATCGTGATTGGTTTACTCTAAGATGGGCATCATGAGATATACTGTGACCATACCCTATAGAATTTACCTAAGCAAAACTACTCCGCAATCATGGGCCCGAGACAACTGCCCCAGCTATCTTTCTGCCACTCTCCATTTAATGGAAGATAGTAAATCGAGCACAGCCGAATATCATTTCGAAGATAGTAAAGATGCCAATTGGTTTGCATTGAGATGGTTATGAACTTAGAAGAGCAAATAATGCAAACGATGTCCAGCGAACTGTCCAAACAAATAGACCGTGAAATACTAGTTGAAGTGACACGCAACTGGCCGGATAGTCTATACACTGTTAAGATGAGTGGCCGTGCTATAGACTTGCCCCATGGATGGGCAGGAGAACTGGCCTATCCTAATGTTACAGACTTTGATGATCACTGGGACATGTACCTGGATATGGTCAACCACATAAACACTTATGTCAAGGATCCCACGCAGAATGCATTCTGGAATAAGGTTGGAGACTGTGTCTATGTCATGTTCCGCAAAGAGAAAGACATGAACTGGTTTATTTTAAAGTACGGTGCATAATGGAATACTTTTGGACAGATGGCGGGAACAATCGCCCAGACTTTACCTATCGCTTTCTCATGCGTACAACTACTACGGATATGATCGAGTGGTGTAAGAACTATCCTGCTGATGGCCCGTTTGAACGTTTTCATATCATACACAACTTTCAAGAGAATCATCTAAAGAGTGATACGGATCGTCGCATAGTATTACCGTTGATACAGTTTGAAAGTCGTAAGGCTGCATACATGTTTAGACTGGCCTATAGCGAATATATTCTAGAAAATAAAACATTTAACTTTGCCAAAGATTGGTTAGAGGAAGGATTTAACTAGATGGAATATACAGTTATCACAAACGGATGTGACTGCCTTCCGTGGCATGAAGTCTTTGCCTGGTGGCCTGTTAAGACTATCTCAGGTAAGCGTGTTTGGTGGAAGAAGGTATTCAAACGTAGAGTTTGGGTTGTATGGGGGCAGGCAAACTTTCACATGGAACCACATGTAGAATATGCCACAGCCTTTGATCTAATCACTCACACACCCATACAAGATGGCGAACACAGAGTATATATTGGAGGCTAGGGTGCAGTTAGACGACATAAAAAGTTTAGTGGCAGGCAGGATTATAGGCAAGAGCTCTGTTTTAAAACTATGGAAAGAATTTGACAACATGAAACCTGTTAAGATCGTTTGGCATCAACTACCAGGGCGCAAGCTCAAAGCCACATATGTGATACTCCCTCGTGGGCGTGAATATGGCCTCAATGAAGATGACATGATACCAATTGATGAATGGTTAAATGAGAATATACCCTCAGCCCGTCGATTGAGTTTTGACACATGGTTGTTTAAGCAAGATAAACATATCACCATGTTCCTATTAAGGTGGAGTTAAACCAAACGTCTAGACTTTTTAACTCTAATCTAGTACACTTACACTATGTCAAATAAAGTAACAATGAAAACCTGTGAGGTAGGAGTATTCAAACTACCTGGAGTTGTCTTTGACAAAGGCGATCTAACCGAAGCTCAGGTAAAAGAAATTAAAACATGGATCAAAGATAATAAGTGCGGTTACTATATGAACAATGAGCTATGGTCATTTAAGACTGTGGCACAGAGAGATTGGTTTATACTGCGTTGGTGTGAATTAGACTCATCAAAGAAAGAGTGAAAGAAGTAGAAGTCATTAATGTTGATGCTAACCAGACTATGGAATTGGTTAGAGAACTTAGACGGATAGGACTAGTGCAAGGTCGAGACTTTGACTTTAGTTATCATCAAGCAGAGTATTCTAACTTTGGCTACGACCTTGATAAACCTAAGAGGGCAGTGTTTAAATTCTACATTGACAAGTACGCTACCTTCTATCAATTAAAGTGGACGTAATATGAAAGACGCAATAACCTTATTCAAAGAAAAATACAATGCTGACGTAAATCAAAGTCAACGACGTTATGCTCGTATACCACGATATGATTACCTGCAGTCCCATCACGCTGTAGATTATATTACACATGAATATGACTATTGTATTGACGTTACCCTAACTAAAGAACAGTTTCATAAATTAGTAGAATCAGATCATTACTATACACAACTATCAAGGAATCAAGAGTACAATCAACAAATTGTAGATATGCTTAGAGTTGATGAAAGAGTAAGAATGGATAACCCATCTGTAGACAAGGCCTATAAGAAATACTTGATGTTATTAGAACTAGCGAGGAAATAATATGATTAAAGGACTAACAGGATCAAACGGGGTAACCGTCGGCGCAGGCAATACCAGCGTACCTTACATTAATCAAAACACTAACAACCCTGTAACAGGTATGATGCGTATATGGGGAACGGATATGCAGGTGTTTGATGGTAGTTCATGGTTGAACATGAATGCCAGCTATGCCACAGTTGGCTTAGATGACGATACTCGATCGTTATTGGAATGGGCCCGAACACAACGTCAACTAGATCTAAACAGACAAACGCTGATTAAAAACAATCCTGCGCTTGAAAAGGCCTATGAAGCTGTTAAACGTGCAGAGGCAAACTTTGATCTGCTGGCCAAATTTGTTGAAGAAGACAGCAATGACACACAGGTACAGGCTTCACCATAAGAGTATGCTTTCAAACATAATATGGGAAAGTAAACGAGGCTACCTTGGTCTTGCACCAACACAACCAACCTACGATGTAATGTTAATAGATGATCACTTATATAAAATACACCATGTCATAGTCCATACATTCGCCATGGGCGACGTTGAAGATCCAGACCTATATGCAGCCGAACCACTATTGCAATGGCAAAAAAGTGAAATGGGTAAATTTGTCATGGAGAAAGCAGTCGAAAGCCCTGTATGGCATCGAGCAGCAGATCCAATGAATTATGGCTATAGCTATAAAATCACAGCCAAACTCAAAGGACCAGACTATACATTTTGGCAGCTCAAATGGGGCGATCAAGTTGACAAACTAAACTCTAGATAGTATAATAGCTCACCATCAACAATGATTAGGTCTTATGATACACCTAAATTTTACAATTTCGAATCCGTGGAGTGATCGTTGGAATACTATTTGGTATAAAAACGGATCCATCAGTAGACATAAAGCCTGGGAATTTAACGGCTATCAGACACATGATATTGTCGAAGTATCTTGTCGTTTGTCATTTACCGGCGATCATGCCGGACTTCACATGATGATTGGCTTGTTTGGCTATGCAGTAGAATTGCATATCTACGACACTCGACATTGGAACTATGAAACTAATACTTGGGAAGTATATGACTAAGAAAATCTTTTATGAAAAGGTTGGACGCAAATACATCCCTGTGCAGGAGTACGACGAATACCTCATGGATGGCTTGCCTTATGGCAACCATCTACTAATGGTCTATCCTGGTGGGCAGAGCACTCGCTACAATATTGATCCTGCGCTGGCTCCTATGATTGCCGCAGGACGTGTGGCTGAAGATCGCATGTGTGAAGCAATTCGAAAAGCCAGCGAAATGCGCCCAGCTCGTACACCTATCACTCCAGGACAGCAAAGAGCTTGGAAAAAGTTAGCCAAAGAGTTTGGAGACGAGTTGGCCACATTGAACACTGCCAGTAACCACGATATTGCAGAAGCTGGTATCAAGGCCTTACAAGAAGAAGCTGAAAAACTGTTAACTAATCCTGCTGTGCGTAAGGCCTACGAACGTTTCTTATTTGTTGCAGAGCTAGCCAAGGAACATAAAAATGTCAACACAAGTTATTAAACTAAACAGAAAACAAGTTAAACTTCTTGTTAAAACATTTAAACATTTTAAAGAAGTAGACGAGTTTGTCTTAGAGTCTGACAACTCAAATGGTATAGGACCCGTAGTTACTTTACGGTTTGATCTTATCAAATCTCAACCTATTGAGGTTGATCTAACAGATGTAGAGCGTTGGTAATGTCAATGGTGATTGATAGAATAAAAGGAAACAACAATGAAATGGTTTAAACGAATGGTGTGTAATTGGGTCCGTGAGGATTGGAATCAAACTAGCAGAGATAATCAAGTAGCAGAGAAGTATGCCATAAGCTCGATATCTAAAGGTAGTTCAGGTAGAACTGTGGATGCAGATCCAACACTACAATTTAAGATCTATGAAGCCATTGGCGGCAAGGTTGTAGAGTTTAGTCGCTATGATCGTAGAACAGACAGGCACGATCACTGCATTTATGTTATTAGCAAGGGTGAAGACTTTGGCGAAAAGATTGCTAAAATTGCCACCCTAGAAGCTCTAAAATAAATATTATTATGGAATACTTGTTTGATTTATTGTTATTAGCAGTGGTATTTTGGCTTGGTAAAAAGTATCAAACTTGGAATATCATGGCTGACATTTATAACGATCCTGATCACTATATTAACCTTGCCCAAAAAGTTAAAGAAATGAAAAAGGAAGATCTAGTTACAGTCGTTACTGAAGATAAATCTATAAGTACAACCGAAGTTCGATCGGAACAAATTGACAACACTGTATATCTCTATGATGCAACCACTGGAGAGTTTCTAGCACAGGCTGAGAATTGTTATCGAGCAATGTTGCTGGCAGCTGAACGAAACCCAAACAAAAGATTTCGACATAATCCTAATCTATGAAAACTTATAATCTTGAAGAAGATTTGAAGACTACAGAGTGGATAGTACAAAAAGTTAAGTCAAGACCTGCCTACGCTCAAAATCTCTATGCAGCCATGTGCAACATGCAGTGGCAACACAGAGATATGTGGCCACAACTTAAAGAAGAATATTGGACAGCCAGTTGGAGATACAGTGGCGGTATCGTGGCCGATATCAAACAAGAAGGTGACTATCTAGATTGGTATTGCTCTGGCATGGGCGAGGGTCTAGGCAATGGTGATCCAGATGGCAACAAAGGGTATGTATCAGAAGGCACGGTCACTGAAGAAATTGAGCGAGACCTGTACAGTCTAGGCTGGATACATTCTGAGTATCCTGACGAAGAATAGATTACCAAATACTATTGTATTAGCTCTTAGACTAGTTTATAATACGTCTATGCACAGAAAGCTGTGTACACTTTTAAAGGAAACAAAAATGAAATTCATCAATAAAGAAACCAAAACTTACAAGTTGTTTAACGCATTGTACAATGGCGAGAAAGTTACTGCCGCACAAGCTGAAAAGCGTTTCGGCATTAAGAACATTGCCGCAGAAGCTAGCCGCATCCGTCAAAACGGTTATGCTGTTTATGCAAACACACGTAAAGCCAACAATGGCATTACAGTTACTGAATACGTTTTGGGCAAGCCAAGCCGTGAAATCGTTGCACTTGGCTACATGGCTAAGAAATTGGGCATGGCAGTTTAATCACTGACTAACTAACAAGAAGCCCACTGAGCGTGGGCTTTTTCATTTATGCAAATAGATCTTTTTAAACCGACTGTTGACTGGATAAGAAATGACTTTAAGAGTCACCCTATTCGGTTCTGTATTGAATTACTGGCATGGGCAGTTAGTATATTCTGTAGCGTCACTATGGCGTTGACTGTGCCTAATCCTCCTTTGCTCATGCTGTATCCAGTTTGGATCGCAGGATGTGCCATGTATGCTTGGGCAGCTTGGACTCGCCGTAGTTTTGGCATGCTGGCTAATTATATTTTGTTGACTACCATAGATAGTATAGGACTGATAAGAATGCTGGTCAGCTAATTTGATCGTCGTCTAGTTGTATAATAGGCGGCATTCTTTGATAGATAATCTTTCCATTCTTTTTTACTGTCGCAGGAGAATTTTGATCTAATCCTAGATTAACTAACTCCTGCGACATTTCTTGCGACTTTTGTTCAGCAGTGGTAGCTATCCAAGGAGTGAATCTGCTTTGAATTTCTTTATATTCCACAGGCCACTCTCGCCATAATAGTTTCCTACCATAATTTATTCTAGTTGGTAAAGTGGCATCGACTAAAATAGTTTCATTGGGTTTTAATACAACTGACCAATTTAAATTAAAATCCGTTTGATTGATTAGAACTAGATCATCTCGGGCAAAATAAACGCTAGCTTCAAGATTTTCATAATAAAAATCAATGATACAATCTTTATCATCTAGGTTTGTCAATGCCCGTGTACATGGCGGTGCATGAATATTTCCTTGATCCTCTTCGATTAATAGTTCAACTATACATTCATTATAGCCACCAGTGTTCCTGTTTATAAGATTGATTAATCTCAATAATAATCCAGATTTAACATCAACAACATATTGACGTGTCCAAATTACTCCATCTTCTTCGGCAATATTTTCTCGAATTAAATCGCCCTGAATATAATCTATAGGTTCTACAGTTTTTAGTTTAGTCCACATTTTAAAATTTCATTATAGGGTTGACAATAATTTCTTCAAACATTGATACTAATCGATCTTGACTCCAAAATAAATTACGATTATGATCAAGTTTTTCTTGTACGATCTTCGGGTAATTGTTTATGGTAGTTTTTTTAATTATCTCTGCCACAGCCGATAATCTAGGTATAGTAGCATCGATTTGATCGTATGATTCGTCCCATAGCTCACTCCATGATTGAAAACCCCAACTTCTCATTAGTTCTAGAATACCTTTTTGTCCCGCAATCACTACTGGACTAGAAAAAGCAAATGCCTTAAGAGTTTTTTCTGTAGGAAACAGTGTTTGATTTATAGCCACACTAGATTCTACACTAACATACGCACTAGTAGAGTTCCACCAAAGAGAGTTGAATTCTCTTTGATCTTGTATGCTAGCAGCACCTAAACTGTTTGGTAAGTCTTTGCCTTCTTCGCAGTAACTCCATACACAAGCATCTAACCTATCTTTGATCATACTGAGAAAAATACTACGCCATGGTTTCTTTCGATTCACAGGAATCAGCCACGCATGTTCCCAAGTCTTATTGCTAATATAAGAGTCTAATTTTAATTCTTTATACCACAGTGCTTCATTGACCCAAAACCACCTAGCGTCTTCAAGTGTGCCATCTCGACCTTCGGGGACCTCCCAAAGATTTTCAACTATGACATTACCATCTACTGCCGAATTACATTTATCTCTCTGATTAATTATGGTTATACCGGGTTGATTAAAATGATCAACCCGATGTACATCAAAATATTTTTGTAGGAGCTCGTACACCCCGGGGGTATTCAATGAAGTATCAAACCCATTAACTAGATTAATTCGCATGGGATATTTAAGCCTTAAAAAAAGCACCCTTAGGTGCTTTGATTATGCAAACTCGACTAAGGTTACTGTACCACCCTTGTCTGTAATGCTTTTGGCAAAGTATTCAATCATTGGTATGATAACATCTTTCTTGCCGCCCGCAAGACCCATACCAATATAAGGCAAGCCAATTCGTTTCGTGCCATGCTCGTGTTCTAGCTTTTGTAGGATCAATGCAAAGGCATTGTATTCAAACACATCTTTGCCTGTGCTCATGTTGTACTGAGTATAGGCATTGACGATGATGAACGTGTCATCAATTTGCACCTGGGTGTAGTTGCCTAGCTTCTTGTAGTCGCCTGTGATAGTCTTGCGATCTTCCCACTGTGCTTCAGGAAAACGTTCTGCGATCTCCTTAGCAATGCCCCCACCCATAGTATTAAAGCAGTTACATCCATGTACCACTACATTAAACTCGCCAGCTTCTGCTAGATCTAAAAGGTTACCTTTACGATGTTTAAGCATCGGCTAACTCCAAATGTTTGCATGATCCGCGGAACGTAAACCCAGGGCAAGTACAGGTCTTAGCATCTGGATCTACAGTATATGTATTACCTTTTGATCCTTGTACCTTTATGGTAGCAGAGCTTACAGTAACCTTAAATGGATTCGGAGTAACAGCCACAAACTTACGACCACGCTTGTCAAAGCCTTTGATTGGCTTCTTAAAGTAAAAGGGTGTTTTTTCTTTGTGTTTAATGTAGGCAACAAGATTGTTACCGTCCAACAAATAGATGTGCGGATGGAATTGTCCGCCAGTTGTTTCTTTTAGTGCTTCCATTACCATACCTCTCCACGTGCGGCACGGATTAGTGCCTCGTTTTCAAAATTGGGAATCTGTTGAAATTGCTCGCCACAATGTATACAAGGATCATGTGCGCGATAATATTGGCTATAAGGTCTGCTGGTTCCACAGCCTGTAACCAAAAAACTCAGCAACAACAAGTATTTCATGTTGGAACCTTTTTGTTGAACATGCCCATATTATAATATATAATTGTCAAGATGTCAAGCAGTTTGAATCGGATAACCAAAAAGAGTTGACATTTTAAACAAATGGCAATATAATCTAAACATCTTAACACACAGGAGCCTTTTGAATGGCATACCCAAAAATTATTACCGATTATTTTGGCACAGATCTAATCAAACTATTAGGTCCAAAAAATAAACGTGTACCTTGGAAATCATTGACCTTTGCTGAGCAAGCAGAACGTATTAAAAACATCCCAGTTTACATTAGTACCCGTAGGCTGGGCAAGGCTCCAAGTTTTCCAGAAATGTTATTTGAATGTTTTCGTGTGCTACAAAATCTAGGAGATAAAAATCCATTGTTAGGTATCGATCTTCCGGATTATGGTAGTTTGAGTAATGCCAGCAACGCTCATGGTACACCGGCACTCAACTATTTTAATACATTAACCAATGTTAGCGGACTGTATAAAAATGCAGAGAAGCAACGGGATTTGTTCTTACAACACATTCTAGTTGATATTGTATTCCAATTCGAGCCAGGCCTTGTGTTTCCAGGTGTAGGACGCCAAGACTCCAAAGGACGTATCTTTGTTAATGATGCACAGCATAGAACACTGGCTTGTATGTTCCTTGGCATTGATGCAGTGCCATTAAACTATATTCAAAGCGACGACGAATACTGGGACGTACAGCAGTACGCCGCTATTAATATCAATAGCCTACAGTGTTCTGAGTTTGACAAATATCGAATCCGTGTTCAACGTGGCGACTGTTCTGTTGAAGCTGGGTTGCCAGTTGATCCAGAAGACCAAGTGTGCATGGACATGCGTGATGTTTTTGTTAGAAACGATATCACTGTTACAGAAAAAGGTGACAAAGAAGTTGGTATTAACGGCAAAGTATTAACTGGTATCGGTAACATGATCAAGTACTGGAAAGATTATGGTGCAGAAATTACAACACGGGCTATTGATTTAAATGCACTCATGTTTCCAACAACTGTATTTCAAACTGCGAATACTTGGGGGCTTTGTGAATTTCTAAAAGCTCAAGATCCAAATGTAGATAAAATGCAAATGGATTATGCAATCCAACGAGCCATTAAAACTCTCTTGCCCAAGGATAATCAAGGCAATAAACTGCATGACATGATTAAAAAGAAATGCAAAGAAGATAATAATCTTAGTTCTATTCGATTTGAGCCTGTGGTTATTGCAGAAGGTATTAGACAAATCTGTAAGGTCATGGGAGACGAAGTTGAGTGGACTTGGAATGAACCTAAATGGACTGAAGAAAAATATCGGTTCGAATTGGATCTTGCCTAATGGCCAATGACTACGTTAGAATTAACGAGTTAATCACTAAGGTAAAGCATAACCCCTTTCGCGGGTTATGCGAACAAACTTATATTAACGATAGTATCTATGCAGAATTTGCCAAACGCAAGGATCTGAAATGGGTAAAGATACAAGACCTACGTTTAAAGTATAGATGGTCTATGGACGAAACTCAGATGATGTATGATAAGACACCCGACGGATGGACTGACGGCACTGGTGTTTATAGACTATTTGATTTTGGTAAAGGTGAGAACAAGGTCGTTAAAGAAGATGGCATTGATAAACTATTCCACGAACCTCAGCACGATCACATTGTCAGTAGAGATGAAGCTAAAAGGCTAGGATGGACAGATAAACAAATCAACCATCCTAGTAACATACAATACATCAGTGCTATTCAAAATTTTATGAAACGCAATTTCACTAAGGAAATGTGGCGAGCAGTCAGCCCTACTATTGAAACACTATTCAAAGATTAAAGAGCTCCTTAGGGAGCTTTTTTAATGTGTTTAAATTCAGCCTATAAATAAAGTCATGAAGATACTTGTGACAGGCGACCAAGGCTTTATTGGTCGTAATATGACGGGCTGGCTACAGCAAGAACCAGAATGGTTTGTTGAAGGTTGGTCTTGGGATCCAAATGATTGGCCAGATGTTAAAAATTACGATTGGATTATACATCTAGGCGCAGTAGCAGACATGACTGACAACGACGTAGACAAAGTACTACGCCACAATCTAGACTTTAGCCAATGGTTGTTCACAGAATGTAATACACACGGTGTTAATCTACAATACGCCAGTTCAAGCTCAGTCTATGGTAATACTAAAAATTTCAGCGAGTATTCTTCTTGTTACCCGCAGACTCCTTATGCTTGGAGTAAGTATCTTTTTGATCGTTGGGTCTTTCAACAACCACAAAGTATCT
>Ga0222712_10006123_pt1 | contig 11944 bp, 15 predicted proteins | sample C33_657DmetaG_FD_165043 | JGI IMG/M metagenome (GOLD analysis project Ga0222712, IMG submission 165043) | Estuarine water microbial communities from San Francisco Bay, California, United States - C33_657D | ecosystem: Environmental > Aquatic > Marine > Unclassified | place: USA: California... | reverse complement strand
AAGTGGAGGCATGGATTCGTCCGTGCTTCTGTTTATGGCTGGTAGACAGGACTTTACTGAAGTTCATACACTAACTCTCGATTATGGTCAACGCCATGGTCGAGAGATTGAGTGTGTTAGTAAGCAGCTTAACGATGCTAAATTAAAATACCCTAACACGATTTTTACAAATAAAGTGTTAGATGTAAAATACCTAAAAGATATTTCACCTACATCTTCTTTAACTAATCTTGAGATTGATAACCCAGATATTAATAAGATTGCAGGTGACGCTCAACCAGCTTCATATGTACCATTTAGAAATCAAATGTTTCTATCTATCTGTTGTGCGTATGCAGAGAGCATGCAAGCAGATACAATTTGGTATGGTGCAGCTCAAGTAGATTCACTTGCTGGTTACTGGGATACTACAGATTACTTTATTAGTTCATTTAACAAGCTGATTTCGCAGAATAGAAAGCATCAAATTACAATCGAAGCTCCTTTACTTGAAATGAGTAAAGCTGATATTGTTAATGAAGGTGTTGAATGTAATATCAACTTTGCTGATACATGGACATGCTATAGTAATAGAAAAGACGGATTGGCAGATGCTACCACTCCGTCTTCTAGTCTAAGGATTCGAGGCTTTATTGAAGCAGGTTATCGAGATCCTATACAGTATGTTCAGCAAGATTCGTTAGACGAACTGTACCAAGCTAATAACTGTAGGGAATTACATCCCATAGTTTCTTAGCTCAGCTAATTGCTTCCATGTCTTAGGTTTCATCCGCTCTTTGAATGTCATAGTTTGAGGAGCGGCTTCCTGTTTATGAGATCTACGAGTCATACCTTCAAGATATATTGATGTATAGCTTTCCATATAAGGAGTTTCTTCATCACAATTACAATCTTCTTCGTCCTCGCAATCGCAGCCCTCTTCATCTTCAGGTGCATTTTTGAAGCCTCTCTTTCTTGCAATCCCCTTTTCCCATGGTTCAGCCTCACCGTCATCATCTAGATCCGCTTTTTCAGCATCATATTCTTCATCATCATCCTCGAGTAGATCATCAGGTGGAACGCCTCTTTCTCTCAACCTTTCATTGTTTCTTAATGCTTCAAGTCTTTCTCTAACTTTTTGATCTTCGATTGAGTAATCTACATCATATCTATCATAGAAATAGTCTTCGTCATCATATTCTTCATCCTCTGTCACACTACCGAACCTACCTTCAGCATCTGCACGAGCATCAGCAATATGATCTTGATTATACTGAGGGTTAGCTATGATAAACTCGATATAGTCATCATCTACTTTAGATGCAGGATTATAGCCAGTCACACCGCCTCCTGTTAGTTGAATATCGATCTCGCCTGTTTCAGGATCTTTAGTCGCAGTGTAATATATCACACCATCAACTTCTTCACCATCATCGCCATAAAAAACAGTCTCGGCTTCTCCTTGATATACATTACCGCTACCCTCTTCGTCTTCACCTTTACGTTTACCGAAAGTATCGTGCACCATACTATCTAGTTTTTTGTGGAACTTAGTCTCTTCACCTCTACTAGCACCATATTCTTCGTCTTCTGAAACAGCTTTATCAGAGTGAAGATCAACAACAATTTGAGCCTCGTCGATATCAGGTCTTGCTCTCATAACAAGACTCAAGATCATGTCTTCTGCATCTTGCACAGATGTACCAAAAGAACCAGAAGGTCCTTCAACATTAACACCACGACGCGTCTTCTCAGCAGTAAAATTCGGTTGTTTGTTAAAGAATTTAACAAGCTTATCAACAAGGGTATCGCGATCTTTGATCACACCGATATTGATATCAATATCATCAAAATTTAACTTTACATCTTCTGCCCCTTTGAAGCCAATACCAGCAGCAACATCAGCTCTATCTACAACTTCACGATCAGCATCATCAAGAGTGTTTACAAGTACATCAACAGCAGATTGAACATCTGCTTCTTCTCCACGTGCTGCAGCTTTAAGCGCAAGAGTCTGCTGCTTAGCTTCACCTGCAGCTTTTCTTTTTGCAGCAAGCTCAGCAGCTTGTGCAGCATACTTATCACGTCTACCACCGCTACCACCTTCAACTTTAGCATCAGGCATCATATCCCTACCACGGTTAAGAGTAGCACGGTTGATATAATTTTCGAGCTCAGTAGGCATTGCTTCTTCAATTCGAGCGCTATTAGCTACAATTTCTTGGCTTTTACCTTTAATAACTTCAAGTAGAGCGAGCTGCTTACCTTTAAATCCCTGTCCTTTAAGGATCATCTTACGTTCATCATCACTAATTATATCAAGTTCATATAAAAATGTTGCAAGAAACTTAACTGTATCGTATGGAGCAGAGCTCATACCGCGAGTTGCCATAGACTTAGTAATACCTCCAAACGATGGATGAGTACCTGCAAACGGAGATGTTTTAGCTTCAGTAATAAATCCATACCGTGTTAGTAGATTATCGAAAGATCTCATATATCATATATTTATACAGGTATAACAAAATTATTGAATATGTGTGCAATAGTATCTTCGAGTAACAAAGAAACATTTAAAAAGTTGTTAAAACACAACAATCATAGAGGTACATTCGCTTCTAGTTTAATTAAGATCGATCAAAAGAGTATAGATGTACATAAGTCGCAAGGTCTATTTGATGAAAACTTACTAGATTCTGAAGGTGACAAGCTATTTGTTGGTCATGTTCAAGCACCTACATCTGATGTACGTGAATGGAGTAAAGACACATCACATCCTTTTGAATCTGAAGAGTGGTTAGTGATCCATAATGGTGTCTTAACGAACCATAAGGAACTGGACAGTAGCGTTAAAGTAGATACTCAGTGTATAGTTAATATGTTGCAGAATGAATCAGAGCAAACAAAAAATTCTGAAGGTAACTGTATCAAATCTGTATGTGATAAATTGAAAGGTACATTTGCTTTGTTTATAGTTAATAAAAAAACGCACGGCATGTATATATTACGTCAAGGTTCATTATTACACTATAATGATAGCGGTGATGTATCATCGCTTAGATATGATGGTATGAAGCTTCTTCCCGAAGGAACCATATTAAAATACCACCAAGGTAAATGGTCAAAGCATTTGACATTTACTTCTAGTTCTCCATTTTTATTTTTATGAGTACATTTTTCTTCTCAGTAACAAAAGGTAAGAAAGAAGATACACTTCTTTTCAAGCACAACAGGCACGATTATGATATTTTCTTTGTAGAAGATAACACAAAACCTCTCGCAAAAGTATACAACAAAGCAATCGATTTCGCTATTAAAGAAGAAATCGATACACTTGTGTTGATGCATGACGACATTATTATCGAGTCTGATCTATTCAAGAAAATACCTGAATTGCAGACACAGTTCGATGTTATTGGCGTTGCAGGCACAACAGAGTGTAAGTTAGAGCAACCAGCTTTATGGCATATAATGGGTGGAGGATTCCAAGGAGGCAAGCTTCATGGAGCTGTTGCTCATATCAATGATGATAAAAAATATATGACAGCGTTCGGAGCATATCCGCATCGAGCTGTTCTTATAGATGGTGTTTTTATGGCTATCAAAAAAGAAGTGTTTACATCTGTAAGATTTGATGAAGAGAATCCAGCTGGGTTTCACTTTTATGATCTTTCATATAGTCTTGAAGCACACAAACAAGGTTTTAAAGTTGGTGTTAGTGATATTACAATAACACACGCTTCACCTGGATTGAGAGAGTTTACAGAAGAGTTTAATAAAGGACAAGAGTACTTTCTGAATAAGTGGAAAAATGATAATCGTTAATAGCAGATTAAATTACGGCTCAAACTGGGAGTCGCCAGATGTTTATCTCTTTACAGGTAACAGCTACATTACAAAAAATAAAAAGCTTGTAATGGGTCGTGGTGCTGCGCTAGCGTGCAGAGATCTATTTAAGGATTGTGATAAGCAATTCGCATTTAAGATTCTTACAAGCAAGCATACTCCGAATTATTATGTAGAGTTTGTTGAACTTGCTCCTAATAAATTATTAGGCGCGTTTCAGGTCAAATATAATTTTGCAGATAGTGCTGATATTGAGTTGATTAAAAAGAGCACAGATAAGCTCACTCATATTGCTGCACAAAAACCAAATGTAACATTTCATATGAATTTTCCGGGTATTGGTTATGGAGGGTTACCACTTAATAGTGTATTACCTATAGTTGATAAACTCCCAAACAACGTTATTCTATACAAGTGAGTAAATTAGATAATGACTTCTTTGAAAAGGTTTTATGTTATAAAGCACTTTCTGATTCTACATATCTGGCATCAATTGCAGATTATGTAAAGCCAACATATTTTAAGGATAGTAACATTGGAGTTATCTTTAAAATAATTACAGCATTCTACGAAAAGCGAAATAAGCTGCCAACGAATACTGAACTCAAGTCTTATTTAACAACTGATGAGCTTAAAGCTTCGTATCGTTCTGTGATCGAGTCATTGAGAGATATCGATAAGAATCTCGACAAAGATGAGTTGTATGATAACACAGAAAGATTCTTAAAGGAGAAAGCTGTGTATATCACCATGCTTGAAGTAGCAGGGGATATGGCTTCTGGGGAAATAGATACATCTTCTATCTTACAAAAGATAGAAAAGTCGTGTAGTATAAATCTTGTAACTGATAAAGGTTTAGATCTCTACGGTGATATAGATAGAATTATTGACGACTTACAAAATGTACAGCAAACTATTCCATCAAAATGGCCATGGTTAGATGATGCACTCAATGGTGGTTTTCTAAAAGATGGAAGAGCATTATATATCTTTGCAGGTGAATCAAACATCGGTAAATCAATCTTCTTAGGTAACATTGCAGCTAATATCGCTAATCAAGGTAAGACTGTTCTTCTTATAACCTTAGAGATGTCTGAGCTATTATACGCAAGACGTATATGTTCAAATATCACAAAAATTTCGATGAATGAACTTTCATCGAGTACAGCAACGCTCAAAGCAATGCTGAGTGAGAATCATGATGATACAAAAGGTAGAATACTTATCAAAGAGTTTCCACCTTCGACTATCACACCGAATTATCTCAAAGGCTATATTAAGAAGATTACAGATACGGGTATCCGGATAGATGCAATTGTTCTTGACTATATTAACTTGATGCATTCTACAGTTGGTAATAACTCGTATGAGCGTATCAAATATATTGCTGAGCAAATACGCGCAATGTCATATACCTTTAACTGTCCGGTTATCTCAGCTACGCAGATTAACAGATCTGGCTTCAATACTGAGAATCCAGATATGACAACAATCTCTGAAAGTATTGGCTTGTGTGCTACTGCTGACTGTATTACATCTATCTTTCAAAATGAAGAAGATAGAGAACTAGGTGTAATCAGACTTGGTATGATGAAAAATCGTTATGGTGCTAGGGGTACAACTCAAGCAATGCGTATCGATTACTCGACTCTATCTATATCACAGTCAGATGAAGACCCTGTCCTGCAGGAAGAATATAGTGATTCTACATTTAGAATCCTAGAAGCTCTAAGTGAAAAGTAGCATTTGATCAAAGTAGGTGTAAATAAATTAATGAACGTAGCAATATGGACAGATAATGATCTTGATGGTGCTGGGTCTGCATTAGCAATAAAACTAATGTATGGCTCATCTCCTGTTAACTTTACTATACAAGATGTAAATGATAGTACATTTGCTGGTATGTATAGAAGCTGGTCAGATGCTAACTATGAATCTTTTGATAAAATATACATTCTCGATGTATGGGTTCCTGATGAAATCGTGAGTCTTGTTGATAGAGAGAAAGTCATTATTATCGACCATCACAAATCTCATGTTGATGTGAAGGACAGATATAAAGTAGCAAAAGCTATTATTGAAGATTGTTCATCTTGCTGTAAGCTTATTGTCGAAAAGTTTGATAGAATCTTTTCTAAGATTCTTACAGATAAACAAAGAGAGTTATTTAAGATAGTTGATGACTATGATAGCTATACTCTCAAGTTTCCTGATACACTTAAGCTTAACTCTATCTATCATAGCTATAACGCACCAAAAGGAACCAAGTTCATTGAGCGGTTCGCGAACGGACTAGGAGAATATACAGCATTTGAACAGAATGCATATAAGCTATTTTGTAATAAGCTAAAAGATGCTATCGAAAATGCAACTTTCTTTAAAGGTACGCTCAAAGGGTACAATGTTATTAGTTGTGTGGCAAATAGCTGTATCAACGAGCTAGCACATTACTCTCTCAAGAAGTACAACGCAGATATTGCTATAGTTGTCAATACAACATCGTGTAAAGTCTCGTTTCGTAAGAAGAAAAATAGCTGCACTATTCAGTTGAATAAGTTAGCTGAAATTCTATGTAATGGAGGTGGTCACGAATATGCTGCTGGTGGAGAAATCACTGATAATTTCCTTAACTTCACTAAAACACTTTCGCCATGCACGTAACAACAATAGCAAATCCATCGCAGAGTATTATAGATAGAGAAACTGAGCATATGTTGCTCAGTTATTGCTCTTATTGTACCCTTCTCAAAGGCAAAAAGCTTAGTTTTCAGAATGTCTTTGTTTTAACTCTACAAGATGAACAATTACGAAATGTATTTAAAGAGTTAATAGGAGTTGATTCTAACATAGAAGTGTTTAAAATCTTTTTAGAGTACGATCCGACGATTACAAAAAGTAAGTATATCACCCGTTATCTTAATTCAAAGACTATTTTAACATATTAATAGAACAAAATAATTAACAAAAATGTCTCGGTACATGATTAAATAGATTATATGGAGAATTTTCCAAATATTGCGGCTATATACAAACTGACATGTACTATTAATAATAAAATCTATATCGGTAAAGCAGTTAATTTATTTAATAGGCTTAAAAATCATAGAAATAGTCAAAACTACAAAGAAGGCAAATGCTATTTTCAAAATGCTATAATAAAGTATGGGTGGACTTCATTTATTGTTGAAATATTAGAGACTTTTGAAGATTTTAACAAAGAAAGAGATAAAGCTAAAATTCTCGAACGCGAAGCGTATTATATACAGTTATTTGATTCTACAAACAGTGCCATAGGTTATAATTTATGCAGATATTCTAACGACAGAACTGGTGTTCCGTGTTCTGAAGAAACAAAAATAAAGATGAGTAATGCCAGTAAGGGTAAACCCAAATCAAGAGAGGCAGTTGAAAAAATGAGACAATCAAAACTCGGTAAATCTAACGGTCCTCACACACCTGAAACTATAGAAAAAATGAGACGATCAAAATTAGGTAGGAAGAGAGCTCCATTTTCTAAAGAAACTATAGAAAAAATGAAACAAGGTCAAGCAAAAAGAGCTCCGATGTCAGAAGAGACTAAGAAAAAAATTAGTATGTCGAGTAAAGGCAGGCCTAAATCTAGAGAAGCTGTTGAAAAGATGAGGTTATCAAAAATAGGTAGACGTGCTTCAGAGGAAACAAAGGAAAAGATGCGAGCTTCGCACCGTAAAAGAACTCAAACTGATACAACAACACTATGTCCGTAAGTGAGAAAGAAAAGAGAATATACAATTCGTACAATATTTCTTTTAGAAAGACGAATAGTAAGCCCTTTAAAATAAGGAAAGACTTTACGAGTCTCGATCCAACAACTACCTTAGTGCTTCATAAACTTTCCTCTCTGTTTGAGAGGAATCCTACTATCGATATCGATGACTTTTTTATTGCACCATATAAAGTTTATGATTCGCAAACGTATAACCCAATTGATTTTTATCTAACTCGAAAAGCACTAAAATGCTATTCGCTATACAAGACGACGAAGGAGAAAGAAAGTCCAGATAGCGAAGAAGTTATAGAGAGATGCAAAGCTGCGTGTTCCTTTCTATATCGCTTCTGTAGAATAAATAATATTACACTTGATCAATATAAGTCGATGGTGGTTGGCACTATGCCAATTGTCATTCAACACTTAAAGGATCATAGTGTAAACTTTTATGTGATTCACGCGTTGGATTGCAATAAAGTTTTAAGGTCGGTAGGTCAAGAATTACTTGATTTTTTAATACCTGACTTTAATATGATAAACAATGAAACGAGAATTAATTACAGTAAGTCAACTAAACTAAAACATACTTTAAGTAAGGCTCTTGACATTATTAAACAACAACTAGAAAAACAAACAATAAAATAACAAAAAGAAACAGAAAATATGAGTAAGGCATTTAATACATCAATGTTCCAGTCAATTAAGGCAGCTCTTGCTAAGAGCAATAACGAAGGCGGTAACGCTACCTATACAGAGATCATGAAAACGTCTCCGGGTAATACATACACAGTCCGCCTTCTTCCATATTCGCCAGATCCGAAGAATACATTCTTCCACTACTTCAACCATGGTTGGGTATCGTTTGCGACTGGTCAATATGTACAATCACTTTCACCTATGACATTTGGTGAACGTGATCCAATCGCAGAAGAACGTTATCGTGCTCTGCGTATGGGTAGCGAAGATGAAAAGGAGAAAGCAAAAGCTATCAAGAGAGCTGAAAAGTATCTTGTTAATGTGTATGTAGTCGAAGATCAATCGAACCCAGATAACAATGGTAAGGTTAAACTTCTTCGTTATGGCAAACAGCTTCATAAAATTATTATGGATGCTATCGAAGGTGAAGATGCTGAAGAATTCGGTCATCGTATCTTCGATCTAAGTAAAGAAGGTGTCAACTTTAAGATTAAATGTGAGAACCAAGGAGAATATCCTACATATGTGTCTTCACGCTTTACTGCTACTGGTAAGCTTAATCTTTCAGAAGATGAACAGAAGAAAATCTATGATAGTGTATTTGACTTGACTAAAGTTTTCCCGCTTAAGTCAGCTGATGAACTCAAGCAAATGCTTGATGAACATTATCATTGCAAGTCTGCAGAAGAAGCTCCTGTTAGAGAGATTCAACGCGAAGCTGTTAAAACTCCGCAAGCTCCGACTCCAGCTCCTGTAGTTGCATCCGATGAAGAGGATGCATATGACGATATCGACGACCTTCTTAAAGACCTATAATATATGACCCCTGAGGAACAACAAGCGCTAGTACAGTTTTTCGGAACTGTACACGCGCAAGCTAAAAGCGCAGATCAGATGATCGTTCATGGAGCAAAAGATCTGCGACCAGTAAGTACTGAGATACAAAATCAACTTCAACAGTTTCTTGTAAGTCAGCAGCAACCTCAATATCAGCAACCGGTTCAAAGCGAGCCGGTTGCTTTTATGCCGCCACTTCCGCAATATGCGCCGCCGGTGCAACACGCACCTGAACCGCAGCCTGCTGAGCAGCAACTTGACTTTTTTACATACAACGCGAATAATGATAACCAGGATATGGATAAAATTGTTAAGCGTGTAACAGAAGCTGCAAATTATCTACACGATATAAAGGTAAGTCTTAAAACAATAGTAGAGATTTTAGAGAAGAATAGTATACAATCAGATACAGATCATAATGTTAAAGCATCAAGTAAAAATCGAGTCAAAGAATGAATTTCTAAAGTTCTTAGACGCTGTTTCGATCATCAATGAAGCTTGCATACTGAGCATACAATCAAATGTATGCTCAGTTTTGTCTATAGTTCCTGACGAAACGCTCTATATTTTAGGAGAGTATAAAGGAGTTACTTCTGAACAGAATTGTAACTTGAATATACCGAACCTTAAAAAACTTTCACGTGTCCTAGAAGATGTAAGTGAGCAAGAAATTGAGTTCGAAGTAGATGGCAATAGTATTAGTTATTGCGATAATAGTGTTAAGTTTAGATATCATTTATATGACGATAACTTCCTAGCTAAACCAAAAGTTAAGGCTGAGAAGATAAAGGCGTTTAAGTATGATACTGAATTTACTCTGCCAAAGACTGCATTGCCTGCAATTGTCAAAGGCAGCTCTTTCGCTCAAGGCTGTCGGAAGGTTTACCTGTATACTGAAGGCAATCTTTTAAAGGCAGAGATGACAGATAAGGAAAAACGTAATACAGATTCATTAGCTTTAACATTAGGTGAAGTTGATTTTGAGTTATCACCTATTATTCTTAATCTCGATAATCTTAAACTGATATACTCGATAGGCGGAGAGTTAAATGTAAAAATTAACTCAGATCTAGGAGTAACAGCAATAGATTCGACTAGTAATTCAACATATTTAAGATACATATTAACATCACTCGTATGACAACAACAGCAAACTATCCTCAGAAGAATAAAATCACAACTCTTTCATATTTTGTAAAGCGTCTTAAAGACTCTGGATTCAATACATGGAAACTTGTTGATAATTATTCACAAGCTGACCCTCGTAAATGGACAATCATGATAGATCCAGGTAATACATCTGTGTTTGTAACATGTTACGAAAATAAGGATTTCAAATCAGATAAGATGTTTGAAATTAACGATGGCGACAGATACTTTCCTCGTAACTTTTCTGTAAAGACAAGCTCGATGGAAGTTATTATTGCGCTACTAGTTGAAAAAGGTATTCCTCAAGTAAGTCAACAAGAGCAGTAATGGACGACATCTCACTAGGAGATACATATGCAGTTCATACCGGCGCATACGCTGGTGAACTGCTTATTTGTGTAGGTAAGGAAGGTAAAAATTACAACTTCCTTGCAACACCAACAATGGAAAATAGAATTATACCTCGTGTTATTGTTGAACACGGAAGGAACAAGGGTATAATTAAATTCGTAGAAGTGGTACCGGATTATGTACTGCAAATATCAAAAGAACAATTTAAAGTAAATGAAAACTCTAATAATAGACGGGAATAATACAATACATCGAACATACTGGACTGCTAAAAATCAAGTTCAGCGTATGAAGAGCGATGATCCTGATCTACTTAGAAACTTTCATATTCACTTTACTCTCAATGCGATATTTTCGTATGTATGCAAATACAAGCCAACGCGCACAATTTGCGTATGGGATGAAAAACCTGACTACATGCAGAACGACCGTAAAGCGCAGTTCGGTGAGTACAAAGGCAATAGAAGTTCTGATTCCTCTCCACATGAAAATAACGAGACGATTAAACGCTTCTTATCTAACTTAAGCGTGTTGTCAATGTTTCCTCGTCAACTTGAAGCGGATGATATTGTCGCATTTTTGTGCCACGAACTTGAAGGTAAAAAAGTTATTGTATCTGTCGATAAGGACTTTCTTCAACTAGTTAATAAAGATGTTACACTGTTTAACCCTATCAAGAAAGAGGAATATGATTACACAAACTTTGCTGAAGTAACTGGTTTGCCTGATACAAAGACATGGTTAGATGTAAAATGCTTAACAGGTGATAAATCAGACAATGTTCCAGGTATCGCAAAGTTTGGCAAGGTCAAAGTTCAGAAATGGCTTAAAGGTGAAATTACTCTCAATGAAGAGGAGCAAGAAATTGCAAACCGTAATAGGTCTTTATTTTCCTTAGATCTTTATAAGTCATACGATGATGAGAAATCGTACTATGAGACACAATTGCAAAAAGAGCAGGTGTCATCATGGAAAGAATTTCTTAAAGATTGTAACGAATTACAACTAAACCAAATTTTAAGTAAAAAAGATAGTTGGCATTCTGCTTTCTTCCTCCAAAATAAGTTACAGTCACTGTTTGCATGATTACACTACCGGAAGAATATGTTGTCTCGAAATTTTATCAGTATACATATCAACCGAAGTACAATCGATACAATCAAACTTATCAGGGTGGGTGTCCGATTTGTAGAGAGGGTGATTCACTAGGTAGAAAACAGAGATGTTATTACATCTGCAAGACAGATGTAATCTTTTGTCATAACTGTGGATGGTCAAGTAGAACATTCAAATGGATCAAAGAAGTTTCACGTAAAACTGATTCAGAAATCTTAGAGG
>Ga0222712_10006121_pt1 | contig 11948 bp, 6 predicted proteins | sample C33_657DmetaG_FD_165043 | JGI IMG/M metagenome (GOLD analysis project Ga0222712, IMG submission 165043) | Estuarine water microbial communities from San Francisco Bay, California, United States - C33_657D | ecosystem: Environmental > Aquatic > Marine > Unclassified | place: USA: California... | reverse complement strand
GGCGACAAGCTGGACTTGCCGGACGGGTGGTTATGGATGAACCAGACCTTGGCTGCGCCAGGGGTGCTGGCCGCGGTGCCGATCAGAATACCAGGGTTGAAGCCGGTCGAGGTAGGCCCGCCGATCTGGTGGCCGGCGATCTGGATCGGGCGACCGTTCTTGTCGGTGATTAAGAGGATGATCTGTTCCTGGGTCCGCTTGCGCAAGCCGGCCACGACGTGGGCTGCGTCGTCGGCGTCCTTGACGAACTCGACGCCAGACATTACGTGGCCGATCGTGGAGTGTTCGACGAACTGATCGAGCATGGCGTCGGACAGGCCGAACTGAGCCATCTGGTCGCCGGTAAGGCGGCCGAACGGAATGGTGCTGTCGAGCTTGGTCGGGAACACCGACGGGTTCGGGGCAGCCGGCTTGGCGCGGGGCTTGCGGGTTTTCTTGATGATCGGCTCGGCCGGCTGCGCGCCTTCCAGGCCGCTGGCTTGGGGGCCGTTTACCCTGGCGCCAGCTTCGCGCTCCTGGCGGGCGAACTCGGCGCCGGCGTTAGGATCTTCCGGGTTGGTTTCACCTACGGTTTCACCCTCCTGGAGTCCGTTGCGGACGATGCCTTCGATGCCGGCGCCGCCATCCTGGCCGCCGTCGGCGCGCTGCGTCGCCTTGCGGTTGGCCATGACCTCCGGGTAGTCCTGGGAAGCCTGGGCCTCCTCGTTCTCAAGAGGGGACGGATCGTATTCTTCGTTGCCTTCGTTGAAACCAAGGCGCTCGCCGGTAGGCAGCTTGGGGGTCTGATTGACGCCACCAAGATTGCCCGGCTTCATCTCAGACGCACGGATGTTCCGCTTGTTGTTGATGGTATCGAGAACGTTGATCTTGTATTTATCGGCAGCGAATTGGACGTTATCGGTCGCGTTCGCAACCTCCACGCTGTCGATCTCGGCGTCGCCGATGCTGATGATGATCTGCTCCGTGTTGGAGCGATCCATGACGGTAAGGATCCGGGCCAGGGGGTTGTTATCCTTGGCCGTCGAACCGACGTCGATCGTCTCGCTGGTAGTGCGCAAGCCCTGGGTGTTGACCTGTTCGATCCCCATGGTTCCGCGCTTATTCCTGGTCGTGACCAGGTTCGCCATTTCCTGCAAGGTGAGGGGAAGAACGGCCATGACCCGGTTGCCCTTATCAAGGAACGCGATGCCAGGGTTGCCGCCAAGCAGCGGGACGATGTTCTGGACGGCGTCTACGCCGTTGGAGATCTTAGGCGCCAGGGCCTGGCCGCGGATCTGGAACACGCGCTCGGTGAGGGCGATGCCGTTGCTGGCGCCCTTGGTAGCCATGCCAGGCATGTATTCGCCGCCGGGAGTGTCGGCAGCCAGGGTGATCGGCTTGGACGCGGTTTCGAGGTTATCGCTGTTAAGGAAGCTGACGACGTCCTTGCCGCCAGGGTGGAAAACGTAGCGGGGGCCATAGGCACCGGCGCCGCGACCGGATCCGGAAGGATTGGTTTCAGCGTCTGCGACGACGATAGATCCGTTGAACTTGACGCCGACGCCTTCCATGAGGCGGGACAGGGTCACGGCAGCGGTCATGTCGGCTGCGGAGAACTTCGTCGTGCCGGACGGATGGTTGTGAACCATGTATACGCTACGGCAGCCAGGCGTTCCGGCGGCGGCGCCGGCCATGATGTTGCCGGCGAAAGAGGTGCTGGACATGCCTCCAAGCGAATGGCGCAACACGCTCAACGGCTTGTTGTTCTTGTCCAGGAGGATGACGAGCATGCTCTCCTGCGCCTGGTTGCGGGCGAACTCATAGGCCAAGGCGGCAGCTTCACCTTCGTTATCAACGGTGGGCTTATACCAGGCCAGGGTTCCTACCTGGGCGTGTTCGACGAACTGAGCCAGGACAGCCTGGCTGACGCCGACGCGCTGCATCATGCTGCGCGAAACAGGGCGGGCGTTCTTAAGGCTACCGCCGCCGATGGTCAGCTGACCATTGGAGATGATCGGCGTAGTTTCCTTGGCCTGGGTAAGAGGAGATCCGGTAAAGGCCGGCTCAAGCTCCGGAGTTTCCTGGGGAACCTCCTGGGGCTGTTCCTGGGGCTGCTCGACCGGCGCCGGGACGTCCTGTTCGGGAACGCTGGACGGATCGTAAGGCCGGCCGGGATCGGCCTGGGCTGCCGGCGCTGCGGGGGCGGCCGGCGCTGCGGGAATACGCGCGCGCAGCTCTGCGACCTGGCGCTGGAGATCCGCGACGACGGGGTCTACCGCCGGCGCAGGAGCCGGTCCAGCAGCGGGCGCAGGAGCGACAGTAGGCTGGGCTTGGGCTTGGGCTGCGACTTGAGCCGGAGCTGCTGGGCTTTGAACGCCGCCCGGAGCTTGAGGTCCGGCGGGTGCTTGAACGCCACTCTGAGGGGCTTGCGGGTTGCCATAGGGAGAAGCCTGGGGCGCCGGCTGAGGCGCTGCAAGACCGGAAGGGATACCCGACGGCGTCGGGAGCTGGGGCATAGGCGGCAGCTGGGGCTGGCGGGCGCCGGTGCCAAAGGTGCCGGCGGCCGGGTTGCTGGCGATCCCCATCTGCTGAAGCTGGTTGGCCCAATCCGCAAAGGTAGGGGCATTAGCCAGGTCAACGCGGGCCTGGGCTTCCGGCATGAGCTGAGGGGTGCCTCCAGGGGCAAAGTTAGCGCGAGAGTCGGCGCCGGCATACTGAGGCAACATCTGCGGGCCGGTGGGCGTCGGCAGCTGAGGCATTGGCGGCAGCTGCGGGACGCGCGGCGCCGGCATGCCAGGCTGAGCCATGGCCGGAGCCTGGGGAGCCTGGCTTACGCCAAGGCCGCGGGCGACTAGATCAGAAATGGTAGTGGCGCCGGTGATCGGAGCAGAGCTCTGGCTCGCCGGCTGTCCAGGCATAGGAGCCGGGGGCTCCATGGCCATAGCGCCGGTTTCAGCTCCAAGCGCGTCCATGCCTTGGAACTCCGGAGCCGGCTCAAGTCCGTAATCAGAAAGACCGCCGGTAGGCTGAGCTGCGGGCTGGGCTCCACCAAACAAGCCAGCCAGGGAAGAAGGAACGCCGGCGGGGACGCCAGGCTGCTGCGGCGCGATCGGGCTCGGCAGCGCAGCTTGAGAAACACCAGGAGATCCGAACGTCGGGATCGCAAATTGATTAGAGGCAGCCGTGCCTCGCTGCGCTGCAGCAACGATCTGCGCGAGAGCTCCGATCTTGCCGGCAACAGCAGCACCGCCTCCCAGATCCTCCGGCACAGGCACAGGCGCAACAGGATTAACATTTGGTAGGGCGCCTTGGTTCGTCGATCCCTTGCCCGTGTTCGGATTGATGTTTAGAGCCATGTTGGTGTATTAAAAATCTGATGTAAGTCCGATCTGCGCAACCGGATTTGGGTCTACTTTTTGGGGGTCACTCGCCGTGTGTTCTATCCAGCGGGTGATAGTATCGGCCCTCACCCTTAGTGTAGTCAAAACCCTGGCGTAGACGACCTATGTCTCCCTGGAGCGACGGGATGAGGGGCGTGACAGGGACGTTGCCTGGGCGAACCGCCATGAGCTTCTCTTGATCAAGCGCCTCTTGGAGCGCAGCTAGGGCCGATTGTTTGTCCTTAATCGTGGCCCGGCGAATGTCCTGCTCATGGGACATGATGTCGGCTTTATTGCCCTTATATCCCTTGATGAAGTAGCTCCAGGCGTAGCCGCGCATGCTAGGAGGGTATCGCTTAGCGAACGTCTCAAACTGTTCCAGGATCTCGCCGGCCTTCTGGATGGAAGCCTTGGCCCTGGCAGCCGGCATGCCGGTGTTCTTCTCGATCTCAGCTGCAACCTGGTCCAGGCCGGACTCTCCCTCGTCGGCCTTCTGCCGGATGATCTCAAATGGGTTATCAATGTTGGACTTTCCGGCTCCAAACGCCGAACCGCCACCCATAAGACCGCCGACCATAAACGACGATAGCGCCGTCTTTAGGTCAACGTCGTCTCCCATGATCGTGTTGGTTATAATGTCGGTAAGGCCTTCTTCCGTAGCCTCCCACCAGGTGTCGATGGATCCGTTAATAGCCCTTGGTAGCAGGATCTTTTTGTAAATACCTCCCCGGAACGTCTCAACCGGACGGGCAATTATGGCTGGCAAAGGACGCAGCAGCGAACCGGAGGTCATCGGCGCGCGCATGGATTTTGGCAGCGCGTCCTTGATCTTGCCGGTAAGCGCATCGCCGGCCTTGTTTAGGACGACGGCCGTAGCTCCCTCTGCCAGGCCGCGCTGCGCGCTCTCCTTGATCATGGCGTCGATCTGCCCCATGAAGCCAGCAGGGTTTTGTTGAGCTATCGCGTCTAGCTTAGCCTGGGCTGTAGCAAACTCCGGACTGTCCGGGTCTGAAAGCTGAGACACATCTATTCCCTGTTCTCCAAGCCACTTGCCGAACGCCTGGTTAAAACCGGACCCAGCGCTAAGGAAGGCCGTAGACATGCCCATAGCTGCAGGACCTACAACCGGCGCAGCAGGGCCAGACATAAGACCGGCCAGGGTTGTTGCTAGTATGGTGGCGCCGGTGTTGGGTGCAGACTCAGCGAGCTGCTGCATCATTACGTTTAACGCGCCGGTGTTTCCGTATTCGTCTACGACGTCACCGTATCCCATGCCCTCCTTGTTATACAGCTTCATGGCGTCCGATGTGGGCGACCAATAGCGTGTGCTGACCTCGCGCTGACCGACGGCGCGAGCTCCTTTTTTAAAATTGTTATTAGCTTCACCGGACAGGATCTCGTCTACCTTTGCCTGGATCTGCTGGTCATTCATGGACGCTAGCTGATCCGGCGTTAGAGTGAGGACATAGTTGGCCACATTAGCCAATCCGCTGTCGTTAAAGTTAACTGAGCTGCCGCCGATCATATTGACCGGGTCGTATGCGTATCTGGATAGTTTCTCTCTATCCTTGAAGATCTCTAAACCCATCTGGCGTCGAGCTTGCTGAGACTTGGTGTCGCCCTGGAAATTAGCCTTGGCTTCAATTATGGCGTCAGCCTCCTCCTTTGCCTTGACGGCAGCCAGGTAACGCGGGTGGTTTCTGGCGTTCTGAGTGTTCTGGGTGTAGCTAGCGTAATTAGGGTTATAGAAACCAAAACTACTGCCCATGCCGGTGGGGGTGCTGTCGGAACGCATGCCCTGGCTTACGAGATCTGCCAGGACCGCAGCCGGATCTTCAGTAGGGAGCGCCATGCCGGCCTTTGCGGCCTCATTCACGGGGTCAGTCGGCTCCGGGGTGGGTGCCTTTCCCTGCATCGCAGCAGCCAGGGCCAGCTTTTCGCGCATGGCGCGCTGCATGGTCCAGCCCTCAGCAGCTCCGGCTACCGAATTCCAGCCGCGCATGCCAGCGTTGCCGACGCCGGCCATAACAGGATCTAAAATCGAAAGCGGACCCCAGCCTCCAACGCCGGCCTGGGGGGGCTTGGGTTTTGCAGCCCCAAACTGAAGCTGGTTGTCTCTAATGAAGGCACCCTCCTTGGGCCTGTAAACGGACGGATACTTGTCGCGCATGCCGGCCAAGGCAGATCTAACATTTCCGGCCGTGGTAGGTAGGCCTTGCTTGGCCAGGTAGTTTGAAACGTCTACGATCTCAGCCGGCTCTACCCAGATCACCTCCGGAGGGCCGCCAGGCTCTGCCGAACCGACAGGCCAAGCCTGGTAGTTTTTACCGTCCCCAGGCTGCAATAAGGGGTTCAGCTTGCCCCGGTCATCTGTATATCCAGAGGCCATGGCTTAGCGCTGCCAGGGGGCGAAATAGTCGAGGACGCGTTGATTAGGCGGGACAATGCTAGGACCCAAGGACCATGTTGCAGGAGGAACCATACCGCCGCCATACTGTCCGGTTAGCGTGTTGCGCCAAACAACCCTTGTTCCCGGTGGCTTACCAGCGACCTTGGCTCTAATTTCTTCCGGCGTCCCTTCGACCACCATGGCTGGAGCTGCACCTTCGGGTAGGCCTTCAATAGCTGCAAAGGCCGCCTCCTTAAACCTACGAACCTTGTCAGCTTCTCTGGCTTTCACCGGGTCGGACTTCCTAAGAGCTTCAATTTCTGCTGCTGGCGTCACGGCATCCAACCTTGCGGTGGCTGTTGCGTTGTCGTTACCCAGAGCCTGTCTTACGGCGGTTGAAGCAATTTCTTCTGCAGATCCGCGGAGCTTTTTGCGCCGTGCGGACCTCATGATTAGGTTAATGTCATCTTCGCTTAGGGTTTGTCCGCGCGTAAGGCTGTAGACTTCAGCAACAACCGCGCTGCGCAGATCTATGTCGTTCGGAGGTTTATACTCCGTGGCGCTCTTTGCTTCGCCGGCAAAGTATTCGTTGTCGGCCTTCTCCCTGGCAGCCCTAGCTTCTGCTTCTGCTTTTTTTCTGTTAGCCTCTGCTTCAGCCTCTAGCTTTTTCCTCTCTTTTTCTGTAAGCGCAGCAGCCTTGGCGGCAGCTGCAGCCTCAGCCGCGGCCTTCCCTTCCGGCGTAAGCTTGTAAATGTCCGCGATAGATCCGGCGTTGCCGGTGCGCGCGTTGAGCTCAGCCAGGCGTCTTGCCTGTTCTGCCGTAAGTGAGCCCTTAGCTGCAGCATCAGCCATGATCTTGGCTCTCTCCGTGTTAAAACCGCGTTGCGCGTTAGCTTCAGAAATGCGATCGGCGTCGTAAATCGCGCGCGCGTCAGCAGCCTTGCTATCTGCGTCTGCGTTTTTGAGCCTAAGCTCGCCAAGCTCGTTCTGCTGACGCAGCTGACCCATCCTTAACTGCGTCTCCTGGTCCGGCATGAACATCTTGGCGATGCCCGTAGCAGCGTCAGCCCAGGGATCCTGGCGCTGCTGCTGTCTTGGTGCGTATCCGGAATAGTCTGCCATAAAATTAAGCTACGGGAACGTAAGGTAGGTTGCCAGGAGCTGACATGAGCCAACCCCCGGATTTAGCAGCTTCCATAGCTCCTGCCTTAGCCACACCAGCGCTGTTAATGTTGGCAAACCCTCCCAATCCTCCGGCAGCGCTGGAAGCAGCAGCGTAGCCGCCGGCGACCATGCCAACCTTCTGGAGAATGTCCCCGACTGTCTTGAGCTTGTCGCCGGCATGGCTGGCGTAGTCCATTTCGGCGCCAAGGGCGCTAGCGGATCCGCGCATGAAGTCAGCCGTGGTTCCGATCTCAGATCGGGCGCGGGCGTTCTTGACCGCGGTAGATTGGGTGACGTCTCCAAAGCTAGCCAGGGCAGCCTTGTTCCTGGAGTCGATTACGGAGCTCATCTTGCCAGCCTCACCGCGCGCAGCTGACTCATCAGCTACCACCTGGGGGGCTTGTGAGCCATAAGCAGATCCAACCTCAGCCCTCTTTACGGAAGCCAGGTCGCCCTTATAGGCATCGGTTCGCTTGGCCGTAGCAGCAGCTTCGGCTTCGGATCGGCTTTTTGCGGTGTTCGCGTTAAGGGATTGGGAGAACAGGGCGTTAGCTTCATCGCGCAGCTTAGATTGACGCATGTTCTCGGCAGCCTGGGCGTTGCCCATGGCGCGCTGCGCTTTCTTCTGGCCGGCGACAGAGGCAGCCGTGCCAGCAGCCGTGGCCGCGATAGCGATGGTAGTAGGTTCACACATTAGGTGTTAACGGTGCGCTCCTTACCAGAGCCACCGCCTCCAAAGGTTGAGTTTTTAAATCCTAAAGAACGCAACCCCATGGCGTTAGGATCATTCATGCCGGCCTGGTTAGCTGCCCCCAGAAGCCCGGTCGTGTTAGCGAATAACTGCCCAAGCGCCGACGTCGTCGGCTGGTTGGCCTGGATGGCTGCCCTGGACAACGCGCCCTGGGCTGCGGTCTGAGCGTCGCCGGTCATGTTGAGCTGGCCGATCAGATCAGATCGCTCGCTCTCGATCTGGTTGCGCGCGAGCTGCGAGGCTTCAAGCGCCTTGTTCCTGGCTTCAACGCGAGCTGCGCCGGTCTGCCGGTCGATCTCAGCCACGTTCCTGGTCTTTTCGCTGGAGTCAGTAAGGCCGGATCGCGCCAGGTTGAACGCCAGGTTACTCTCTACCTGGTCGCGCTGGTCCGCGATCTTAGGCTTGGCGTCGGCCATGTAGGCATCTTCGCGTCGCTTGAAATAACTGTCGTCGAACTGCTTGAACGTAGTGTCGATCGAGCCCATGCCTTCCTTGATGCGCGCCTGGCGAGCTTGTTCGTCGGCGCGGGCCATGGCGCCGTAGTCTGGTCCAGATGATCCGCACATAGTTAGGAGTGTGTTTTGGCTGGTTGTTTTATCCAGCTGAAAAGAATGAAGTCCTCACCGTTTTTTCCATACGACTTAATGTCCGACTCTTTGTCGGCGCCAAGCATGCGCAGCCAGGCGTGAGCTACGTTATGATCCGCGGAGGAGTAGCATTGAGCGCGGTGTATGCCGGCGTCAGCCATGCCTTGTGGCAGCGCGCGCTTGATAAACTTGGTCATGGCGAATGAAACCTCCGGCCATTTGTCGGTCGCGAACATCCATACAGACCAGACTCCGTCCCACATGGGAACGACGCCGATGGCAGCCACCGGAACGCCGGCGTCTGTCTTAGCTATCCAGCCAAGCTCCGGGACGATCATGACGCTATCGACCAGGTGCTCCGGGTTGTCTGTCCAGCGCGTCGCGTAGATCTCGCGCTTGTCGAGCTCTCGCATGTTGTCGCAGATGAACAGCAGATCCGGCTCGTTGAGATTAACCAGCTTCATGCTTGGAGTGCTGGTCGTCGTAATGGACGATCGCGTTGGCAAGCTTGGCGTAGCCGGGGGCTGAGCTGGTGAGCTTAAGGCCGATATGTGTTCCGTAGCCGGTCACCGGGATGCGACCCAGGGCGAACGTCGGCTGCTCCATGGTCGCGATCTCGTCCCTGGCGGTTGGGTTGGTGTAGTCAAAGCCCACATGAACCGTCCACTTGCCCTCGACGGTCACGTCCAGGCCGTTGACCGATTTAAACGTGGCCGGCTTGTTGGCGTCCAGGTAAGGCATCTCAACCGTGACCGGGCTGCTATCGTATACGCCGCCGGACAGGCCGCCGTAGACAAAGATCTGGTTGCCGGCGCTGCGCGCGTAAACCTTGTTCTCCATGGATGCGAGCTCTTGGACCTGGAAGCCTGGCTCGTATTCCGACCAGGCATTGATACCGGACCCTGCAAAGCTGGACAGGACGAATAGCCTGGAGCCAAGAGCCAGCCAATACCGGCCGTCCTCCGGCTCGATGATCGCCTTGGCGTTATACTTGTCGGCCTCGGTCATGGTCCGCATGTGGTCTATGACCATCTGATCCACCGGGGAGCCAATGTCGTTGGCGTAGGCCGCGTCGGTGTTCTCGCGGGCGCGCAGGGATCTGATCCCGTTGTCAGCCAGGTAGAACATATCGACGGCGCCGACCGCAGCGACCGATCCAGGCGCCAGGCAGCCGGTGTTGTCCAGGATCTGCTTCTGAGCGTTCTGAGCCGGGTTAGGATCAAAGAACCAGAGCTGGCAGTTTCGCCGGGTAAAGACGGCCACAAAGCCCTGGTAGGCGCCAAACCCGGTAATGTCCTCACGGCCGCCAAAGTTGTTGGACATGTCGATGAAGCCGGACCCTAGCTCATAGACACCCCACTTGGTCGCGTCGTTGAGCTTGGAGAAGTATAGGGTAGATCCGGCAGCCAGGTATTCCTTGCCCTTGTATGTGGCAGAGAAATTGGGCTGGACGCCGCCTACGCGATTGAAGCCGAACTGATACGGCTGGTTGGGGGAGGCCGGGTCTACCAGGATGATCGAATACTTATCTCCAGGCGTGAACGTGTCTGAGATCGTGAACTCCATGATCTGCGGGGCAGCCTGGATGAGGTTGGTCCCGCCGGAGAACGACGAGAACGCGGACAATGTGACAGATCCGATCGGCGTAGCTGAAATACTGCGTCCGTTCGCGGAAGATCCCGTGCCGGTCATGGCCTCGATGTTGATCGTCGTGTTGTTAGACACGGAGGCCGTGTATTCGGTCGTCGATAGGTATGTGTTGATCTGGCTAACGACGTTAAGCGCCAGGGAGCTGTTTGAGTTAACCCAGGCAACGCGAGATCCAAGAACCTCGACGCCGTCAACCGTCACGCTGCCGATCCCGTTGAACGTCCCGCCGGCCAGGACTCCATTGGTATAGCCCATCGTTTTCATGATCCACCTTCCGGTGGGCTGGGATCTATCCTCGCCAGGCCTATAGTAGGGGCTTGGCATGATCGTATCAGCTGCGTAGCTGAAGAAATTATCACCAGGGTTACCGCCGGTTGAGCCAGGATAGCCTGGTTGGCCGGCGAACTCGATCCAGACGGATCTGCCGTTGGCTGTTTCGTAGTCGGCCGCCGGAGCGTTAAGCGTCCAGGCGCCTGGATCCCACTTATTCCAACCGCCGCCGCCGTGCCAATAGCTTGCCGTGTAGCCGGTGTTTCCGCTGTTCGCGTTGACGTAGGTCGCGAACGCAGCTGCGTAGCGCTGACCAGGATCGCCGCCAATACCTCCGGCCATGCTCCAGGCGCCAAAGCCCTGGATGGTCGCGATAACAGGCTGGCGCAAAGTTAGCTCTACATCTGTCTGATCTAACGTAGCTGCATGCCCTGCTGTTAGTGTGAAGCCTTTGTTTGTCCCGTCGTCCCAAAGCGCAGAAACCTTTGCCAGATCCGGTATGCCGGTGCCGGCAACCGTCATTCCTACGGTTATACCCGTCGTATCTGCCGTCGTAACAGTAACGCTTCCGTCAACTGTTGAACAGTTACGCAAGACAGGAGGAGGCAGCGGCGCCGGGAAGCCAAGCAGCTCCTTGGCTGATCCATCGGGATAGGCAACCCAGACTCCGATGGCGTCGGGCAATCCTGGGTAATTATGCTGGCGCAACGCGTAGCTCATCGACGCAGCCGTCGAGGCAGATCCGTTCAAGACGACGAAAGATCCCTTGGCCTTGTTGTCCGCGGTAGGGTCGGTCTTTTTCTGGATCACGACGCCGTCCGTAGCCGGGTTTGAATTCTTGATCATGCGCCCCTCAAACGCGATGCCAGGAGGGCCGACTATTCGCAGCTTATTCCCATTGATCACCTGGATCGAATAGGGCTGGTTCTCGTCGTTAGTGTATGAGAACACGGAGGCCAGGTGCGCCGCGATGCCGGCGTTGTTCATCATGGCTGCCGTGACGATGCCAGAACTGAAGTCCTTGATAAAAGCGCCGTCCCAAAACGGGTATTTCAATCCGTTCGCATACTGAGCTATTACGAACGGCTTGCCTCCGTATACCGTCGAATAGACGACGTCGGTCATGGCGTTGCCGGCGCCGTCCGGGGAAACCAGGCGCTGGTAGATCACGCCGGCCGGCATCTGACTAGCCAGGTCCAGGGAGCCGAACACATAGACAGAACCAGAGCTCGTCTCCAGGCCGAACGTCCCGGCCGGTAGCGTGTAGGTGAGGTGAAAGGCCTTGCGCTTCTCGATCTCGCCCCCGCGCGTGACGTGCGCGTTGACCAGGCCGGTCAATGTGCCGGGAGCTGAGGACAGCTTATGCCGCCGCGTATCAAGGCCTCCCTTGAAATTTTCAACGACGATATATGGCATGGCTTATGGTCGATCGTCCCAGACAGCCCGGCCGCCGATGTAGCGGATACGCTGGCCGCCATCAAGGCCGCCACCGTAGATGAACCGGTCCGTCTTAAGGCCCATGCCCTTGAGACGATTGAAATGGGATTGAGCCTGGCTGAGCTTGGCAGACGCGTCCTGGGCCTTGGTCCTGGCCAGGTGCTCGGCTGCAGCGAACAGGATGATCAGAGTGTCGTCCAGGAGGGCGACGTCAGTAGTGGCGATAAGCGGGGGCAGCTTGCGAACCGCGCGGAAGCGGAGGATCTGGTTATTCGTCGTCGGAACCGGCCAGATCTCAAATTGGTTACCCTCATAATGACGCCAGCGAACGGCCGGCTCCG
>Ga0222712_10006120_pt1 | contig 11948 bp, 5 predicted proteins | sample C33_657DmetaG_FD_165043 | JGI IMG/M metagenome (GOLD analysis project Ga0222712, IMG submission 165043) | Estuarine water microbial communities from San Francisco Bay, California, United States - C33_657D | ecosystem: Environmental > Aquatic > Marine > Unclassified | place: USA: California... | reverse complement strand
GTCATGCCCACGGAGGCTATTTCTGGAGAGCAGTAAGTACAACCTGGGATATTGGAATAATCGATAGTCGCTACATGCATACCCGCTATCTTCTCTACACAGGTGATGCCCTCTGCACTCGCGACATGCGCTAGCGCTGGCGTATCGATCACATCGCCTATGGCATAGATACCCGGCACAGAGGTCTGATAATATCCATCCACTACTATTTTTCCCTTCTCGGTTTTCACTCCTAGGTCTTCTAATCCTATATTTTCAATATTCGCTTGAATACCTACGGCCGATAAGACGATATCGGCTGACTTCTTCTCGATTCCCGCAGCCGTTTTGATTTCTACATCACAACCATTCGTACCCAGAGTCACTTTCTCTACCGAAGCATTGGTCATAATACCCAGACCTTTTTTCTTGTATATTTTTTCCAACTCCTTACACACATCAAGATCTTCTCGTGGCATGATATTCGGCAGAAATTCTACCAAAGTCACTTCACAACCCATGCTATGATAAAAATAAGCGAACTCTACCCCTATAGCTCCCGTCCCAACAATGATCATAGATTTGGGCATTTTCTCCAAGGTCATAGCCTCTCTGTAACCTATGATATTCTTACCATCTTGCTTCAGATTAGGGAGCTCTCTACTGCGAGAACCTGTAGCTAAGATGATGTTTTTTGCTAAATAATCTTTTTTCACGCCATCCGCGGAGGTCACTTCTAAGACTTTTCCTCTTTTTAATTTTCCTGTACCATTAATAACCTCTATTTTATTCTTTTTCATGAGGAACTGAATCCCTTTGCTCATACCATCGGCTACTCCGCGACTGCGAGCTATGACCCTGGCAAAATCTGGACTAGATTTGCCCACCGTTATACCATAATCAGCCGCATGGTTTATATATTCGAAAACCTGTGCACTTTTTAGGAGGGCCTTAGTGGGGATGCAACCCCAGTTGAGGCAAACGCCACCCAAACTTTCCTTCTCTACGATAGCTACCTTCATGCCTAGCTGCGCTGCTCGAATAGCTGCCACATAGCCCCCTGGGCCAGATCCTAATACGATTAAATCAAAATTCATATATCTAAAAAATTATAAAAACTAATAGACTACAAAAATATACTTATTCCTTTAGTCCTTTTAGAATAATTATTGCCAGTAATAGAAAGATATACATCTAAGCCAAATGGTACTAACAGGGTGGGATGGCAATGCAGATGGCTCTTTCAATCTGGATAATACAACTCTAGGTGGATTAATAAATAGTAATGAATCAAGAATTGTTTGCCTGACTTCTAGATCTGTTAACAAATTTTACTATACTTTTAGGCAACTGACCTGACGGTAACACATAGAATACCTTTGGCACAAGACATTGTGTATACAATAGAAATAATTGACAATAAAAAGACTTCCACTATTTCCAATTCTCATGGCTCGATGGCGGCCAATACTTTTGACTTGTATATTTATGACACTATTGCAGGAGATGTCTAGCAAAAGATCGATTAAGTCACCATGTAATTATTGAATCTTGGATGTTTTAAGGTGAAAGTAGTATCGGTAATACAACGAATATATTCCTAGATAAAATAGAGCATGCAAACTACAGCTGGGGCTATAACATTAAATACAATTTCAGAATCTGAAACCACCGGATAATATATCGCTGGAGATTGAACACGCTATGAAAAAAACACGAATACGCATTTCGCCATCAACAAAAATGGAAATACCTTCACACATAGGTTAGCTATTACCTAATAATTAAAATCTAAAAAAGTGTTCCCTGCACTCCATCTTTAAAATTGGGCTTAGGAAGTTCATCAAAGTTTAATTTTTTCTCTGTTTCCGGTTCTTCTATTTCTATTTCAATAGGAGCTTCATAGGTGCTGAGGTCTTTGACCTTACCTTTAAATTCGTATTGAGTCAATCTATTACCCAAGGCTTTCCAGCCTTTGACATCAATAAATTCTACCAGATCCAGGTCATAAATGAGTTTTTCTTTAGATTTGCCTTTAAGAACCTCGACCTGTATCATAGGATTGTTAGAGGTAGAGACAAAAATCAGTTTGCTATCCTTATGGTCAGAGATAAAACTATGCTGCTTGCCGTCTTCTCTGGTCTCTATCTGGAAACGTTTGACGTAGTAGTTTTTACTATTCCCATCATAGTAGACTGCTGAGATGGGTTTTTCGGGTTCAAATTTTTCTATACTATGCAGTAAATCCATATCCACTCGCACTATATTCTCATAGCTCTGTAGCGCGTAGGTTCCATTTTTCAGAATGGTCAGAATTAAATCTTCAGCGAAAAATTCACCTAAAAACTGACCATATCTATTTTTATTGACTCGTCCTACATCTCTGTCTAGCCATATTTTAACACCTCCTAGCGTAGAGGCTCCCGCTTTTTTCAAATCTATTTTATGAATGGGATAGGTCGATAGAGTATTGCCTAGACTGCTTCTCCCTTTTACTATCACACTCGAAAAATCAAAGTCGAATATCTTGATCCTTGCTTTGCTGCTTGAGGTTAATTTGACGGTCACTGTTTCCGCTTCTCCATTGGGGTTTACCGTGAGATAGAGTACTTTACAATTGTCACCTTTAGCTACTTCATATTCCTTATCACGGGTGATGGCTGTGACATTAAATCGCTTGACGAAATTCTTATTAGATTTCACATCAGAATAAATCAGATTATAAATTGTGCGCTCGTCTTCTTTTTTCCATACACCTACGTGCAGAATATCTTTACCTACAAATTTCTTATCTGCTATTTTGGAAATAATCATTTTCCCGTCTCGCCGAATGACAAGTATATCATCTATATCCGTGCAATCACAGATGTATTCTTCTTTTTTCAGACCATACCCTATAAACCCTTCTTTAAAATTAGCATATAATTTTTGATTATTGACTGCTACATTCTTGACCTCAATTTGCTCGAACTTTCTAATCTCTGACTTTCGTTCTTTTCCTTTGCCGAATTTGGTCATTAAATTTTTGAAATAATCTACTGCATAATCATCTATGTTGGCTATATGTTGTTTAATTTCTTTGATATCTCCCTCTAACTTGAGTATTTTTTGCTGAATATCATCTAGGTCTAATTTATAGATTCGACGAACTGGCTTTTCCGTCAGTTTTTCATAATCTTCGAGTGTAACCTGCCGTTTGAGCTTTTTGATAAATGGCTGAAATGCCTTTTCTATAGAGGTCAATACCTTTTCCCAGGTCTCATGCTTTTTCTCTAGCTCTTTATATATTTTCTCTTCAAAAAATATTTTTTCTAAAGATAGATAATGCCATTTATTCTCAAGATCACGCTGCTGAATATTCAACTCTTCTAGTAGCAACGCTACGGTATTTTGAGTAGAAATTTTTAGCATTTCATCTACACCCAGAAAGGTGGGCTTATCTCCGATAATACAGCAACCTATAGGACTGAGAGATACTTCACACCTAGTAAAGGCATAGAGGGCATCCATAGTGATATCAGGGGATACCCCAGGGTGGAGTTCTACAAAAATCTCAACTTCACTTGATGTATTGTCGATGACTTTTTTCACCTTCAGTCTCCCCTTTTCTATTTCCGACAGAATACTATCTATGATACTACCCGTAGTTTCTGAGAAAGGCACCGAGGTGATTTTTAGATTCTTCCCGTCCTTCTCTATCTTGGCGCGACACTTCACTTTACCCCCTTGTAACCCCTGCTGATAATTACTCACATCAATATAACCGCCCGTCTGAAAATCTGGGTAGAGCTCAAATTTCTTGCCTTTTATTGCAGCTATGGATGCCTGGCAAAGCTCTATAAAATTGTGTGGCAATATATAGGCTCTAAGTCCTACTCCTATACCTTCTGCCCCGTGGGCTAGAAGGAGAGGAAATTTTACTGGTAGTTTTACGGGCTCTCGTTTTCGACCATCGTAGCTCAGCTGCCATTCGGTGTTGGCATCGTGGAAAGCTGTATGCAGCGCAAATGGAGTCAATCTAGCCTCTATATATCTTGGAGCAGCAGCTACATCACCTGTGCGGACATCCCCCCAGTTTCCCTGGGTATCTATCATGAGTTCCTTCTGGCCTATTTTCACGAGCGCATCACCTATACTAGCATCGCCATGCGGGTGGTACTGCATGGTCTGACCTATAAGATTGGCCACCTTGGTATATCTACCATCGTCCTGCTCCTTCATAGCATGGAGGATACGGCGCTGCACAGGCTTTAGCCCATCCTGAATATGAGGTATAGCGCGATCTAGATTGACATAAGAGGCATACTCTAGAAACCATTTTTCATAAAGGTCGTCGACATGGAGCGTCTTTTTCGGTTCTGGCATAATTTTGGAAATGACGGACTAGTATACTAAGCTTTTTAATTTAAAAAGACAAATTAACTCAATTTCGCTCAAAAAATCTGATTAGGATATAAACATAGACCTAAAAAAATGATAAAGGTCGTTGGTCAATCGATAATTTCGCTGATAATTTTCTTCTAACTGGTTAGATATAGGGAAAATAGCTTTCCCTTTGATATGGACCCATGAGCAACTGCCACTTATGACTAATCCTATAGATTTCAAAATAAAGTTCAACCTATGTTTTGAAAAAGGGAATAAAACTAGGGCGATTAGACATAAAATAAAATCGGCTATTCGTTTACGCAATAGATTTGTCCATTCATAGATGGCGTAATTTTCATCTGCAGCTATGACGTATCCATCTGCATCTTTTCCGTGGCATTGCATTAAATAGTTTCCCATATTACTATAAATCCAAATTGGGATAGCCTGCTCCGATCCTGCAATAGCTGAAATCAAGTCTTGATTAGAAATTTCCTCCACATCTATAATTCGAATCTCTGGCCTATCCTGTGATACTAGTAACTGAAAATTAGAATAAGTGGACACGAGATCTCGAAGGTTATTTTCGTTAGCATTATGAGGATATATGGAGGCGATGAGGTGACGTGTATCGGAGAAAACTATTTTAGTCATAGTCCAGCGGGCATATAGCCAACGTATAAAAAAAGGTATAAAAAAAGAGATGATACCCATATAAATAATAATGGCTCTGGAGTATTTATAATCAACTGGTAGCGCAAAATAAACGACTAAAAATAAAATTACATTAACTATAGAGGCCTTGACCAGTCTTGAAAGATCTATTTCTCGAAGATAAAACTTGGAAAAAAGCATAGAGCCGATGGCAGCTAGGGTATATATGGGTATGATCTGAAAGTAAAAGCTTAGAGGCACGAAACTAACATCCTGCTTCACATGCACTGACCATAGATAAGTAAAAATAGACGACGCCACGCCTATACCGATGAAGTCCGCCAGAGGAAAGTATAAGAGACCGATTCCGTGACGGAGCGCTGACGATATCTTGAGCCCAAAAAGGATAAACGCTAATAGCCAGTTCATAACTACCTGCTGTCCCCAATGAAAGTTTTTCTGCCAATAGAGCTTCATCGCATTATAAAATGCAGTCTGATATCGCCAATTAGACTTGACAGAGCTTCTTCCTTTAAAATGAATCATCTCCTGATCTTTCAGCAGTTTAATATTATACCCCGCTCGATGTAATTGATAAGATATATCGATATCTTCTCCATACATAAAATACCGTTCGTCCAAGCCACCTATTTCACAAAATACATCCTTTTTAAAAAACATACATGCTCCAGACATCACTTCGATAGTCTGGTCTTGATTAGCCGTCATATAATAATTTGAATGCTTTTTGAGTCCTAATATTTTGAGAAAACTAGACTTAATATTTGGAAATCGTCTAGCAGTCTCTGGGAGATAATCTCCACGACCATCAAGCATTTTTACTACCACGGCTCCTGTCTTCTGATCCAAGTGAAGATAGTTTATAGCTTCTCGGATCATTTCTTCCGACACTATAGTATCAGGATTTAGAATGAGTATAGTGGCGGACTTCGCTAACTGAACACCCAAATTGTTGGCTTTAGAAAAACCAATATTATCTTTATTTTTTATATAATAAACATCGGGGAAATCTGAGACAATATAATCTAATACACCATCTTTAGAGGCATTATCGACAAGGATCACCTCTATGTTTAAATTCTGAGCCACCTTCGACAGACAGGTCAAGGTCAAATGCAAATAATATTTCGCATTATAACTGACAATAATGACACTTAGTTCTGGCTGAATAATGCGCTTATTTATTAATTAATAATTCGTAGGGTTGCCGAGCTTGAATGCTTCTCCCAAGGGTTAGGTCATCTGTATATTCGAGTTCTCCTCCAAAAGATATGCCTCTAGAAATAGTTGTAATCTTTACATCTTGATCCTTTAATAAGTTGGTTAGGTAATAGATGGTCGTATCTCCCTCTATCGTGGGGTTTAATGCCATAATAAGCTCCATAGTGCCCTTAGAATTTGCTCGATCAATAAGTGATTGAATATTAAGCTTATCTGGACCTATGCCGTCCATAGGGCTTATAACTCCCCCTAAGATATGGTATTGACCAAAAAACTGATTGGTATTTTCTATCGCAACTAAATCCTTGTAGGACTCAATGACGCAGATCGTATTTTTACTTCTCACTGGATTAGAGCAAATAGAGCAAACTTCATCATCATTGGGAGCATGACATACTTTGCAGAATTTTATATTTTCTTTTAACTCGATTAATGCTTTAGAAAACCGGGCATTTTCATCCTTAGAGCTATTTAAAAAGTGCAAGGTAAATCTAAATGCGGTCTTTTTTCCAACTCCAGGAAATTTTGAAAACTCATTGACTAAATCTTCGATTGATTTTGACAGATACATAGGTCAAAAATAAATTAATTATCATGACTATGATAACAAAAAAAAAGTCTAGATTAAATCCTGACTTTTTTCTATTTAAAAATGACTCATCTTGAACTTAATAATTTTCGACTCTGTACGTCTATTTTTCTGATGATCTGCCTCTGATCAAGTTGATTTTATGTTACCCTCACAGGCACAACCATTTTTCAACTGCGACTCGCCATACCCACTAGAAGAAAGTCTACATTAATAGATGCAATTTCTAAATATTTTGTAAGTATAGTAGGCTTTAACTATTCACCACTTTTATTCCAAATATGCAGCCTATGCCAATAATATGCTGATTGCATATTTTACACAAGTCTAATCTAGTTGGGCAGAATTTTCATAAATTATCAAATTCATTTTTCTAAATTTAGTACCTGTACTCAAATTAATTGCTGTATTTTTAATGCTAAAGCCATTGTTCTTGAGGCGCTTACTAAATCTACTTGGGTATAATTTAACTTAGTCGTGACCTTAGTATAAAAATCTGTTAATTCTTGAAAAATGGCGTTGTTATCCAATTTTTCGTATGATTTAACAACAAGTTTTTTATCTAGTCCATCATTGGGCGTAAATAACAAACCTTCTATATCTGGAATATCCATAGGGTCCATTATTTCAAAAGACTCCGCATTTTTATCAAGAAAGTCTATGGAGATATATCCATTATCTGAAAAAATACGCATTTTTCGCATTTTTTTCATAGAAATACGACTTGCCGTGAGATTCGCTACACAACCGTTCGCAAATTCTAGTCGTGCATTAGCTATATCAGGTGTTTTGCTGATAATAGAGACCCCTTTGGCCTTGATGTCTATGACCTCCGAACGAACCAAATGCGCTATAATATCTAAATCATGTATCATTAAATCCATAATAACAGAAACTTCAGTGCCGCGAGCCACAAATGGCGCTAATCTATGGACTTCAAAAAACTTTGGGTGAAGAATCTTGGACTCTACCGCTTTAAAGGCAGGATTATATCGCTCTACGTGCCCTATCTGAACCAAAGTCCCAGATTTTTTTTGTAAATTTATCAACTCATCTATCTCCTCCATAGATTGGCACACGGGCTTCTCTATAAAAACATGCTTTTCCGCTTTAAGAGCTTCTGCTGCATAATAATGGTGAAATTGGGTAGGAGTGACTACATCTATTATAGTTGCAAAATCAAGTAATCTGGCATAATCCTCTATTTTGGAAACTTGGTATTGATCGGTTAGTTTTTCTAATCGTTCAATATCCGTATCAAAACACATAATGCTCTCTTTGGGAACTATTTCTAACCATTGTTTCAGATGGATCTCGCCAAGGTGACCCAATCCTACTATACCAATTCGGTGCATGAGTTACTTAATTTCTATATCTACACGCCTATTTGCGGCTCTTCCCGCAGGTGTATTATTATCTGTTATAGGATATTGCATACCATATCCCTGAGCATCGATGCGGATAGCGTCTACACCATTTTCTATAAAGAAGATCTTAACGGCATTTGCACGATCTATAGATAACTTCAGATTTTTCTGTTCATCACCTACATTATCTGTATGACCTTTTAAACTCACCTTGAAATCCGGATTTTTCACTAAGTAATAAGCCAATGTATTTAAGGATTGATGCGATTCCTTTTTAATTACTGAACTTCCAGTTTCAAACTCTAACTTTTCCTGAGCCACCTTGACGATAGAAATCGCTTCTGCAGTAATTGGACATCCTTTATTTGCTTTCGGTCCAATAACGAAAGGACAACTATCAAGCGAATCTATAATGCCATCGCTATCTGTATCCCTAGGCGGAATAACAGGTGGGCACCCCTTATTATCATATTCACCAGGAACAGTAGGGCATTCATCTGCATTATCAGGAACTCCATCTAAGTCAGTATCTGGACAGCCATCAAATTTTTTCGGACCTTTTTCATTAGGACATTTATCCTCATGATCCGGAAGACCGTCTCCGTCTTTATCTGGACAGCCTCCTAGATCTTTCAATCCTTTTTTCTTAGGGCAACGATCTAAATGGTCAGGAACCTCATCCTGATCGGTATCTGGACAACCATCGAAGGCTTTTACTCCTTTTTGATTTGGGCATTTGTCTGTGGAATTTCCGATACCATCGCCATCATCGTCCGGCTCAGGACATCCATCGCCATTACAATCCCCTGCATCATTAGGACACTTATCCTTCTTATTAGACATAAGATCCCCATCATTATCTTTAGGCATAGACTTCTGATGAAAAGGTATGTTAAAACTCATATTAAATGCAGCATTTCTAGTCTGCGATTTTAGTCCAGCTATACCAGTCCAATCATATAGTGCAAAATTGAAGAATAAAAGTCGAAATCCTATTCCAGCATTAACTTCCTGAGCCAGCATATTATAATTTATAGGAAGATAGAGTCCAAACGATTTATTCTCAACTCTAGGGGTTAAGGCAAACTGCATATTCTGAGTCTTAGATGCCGCGAAATTATTAATCACAAAGCCATAGGTAGCATTTGCAGCGAGATAAATGCCTTTGTATACATTGACATCAATAAAGGCATTCAACTTAGTAGGCGTCCACATGAAATAATCAGCACGAGAGGTATCTAACGTTACTCCATTAAAACTTAATGCAAATAAACTATCTGAATGTCTTTGCACATCTGGGAACTTACTAAATTTGCTATTGGCAATATCTGTTGTCAATGCATTCTCATCAACTGCTATTCGTCTAAAAGGGGCTTTCCCCTTCCACTGGATATAACCATAATCAATGAGACTCAGACCGATTCGATAACTATATTTATTAAGGTCTCTGCGCACGTTATCTGTGCGGCAGTCCATTTCATAAGTATGAACTTTTTTATTCTTTTTTTCAAATATAAAACCGATATCAGCACCAAAACCCATGTTCTCAAAAAATTTGATACTATCTGCTTGTACCTTTGAATTAGTATAAAATGGAGCAGAAATCTGATTGTCTAGTATCCCGTTTGCATTTCTCATTGAATTTTGACTGGCAAATTCGAGCTTTAAATTAGGTGAATACGCATAGGTATTAACCAATCCTATATTCACCTTAGGGGTAATAGCACCTTTTAAGGAAAAGCCGGGTTTGTCGAGGATTACCGTACCCAGGGTAAGGCCTATATTGGCCCACACAGAACCATTAAACATCAAATCTTTGCTTGTAGATTCCTTCCAGTTATTACTATCCTTGTTGTCATACATATAGTTCGCTAATCCGTTACTCACGTTATTTGCAGTCATTAACGTTTTTAGATTCGAACTAAGAGCAAAGCTAAATTTATTTTTACGCCCCATAGAGAACATAAAGCTAGGTCCCATGATATCAGCTTGGAGATAGGCATGTTTGGCTGAAGTGCTTAGAACTCTTGGTAGATAGGTATTTTTTGTACTATCATTTAGTTTTGGAGGAGACAATGACATCAAATCCGAACTAACACCCACAAAATTATTAGAACCCCTAGCCCCGACTCCAATTAGATTCATGTGAAATCGATATCTACTATCTACTATTTCGGCAGGATTGAAGCTAAGTCCATGCACCCCAGCATATGGTGTGTTGAATTCGCCAAAATCAAGCTGAGAAACTAGTCTTGAACCTAAGGTGAGAATAACTAGTATTAAAGCGTATCGCATTCTATCTTATCTAATTCTTAAAGAATTACAAATTTATACAAAAGATATATTTGACTAGCTTTTTTTTAGCATATCCGCTCAACTAAGACCTAATTTCCGCATTTAGTTCTTTCTGATAGACTCCAATGAGTTTTTGAATCATACTATCTATTTCCTTATCAGATAGCGTTTTCTCCTTATTGGACAACTGTAAGCGAATAGCATAAGACTTCTTGCTTTCACCTAATGACTTATCTTTAAATATATCAAAAAGTGTGACTTGATCCAGAGATTTGGCTAAGGTCTTTTTGGCAATGCTTTCTAACTGCTCAAAAGGTACTGACTGATTTATAACCATAGCTAGGTCTCTTTTTACAGCAGGAAATTTAGTTATCTCTTGAAAGAGAATCTTTTCATTCAACTTAGACTTATATATAATATCAAAATCTAACTCTGCTGCAAAGACCTTCTGTTTTATATCAAACATCTTCTTATCTATAATAAATTCTCCTAGGATGCCTATTTTCTTTTGACCTAGAGAAATTTGGAGTGCATAATTATAATTCGGATCTTGCACTTCTGCGTAGAGGACATCTAATTTTAAATCTTTTATAAGCTTTTCTATGACAGATTTTAGTTGAAAGTAATCATTAGGTTGGCCTTTTGGTATCTGCCAATTAGGACTCATGTGCATCCCCGTGACTGCTAAAACTAGTTTTTTACGCTGCCTATATACTCCTGATTTATCTTGAAAATACTCATTTCCTATCTCGAACATTGCGAGATCTTTTTGATCTCTATTGAGATTATGTTCTATCACTTCTAGAAAACCTGGCAACATAGAACTACGCATGCAGTCTAATTCACTTGTCATAGAATTGAGCAATTTTATTGGCTCGGATAGCTTATAATATCGGGACTGTGAAATGGAATTAGTTATAATCTCTTGGTATCCATTTCCATTTAAAAGGTTTGAAATATGATTTTCTAACTGGGTAGTGGTTAACCCTTTACTGAAACTCAAGTTAGATCTTAAAAACTTAGGATAGGGCAGTAGATTGTATCCATAAATACGCAACACCTCCTCTATGACATCCTCTTCACGACGAACATCCTCTTTAAACCTCGGCACACTTAATGACCATGTCTCCTGATTGCTTTGACTGATTACTATACCAAGTGCAATTAGAATAAAATCCACCTTTTCTTTTTCGATGCTCATATTGGCATATAGGTCTAGCTTGGCTCTAGTTAATGTAACCTGCCAAGGGGCAAATTCTTTATTAACTGGCATGATTAGCTCACCTGCTATGGCAGATTTATCGATAGAAAGAATGATACTTTGAGCCTTTCTAATGGCATACTCTGTTCCATTAGGGTCTATTCCTTTTTCAAACTTCACTGCTGCCTCGGTTCGCAGCGAAAGTCTTTGACTGGTTTGCCGTATGGCTATGGATTTAAAGTAGGCTGCTTCT
>Ga0222712_10006119_pt1 | contig 11948 bp, 17 predicted proteins | sample C33_657DmetaG_FD_165043 | JGI IMG/M metagenome (GOLD analysis project Ga0222712, IMG submission 165043) | Estuarine water microbial communities from San Francisco Bay, California, United States - C33_657D | ecosystem: Environmental > Aquatic > Marine > Unclassified | place: USA: California... | reverse complement strand
GTCATCCGCACATGATGCCTCTGGGCAATACGGATCAGTTCATCATGCGTGACGGCCTGATCCTCATGGAGTGTCCGCTGGAGATTGTTGAGGAACGCCGGGCCGAGGAGCTCCGTATTGCCCGTCTGCAGGTCCGGCACAAGGAGGCGCAGCTCGCCGGCACGCCGGATGGGACAATGACGCGCGACCACGCCAAGGTGCGGCCGCAAATTAAAAAATCCTACGAGGCCATGCCCATCCCGGAGGAATAATCTTCCCCCCGTCGGGCAAGACCTGGCGGATAAGGGCCGCTTTTCGGGGCGGCCCTTTACTTTTTGCGTCCTGTTTGCAATAATCTCCGTCTGACAGACATACCGCCCGGTGCGGCAGTCTCATTCTCGCCCGGCGCGAGGACAAGCTTTCCCCGGTTCCATAGTCGCTCGGCGCGATGACAGAACCTCCTGTAAAAAGGAGAACCGTCATGGCGAATACGGCCGCCTATAACGGATTTCAGCAGTATAGTGGCAACGGTTCTGCTCCCACATACGAGCAGGTTGCTGTTTCTATCGTCTACAATGCCTCTGCCATCTACAACGGCGATCCCGTTGAGCCAGACGGCAATGGATACGTGGTTCGCGGCACGACGTCATCGAGCTCCGGAAACACTCAGGTCGCCGGCATCTTCATCGGATGCAAGTATCTGTCTGTTTCCCAGAAGCGCGTCGTCTGGTCAAACTATTGGCCGGGTTCTGACGTGGCCTCCAACCAGACGGTTGAGGGATACATCGTCAACGATCCAAACGCCAGGTTCATTGCCCAGTTCGGCAACGTTTCGGTCGCCCAGAGCTATGTGAATGCGAATGTCGGCTTCAACATTGGCTCCGGTAACGCAGACAGCGGCCTTTCTGGTGCTTTTCTGGCCACTGTTGGCACGGACAGCAGCTTGCCGTTCCGTGTTGTCTCTCTGGTTACAACGCCTCCGGATCAAAACGGAACAGAGAGCGGCGCGTATCAGAAAGCAATCGTTGCTTTCAATAACGTCAGCACCAAGCAGCTAACCGGCGTCTAGGGCATCAAATGATTGACCGAGATATTCTTATGGTTTCGTCGCCGCACGTTGAGCATCGGAAAGTTTCTGATGACGATTTGTTGCGCGCTACCATTATGAATAAAACGGTCGTTACGGATGCTGGATGTTGGGAGTGGCAAGGCTCAAAGTCGTATGGCTATGGGGTAATCATGCGTAATCGGCAGCGATTGCGTGTTCACCGCGTTGCTTATGAACTTTGGTGTGATCCTATTCCAAAAGGAATGGTCATACGTCACAAGTGCGACAATCCTTGCTGCGTAAATCCGTCTCATCTTGAGACGGGAACTCAAGCTGAAAACATTCGTGACATTGTGTCGCGAGGCCGCCATGGGCGAACAAAGTTGACCAAAGAACAGGTAAAGGCCGTTCGTGCCTCTGCTGAACCCAACAGGGCGTTGGCCGACAGATACGGCGTCGGAATTATCGCCATTAGACGCGCCAGAAGCGGGCAGACGTGGAAACACGTTCCGCATGGCCCCAAAACTCAAGGAGTTTGAGTTATGGCCGTGAACCTAAGTGCAATCAAAGACCTTCTCCTCCCCGGTCTCCGGGGTATTGAAGGCAAGTATGAGCAGATCCCGTCGCAGTATGACAAGATCTTCACGAAGCACGACAGTAAGATGGCGCTTGAACGCACCGCTGAAATGCGCTTCCTTGGTCTTGCTCAGCTCAAAACCGAAGGCGGTCAGACCGCGTTCGATAATGGCGCCGGCGAGCGTTACGTCTATAACCAGGAACACACCGAAATTGGTCTTGGTTATGCGATCACCCGCAAGGCGATCGACGACAACCTGTATAAGTCCCAGTTTATGCCGTCGAACCTTGGTCTGGTGGAAAGCTTCCAGCAGACGAAAGAAATCTACGGCGCGAACGTGCTCAATACGGCGACGACGTATAATGCGTCTGTCGGCGGTGACGGCAAGGCTCTGATCGCCAATGATCACCCGATTGATGGCGGCACGGTCTCGAACCGACCTGCAGTCTACGTTGATCTCAATGAAGCGTCCTTGCTGAACGGTATGATCAGCATCAGGACAAACTTCAAGGATCAGGCGGGCCTGAAGGTGTTTGCTCGTGGTCGTCGACTGGTCGTTCCGCCGCAGTTGGAGCCGACTGCAATTCGTCTTACAAAGACAGAATTGCGTCCGGGAACAGCAGATAATGACGTGAATGCGATCATGATGACAGCAGGCGGCCTGCCTGAAGGTTACATGGTCAACGACTATCTTACGTCGGCGCGCGCGTGGTTCCTGCTTACGAACATTGATGGCCTCTCCTACATGGAGCGCATCAAGTTCGAAACCGATATGCAGGTCGACTTCGTGACAGATAACCTGCTGGTCAAGGGCTACGAGCGTTATAGCTTCGGCTATTACAACTGGCGCTCGATATTCGGATCGTTCCCGACCTGATAAATTGCAGCCCCTTCGGGGGCTGCATTTCTTGGCGCATAAATTACGTCGACCGGCCAAGCGGACGCTGCACAGACGACGTAATCAACCCTTGTGCAGGAGGTAAATATGGGAACTACAACTTTCACCGGGCCTATCAAGGCCGGGGATGTTCTTGACACAACCGGTTCAACGGCTGGAACAGTCAAGAACGTTGGATTTTGCATGATGGCGCAGACTGTTGCTCTCACGCAAGCATCGACTACATCTGCAACTGCGACGACAATTTGCCTTCCGGCAAATAGTCACATCGTTCAGATGCAGCTTTTGAACACAGCCGGGTGGAGTGGCGCCTCGCCAGTTATCAGCGTTGGAACCACTACTTCAGCAAATGAGCTTGCTTCCGCTGTTACCGTAAGTGCAATTGGCATTAACGCCATTACACCGGGGACGGATGCGACACGAACTGGCAAGTGGTCAAATGTCGGAACCTCCGACGTCATTCTCTACGTGCTTTCGGCAAACACTGGCGCTGGCGTTGGTGATCTTGTCGTTCGCTACATTCAGGCTGAAAACGCTTAATAGGAGGTTCTCATGGGCGCTTACAAAGGCAAGGCTTCCACGATCAAGGAAGCTGAAGAAAAGACTGACGGTTTCAAGAAGGGCGGCAAGGCCGGCAAGATGTATGGCGGCAAGTCCGAAAAGGCTGGCGGCGGCTGCATGAAGAAGGGCGGCGAAGTCATGTCGCACGCGGCGAAGGGCAAGAAGCCTGCGCGCGCGTCGGGTGGCGGCGTCTTCTCGTCGGCGCACAGCGGTTCGCCGCGCGGCAAGGCTTCGCACTACTGAGCGGCGCCTGTTTCTTCTGGGTAACAGACGGGGGCCGCGCGCCCCCGTTTTTGCAGTGAGGGACGTTATGGCGAAGTCACCCGCATGGCAGCGTTCTGCCGGTAAAAATCCAGAGGGCGGCCTCAACGCGAAGGGCCGTGCGTCGGCCAAAGCTGAGGGGCACAATCTCAAGCCGCCGGTGTCGAAGGAACAGGCCTCCAAGAGCCCCAAGGCGGCCTCCAGACGTTCTTCATTCTGCGCCCGGATGACGGGCATGAAGCGAAAGCTGACGGGCTCTGCGACGGCAGCAGACCCGAACAGCCGCATCAATAAATCGCTGCGAAAATGGGATTGCTGACATGACGAAGCCTTTCTGGGAAAAAGACGCGCCCAAAGACGCAAAGAAGAAGGCTTTGAGCGTAAAAGGTGTTAAGATGGCGAAGGCTCGGGCGCGCGCCGCCGGCAGGCCTTGGCCAAATCTGGTCGACAATGTCGCCGCCTCGCGCGCGGGTCACACGAAGGGAAAACGATAATGCAGGCCAAGACCGTTTCAGTTGGTCCGGTGACGGCGGCAGTGACCAGTCAGGTCGCGGCTTCCCAGACCCCCTATGCCGGCCAGATCATTTTGAACGGCGCCGGCGCTACTTTCAGCATCAACAACGTCGCTCCCGCCCAAGATCCCACGGGCGCCGGCAACCTGACGCTTAATACATCGGTCGTTTCCTTTTCTGTCCCGAGCTATGTTTACATCACCAGCGTCGCCGCCGACACGGCAATTACGTTTACGGTGACGGGCCTTGACGCCAATGGGCGACCGCTCACTGAGGCGATTACGGGCGCCAATGCAAAAGCGCGCTCTTCAGTGAATAGATTTACGTCGGTAAGCAACATTGCGGTCAGCGGGAACAGCGGATCCATTCAGGTTGGTTCGTTTTCTGGGGCGACATTCACCGGATCAACTGCGCGGCAAGTGACGATCGTCGCTGCTGGGAACGAGAGCGCAAACACATTTGTCGTAACCGGCACGGACGCAAACAACGCTTCGGTCAGCGAAACGGTTACTGGCCCCAATGCCACAACAGCCACGACGACGGGCTACTTCAAGACGGTTACAAGCGTGACGATATCTGCGGACGCTGCTGGCGCATTGACGGTCGGCATGACAAATACTGCGTCATCGCCGTGGGTTCGGTTCGACGACTTTGCGCCTTCCAACATCTCTCTTCAGTGCAACGTCTCCGGGTCTGCGACATATACTGTTCAGTCTTCTCTCGACGACCCGAACGATCCGTTCAGCCCGGTCGCCGCAGCGTCGATGACGTGGGTTGATAGCTCGGACACAAATGTCGTCGCGGCGACAGTGACGAAACAGAGCAACTTCCTGTTTGCTCCGAAATTTGTGAGAGTTGTCCTGACAACGACCAGCACGGGTTCTGTTGCAATGACGTCGCTCCAGAGCAGCAACGGGCCGATATAAATGCCAAATGGCCTGACGACAAATCCGGGTTTGAGCATCCCGACGGGGCTGTCGCCCTCAGTGGGTATGTCTGTTGGAAACGGGCTATCGTTTCCCGGGTTTGGCGGCGGGCAGCCTGGTCCTCCGGGCGCAAATGGCATCCTTCAGGAAGGAAGCCTTGTTGATTTCATCATGATGGAGAACCCGGTTACGGACTTCATCCTGCAAGAGTGAGATAGAACATGCCGAATACCCCCATAAGCGGCTTTACCAGCGGCGCTCCGGCACAGGCGGGAGACGAGTTTGTCATCGCTCGCTCTGGGGCGAACTTCAAGCTGACCACGGCGAACCTCGCCACCTACATCGGCGCCAACGGCGCGGCGGGGACGAGTGGTCAGGTCCAATATAATAACGGCGGCGCTTTCGGCGGAATGTCGGGGACGACATGGACTAATGCCAGTCAGTCTCTGGCGATCTCTTCAACCGGAACTGGCACGGGCATAACGACAAGCAATCCTGTCCTGAACCTGTCCCAGACGTGGAACGCGGGCGCTGTGACGTTCACGGGGCTGAAGTTCAACGCGACCGACACGGCGTCTGCGAGCGGTTCGCTGCTGCTGGATATTGGCACTGGCGGAGGGACGTATGTCAGTAAGTTCAAGGTTGACAAAAGCGGCGCGCTTATTATTCAGAAAGGATCGTCTTCATCTGCCGCAATTCAATTTGAAGGCACAGCAAACTCAGGTATTTATTGTCGGTCAACTTCCCAGATTGATTTCTTGCAAGGCGGCAATCTAAGATTTGAAGTCAACGGAAATGCTGTTGTCGTCAATAATACATCCCTGAGTTTCAACGATAATGTCGCCACCAACCTAGATGATTGCGTTATGCGCCGCGGCGGCGTTGGTTCGTTCAGGTTTGGTAATGATACAAGCTACACGAATAATTTCTTCCTTACTGCTTCCGCCGCCGCCACCCTCCAGCTAGGCGCTGCGGACACAAGCGCGTCTTCTACCGTCACAATCACCATCGCAACGCCCGGCGTCGTAACGTGGAGCAGCCACGGTCTTTCGACGGGCACGCCTGTCATCTTCTCAACGACCGGCGCGCTGCCGACTGGCATTACGGCTGGCACGACCTACTACGTCATTGCGGTTGACGCGAACACGTTCCAGATCGCTACTTCCTGGGCCAATTCGATGGCTGGAACGGCGGTCAACACCAGCGGTTCGCAGTCTGGAACGCAGACAGGAACGCGCGGCGCTATTGACCAGATGCTCCGTGTTCAGTCTGCGTCTGGAACGACCAACTTCCCCGGCGCTGACTTTGCTATCCAAGGCTCACGCGGCACCGGCACGGGCGCTGGCGGCAGCATCATCTTTCAGGTCGCGCCTGCGGGTAGCAGCGGCACGGCGCAGAATGCGTATTCGACGGCGCTGACGATTAACAACGACGCCCGCACAATTGTCCTTGCTCCAACCAGAACTGATTACGGAACCATTGGGTGCGGAACGGACAATTATAGAAGCATTGTTTTAGTTGGCTCTGCTGACAACGGCATTGCAGCCGTAAGAAATACCGGGTCAGTTGAGGGCCTTATTGTTCGAAGCACTTCTGCTATCGGCTGGCTTAATTCGGCTAATGTTGGCTCTGCATCTATTGATAATGCCTCTTGTCTTCTTTACCGCGACGCCGCCAACACACTCGCGCTGAGAAACGGCACGAACGCGCAGACGTTCCGGGTTTATAACACCTACACCGACGCCAGCAATTATGAGCGCGGCGTTATGGGGTGGACCACGAATGAGCTTATAATAGGTACAGAAGCCGCTGGAACTGGATCAGATCGTGTTCTAAAAATAAAAACAGGAGCTACTTATACGTGGACATTCTCATCCGGTAATCTAGATTGTCCTGGAAGTGTCCAAGCAGGTAGTACTAATCAGTTCAGGTGGGCGTCTAGATGTCGAATGAGTTGTCCGGCGGATAGTATTATCCAGCTCACAAACAACGCAAGCAACGATTTCGACCGTCTTCAATTCGGCGGCACCACCTCCTCCTTCCCCGCGCTGAAACGCTCCAGCGCGACGCTACAGGTTCGCCTCGCGGATGATACGGGCGATGCCGCACTAACATGCGGCAATCTTACGGCTAGTGGAACATTTCAGTTTGGCGCTTCTGCAAACGCCAGTCAGTTGGTGTCTCAAAGCAACACTACTATGATGTTTAACGCGGCTGGGTCAAACAGGGTTCAGCTAGGCATATCAGTTAAAATAGGGTCTGGCGGCGGATACAGTTTCTCCTCAACCGCCGACGCAAATGACGCCTCCGACCTCTCCCTCTCGCGCGACGCCGCCAACACGCTCGCGCTGAGGAACGGGACGAACGCGCAGCAATTCAACGTCTATAATACCTATACTGACGCCAGTAACTATGAGCGCGGATTTATAAAGTGGTCCGGAAATGCGCTTAATGTCGGGTTGGAAGTAGCCGGGACCGGAACGAATCGCGAATTAATATTTGTTGCTGGCATCGGCCAAGCCACGCGCTTTTATGCAGGCGCTACTCAGCGTTGGCTTATCGATCAGAGCGGCAATCTAATAACCGGCGCTGCGTCTTACGATATCGGCTCCCCTGCCAGCAATAGGCCCGGTAACATCTATGCCGCAACATCTATCCGCGCAACAGGCTCAACAGCCGTCATTGGTTACGGGACTGGTTCTGGCGGCGCGGTAACGCAGGCAACCGGCCGCACGACTGGCGTTACGCTCAACAAAGCCAACGGCCAGATTACGCTTGTTAGCGCGGCTGGAACGGCAACATGGCAAACGTTTACTGTGACGAACAGCACCGTGGCCGCGACTGATACCATAATCGTCAATCAGGACACAGGAACTGACCTGTATCAGATTTTCGTGACTAATGTTTCCGCTGGTGCATTCAATATTACGTTTGCCACAACCGGCGGCACAACGACGGAACAGCCAGTATTTAGCTTTGCAGTCATCAAGGCTGTCACCTCTTAACCCCAACACGCACAGGGAGCATCGTCCGGTCAGCCCTGTGCGTCTCCAACTGACTGGACACATGCTTTGGAGAAAGCAACATGATTAACGTGACATTTACGCAGGAAGAACTGAACGCGCTTGGTGCCCTACTGGACGTGGCTGTCAAGGCAAGCGGCTTGCAGGGCGCGAAGCCCGCGCTGGCAATTTTGGAGAAACTGGAGGCGGCTGTCGCCAAAGCGAACGAGCCGGTCGAACTTGATGAGGCTGCATAATGGGATATTTCGCTATTGCATCCAAGCGGGACAGCGACCCGGCACCGCTTGAAAGCCGCGTAACCATCGCGGACAAGGACATCGACCGCATCTCGGTCGCCTACGCGCAGCTTTACTTCCCGAATGGCGTTCTGGTTCCCGGCACGCCGGAGGTTCCGGAGATACCTGCGGTGCCTGCGGTGCCTTACCAGCCCGCAATTCCGGCGCAGGACGCGATCCCGTATCAGCCTGCCGTCCCGCCGACCTATGACGATCTTGGCAACGAGATTGATCCGGGTCAGCCGGAGGTTCTGGCGCAGGACGCCGTTCCGGAGACCCCCGAGGTTCTGGCGCAGGACGAGATCCCCGGCGTTCCGGGCATCCCGGCTGTCCCTGACAGCGTCCGCCCGCCGACAGGACAGGAAGTCTTCGATGCAGTCGCCAACGGGTTGCTTCAGGGCATCCTTGCAAACACGATCAATCAGGAAAAGGCGACCGCTGCGAAAGACGCGCAGGACAACGTGCCGCCGATCCCGGTTGAGCCCGGCAATGCGTAAATGACACAACGGGCGTCGTGGGGTATAATCTTCGCGACGCTCGAACTATGAGGGTGAGATGGCAACCAGCGGCGCTTATCTTTACAATCCGTCGCTGGGCGAGATGGTCCTCTTTTCGTATCAGCTCATCGGCGTTCGCCCCACGGCCGTTCTGGCGGAACACATGGACGCCGCGCGCACGGCGACGAACATGATGCTGGCGAGCTGGGCCAACCGCGGCGTCAATCTGTGGGCGGTAGACCTGATCACGACGCCCCTGACCGCCGGCGTGGAGACATACACCGTCGACGCCAACACCGTCATGATCCTCGACGCGTATATCGAATACGGATCGCCGGCGATTGATCGCATCATTCTCCCGGTCAGCCGCACGGAATACGCGAGCTACCCGAACAAGATCCAGCGCGGCTTCCCGACGACATTCTGGTTTGATCGCCTGATCTCGCCGACCGTGACGCTCTGGCCGGTCCCGGACGGCTCCCAGACAAGCCTGAAATATTATCGCGTGCGCCGCATTCAGGACAGCAACCTGCAGGGCGCCGAGCAGGTAGAAATCCCGTATCTCTGGCTTGAGGCTTTTGTCTACGGCCTCTCGCATCGTCTCGCGATGATATGGGCGCCGGACAAAGTCGCCGGCTCAAAAGCGATCGCCGACGAGGCGTATAATATTGCCGCGGCTCAGAACATTGAGCAGGCAAATTTTTACATATCGCCAACTATTTCGGGATATTTCAGATGAGAGCGCACGGCCGCGCTCGCGTCAGCGCACGAAACCCTCGCGCATTTGGCATATGCGATCGATGCGGGTTTCTCTACAACCACGTCAATCTATCCTGGCAATACGACTGGGCGGGCGCGTCCCTGATCAACAAGCGCATCCTTGTCTGCGACCCATGCAACGACGTCCCGCAGCAGCAGCTACGCGCCATCGTCGTTCCGGCTGATCCCGTGCCGATCCAGAACCCGCGCACGCAGGATTACGTCGCCGCCGAGCAGAACACGCGCACGACGCAGGGCAATACCGTCAACGCGCAGACTGGCATCCCTGTCCCGGGCGGCGACACACGCATTACGCAGGATGACAAGGTTCGCGTCACGCAGCAGACCGGCGAACCGCCTTACGGCCTCAACGAAGAGCCGGGTACAGACCCGAATGCGCCGGGTAACAACAATCCCGGCTTGCCTTACGACAACACGGTCGTTCCCAAAACCGGCCCCTTGGATTAGCGGAGACGCATCGTGGCAGTCCAACAGATACCCAACCTTCCGGTCGCAATTGCCCTAACAGGCACAGAACAGCTTGAGATTGTTCAGGCGGGCGTTTCTTGCCGCACGACGACGCAGGACATTGCCAACCTGAACACGACGCCTTGCGCTTCATATTATAGCACGGCGACGCAGAACCACGGCGCGATTGGGAACACGGCGATCCTGACGTGCAATCAAATAGACTTTGAGTATGGCATTTCACTGGTGTCCAACTCTCAGTTCACGGCTCCCGTTAACGGCATTTACAACCTTCAGTTCTCTATTCAGGTCGTGGCTCCGGACAACAACAAGCGTGCTTATTTTTGGTTAAAAAAGAACGGAACCGATGTCTCGAACTCAAATACAGAAATTGACCTGCCCAACAAAAACTACGGCTATGTGGCGGCGTGGAACTTTATGGTCAATCTGAACGCGGGAAATTATCTTCAACTGGCTTGGACATCAAGCGACTCCGTCGCCGTTGCGGCTGTTGATCCCGCGCCCTATGGACCAGCAATTCCATCCGTCATCGCCACCATGAGCCTCATCCGGAGACTGTGATGCCAGACTACCAGGTTCTTTTCAACATCGTCATCGGCATACTCAGCGCCATGGGCGGCTGGATGCTGAACACGATGTGGGTTTCGCTCAAAGACCTTCAGGCGGCGGATACGAAATTAGCCGAAAAGGTCAGCGCAATCGAGGTTCTGGTAGCTGGGCAATATGTGACGCGCGACGAATTCACGGTGACGATGCAAGCGGTATTTGCGAAGTTGGACAAGATACAGGACACGCTGAACAACAAGGTTGACCGCTGATGGTTGACGACGTCGCCACGACGTGGGGAGGCAAAATAACGCTTGGCCGCGCGCCGGCGAATACAGAGCTTCTTGTGGGCAACACGACTGGCGATTTCGCGCTTACAACGGCGTCTTCTCTTATTACTCCATTCATCCCAACCAATGTTGGATACCTCAATATTCCGATTGTCAGCAAGTCTGCGGCCTACTCGACCCTTCTCTCTGACAGCGGCAAGGCGATCCTTCACCCCGTAACCGACAACAATGCGCGCACATTCACGATTGACGCGGCTGTCGCGTATGATCTTGGAACCGTCATCACGTTCATAAACCGCATCAATACGCTGACTGTGGCGCTGAGTTCGGGCACATTTTATCTCGGCGGCACTGGCACGACTGGCAATCGGACGCTTGCCGTCAACGCCGTCGCGACGGCGATCAAGGTTGAAAGCGCAGTCTGGATTATCAGCGGCGCGGGCGTCACATGAGTGGCATTCTGAACGCAATGTTTTGGGGCAAGCTAATCGCCCCTCCAAGCATTGAGTATCTCGTTGTTGCCGGCGGAGGAGGAGGGGCCGTCGGAGGTGGCGGAGCCGGAGGATTTAGGACAGCGTCAGGATATTCAGTTACCACCGGCGTTGCTTATACTGTTAACGTAGGAGCGGGAGGCTCTGGCGTAGTTTATAACGGTTCTTCTACCGGGGGAGCCGGCGGTAATTCTGTTTTTGATACAATTACGTCTACAGGAGGCGGCGGAGGCGGGCGGGTTAACTTTTTTTTTCCTAACGGCGCTTCCGGCGGTTCTGGAGGTGGCGGCGGGTTTGCTTTTTCTAATGGCGCTGGCGGATCGGGAACAGTTGGCGAAGGTAATAATGGAGGAGATGGGAGTGGGTCTTTGTCTCAAGGCGGCGGCGGCGGTGGCGCTTCGGCTGTTGGGGCGACTGGCTCATCCGGCGGCAATGGCGGAGCCGGAACGGCCTCAAGCATAAGTGGATCATCTGTTGATTACGCTGGCGGCGGTGGCGGGAATGTCGGAACTGGCGGATCTGGTGGAGGCGGCAGCAGTGGTGGCGGCAACGGCACAAGCAACACAGGGGGTGGCGGCGGGGGAACTAGTAGCGGCAATGGCGGCAATGGCGGCTCTGGCATAGTCATAATCCGGTATCCCGACATTTACCTTGCTGCCGCCGCCACTACAGGCTCGCCAACGGTTACAGTTTCCGGCGGATATCGTATATATACGTGGACAACGGTAGGCTCTGGCAGCATCACGTTCTGAGGACGACATGACAAAACTCAACGCAACATCAATCGCCCGCATGCGCGGCGTAGATCCTAACCTG
>Ga0222712_10006116_pt1 | contig 11951 bp, 14 predicted proteins | sample C33_657DmetaG_FD_165043 | JGI IMG/M metagenome (GOLD analysis project Ga0222712, IMG submission 165043) | Estuarine water microbial communities from San Francisco Bay, California, United States - C33_657D | ecosystem: Environmental > Aquatic > Marine > Unclassified | place: USA: California... | reverse complement strand
GTATGTATTTTTAACGTAAGGAGAATGGCAAATGGCTAAAAATAAAATGACAGGCATTGAAATTAACGATGATGAACCAGTCATTGAAACGGTTGCTGAAACTAAAGATTTCCGTGAATTAGCGGCTGAAGAATCTTTTATGAATGAAATTGTTACGATTCTTGTCCATTCAACGACAGACGAAAATCAGGCACCTCAAGTCATTGTCAATTGCAATGGCATGAACCAACCTATCATGCGTGGTTATCCTACCGACATTAAACGTAAGTACGTAGAAATTCTTGCGCGCATGAAGGAAACCAAATACAGTCAGTCCACGCCCAATCCGTCGGAGCCTGATCGAATTATGATGAATGCGCGCCATGGTTTGGCTTACCCGTTTGATCTGGTCGAGGATAAAAATCCCCGTGGCCGTGCTTGGCTAAACAACGTTTTGGCTGAACCCGCATGAATTTCCTACAGCTAGTCAACCGGCTGCGCGTTGAGTGCGGCGTATCTGGGCCACCTTTGTCCACCGTTGCTGGGCAGCTTGCCGGCAGCGAAAACGCACGCATGGTGGCTTGGATTCAGCAGGCTTGGAATGACATTCAAACCAGCAAAGAAGACTGGCTGTTTTTGCGGGAACCGTTTCAGTTTAATACTGTTGCGCTGCAACAAATTTACACACCGGTGGAAGCCGGTTTGACTACGGCCACATTTGGAAACTGGAAGCGTGACAGCTTCCGGTGTTCCAGTGTGGGGTCAAATTACACCGATGAACAGCTGATGAATTACATGGAGTGGACAACGTTCCGCAACCTGTACATCTATGCCAACATGCGCAACACTTATACGCGCCCTGTTGTTGTTACGATTGACCCGCATAAGAATCTTGGTTTTGGCGCAATTCCCGACATACCGTATGTCATCGTCGGCGAGTATTACACCCAGCCGGTTGAGTTGACAGTGGATGCTGACGAACCAGCTATGCCAAGCCGGTTTCACATGATTATCGTTTACCGGGCGATGATGTATTACGCAGGATACGAAGCTGCACCAGAGGTTATGTCTCGCGGTGAGTTTGAGTACAAGCGTTTGTATTCACGGCTGGATATTGATCAGCTGCCGACCACTGTAAGCGGACCGCCTTTGGCGTAAGGAGACGCAGCCATGCCAATGCCTGCGCCACAAGTTCAATACGATCTGGTCTATCTTAAAGGTGGACTTGACCTCATCACTCCGACACTAGCTTTGCCTGCAGGCATTGCCAGAGACGCAGTTAATTTTGAAGCATCGATTACCGGCGGCTACACCAGAATTGCAGGATACGAACGTTATGACGGCCGGCCTGCACCTTCCGTTGCAACTTACAGCAGTCTTACAGCAACATTAACAGGCGCTATTGTTGTTGGAGATACGATTGTTGGCAGCACATCTGGTGAAAGCGGTGTCGTAATTGCAGTCAATGGTAACGACATTTACTACACTAAAGCGACCGGTTCTTTTTTAGTTGGTGAGAACATTGAGGTTCTAGCAGTAGTAAAAGGCACAATTGCTTTTTCACAGGCTACGGGTACTTTGACGACGCAACAGCAAGCCCAGTACCTTAACCTTGCGGCTAACGTGTACCGTGCGGACATAGGTGCTGTGCCGGGCAGCGGATCAATCCGTGGCGTGATTGAATTGCAGAACACAGTTTACGCGTGGCGAGACAACGTTGGTGCCACGGCCATGGCAATTTATGCTTCCAGTGCGGCGGGTTGGGTCAGTGTGCCGCTAGGTTTTGAGATGTCTTTCAACACCGGCACGGCTGAGATATTCCAAGGCGACACGGTTACAGGGGCTACCAGCGGTTTTTCTGCAGTGATAACACGGGTCGTACTTGAGACGGGTTCATGGACAGCGGGTACCGCTGCAGGGCGTTTGATCTTTGCCAGTGCAACAGGCAATTTCACTGCGGCTGAAAATTTACAAGTGTTGGCAGCTACTAAAGCTGTTTGCGTGGCGGCACAGACCGCTATCACTTTGTTGCCGGGTGGCCGTGTTGAGATGGTGCTGGGTAATTTTGGCGGCGTTAATAACCAGCTTCGAGCTTATGGCGCAGATGGCGTAAACCGAGGTTTTGAGTTTGACGGTACGGTGTACGTACCGATTGCAACCGGTATGACGGTCAATACGCCTGACCATGTTGCAGTTCACAAACAACATTTGTTTTTCTCGTTTGGCACATCAGTCCAGTTTTCTGCTTTGGGTGAACCTTATCAATGGACACCCCTTTTGGGTGCAGGCGAAATTGTGCAGCCAGAACCGGTAACTTGTTTTGTCATCCAACCGGGCGACCAGTCTACCGGCGCTTTGGCAATTTACTCAGACAACTACACCTACATTCTGTACGGCACGGATTCAAGCAGCTGGAATCTGGTGCCTTACAACACAGGTGCCGGTGCCAAAGCTTACAGCGGTCAAAACCTCGCCCAAACCTACGTGTTTGATGACAGGGGCATAATCACGCTTCAAGCAACATTGAGCTACGGTAATTTTGATACCGCCGCCGTGACGTTGAATATCCGTCCTTTTGTTCAAGCGCGCCGCAATCTGGTGACAGCCAGTGTGCTAAATCGAGAGAAAGCTCAATACCGAATTTTCTTTTCCGATGGTTATGGTTTGTATGTAACTATTGCCAACGGTCAGATGTTGGGTGCGATGCCGGTTCAGTTTCCAAATTCAGTTACTTGCGCAACCGAAGCGCAGACTTCGGCTGGCGAGGAGACTTCGTTCTTTGGTTCAACCAACGGGTATGTCTACGCTCTTGATGCCGGTACATCTTTTGATGGCGAAAACATCAATGCCACGTTAACGTTAAACTACAATTCTGAAAACACGCCACGCATTTTAAAACGTTATCGTCGTGGCTCTTTTGAAATTACGGGTAACGGATACTGCGAATTTGATTTTTCTTATGATCTTGCGTACTCAAGTGTGTACGTTAGTCAGGAATCAAAAAGTTCCTATGCAAACAATTTTTCGCCTAGCCTTTGGGATTTTGTTTTTTGGGATAGCTTTATCTGGGACGGTTTTACTTTGGCGCCGACCGACGTGGAAATTAAAGGCACAGGACAAAACATCCTTCTGCTGATTTCTTCAAATTCAAATTATTTTCAGCCTTTTACTATCAACAGCGTAATTTTGCATTACACCACGCGTAGAGGATTGCGATAATGGCAAACGATTTTTACAACCACGGCAGTTTTCCGACGACCGGAGCGGCAGCCACGTCTGCCAGTATGCGCGCGGAACTGGATTCGATTGCAGCCGGCTTTGACAAACTGCCTGACCTTACAGCAAACGCTAACAAAATTGTTGTTGTCAACGCGTCTTCTGACGCTCTCACACAGATTGCGACTTTACCCGCCACATCAGGCGGCACCGGCTTTGCATCTTATGCAGTGGGTGATCTGGTCTACGCCGGCACAACCACAACTTTAGCCAAGCTGGCCGACGTGGTCACCGGTAACGCGCTAATCTCAGGCGGTGTGGGTGTTGCGCCTAGTTATGGCAAGATCGGTTTAACAACACACGTATCAGGAACTTTACCCGCAGCCAATGGTGGTACAGGTCAAGCATCTTATGCCGTAGGTGATCTGCTCTATGCTAGTACAACTACCGCTTTATCCAAGTTAGCGGATGTTGCCGCAGGCAATGCCTTGATCTCAGGCGGCGTTGGCGTTGCGCCTACTTATGGCAAGATTGGTTTAACAACACATATATCAGGAACTTTGGGCGTAGCTAATGGCGGTACCGGATTAACAGCCGGTACATCTGGCGGCGTTCTTTATTATTCCGCAGCAGGAACACTAGCAAGTTCCGCTGCACTTGCTTCAAATGCTTTGGTAATTGGTGGCGGCGCTGGTTCAGCCCCATCGACTATAACTACAGGCACCGGCGTAGTTACTGCGCTTGGAGTTAACACTGGTTCTGCCGGCGCGTTTGTTCTTTTCAACGGCGCACTTGGTACACCAACTAGCGGCACGGTAACCAATTTAACAGGCACTGCCAGTATTAATATTAACGGGACGGTTGGTGCGACTACCGCTAATACGGGTGCGTTTACGTCAATTACTTCTACAAGCGCAGCGGGTGTACTAACTAGAGCTGCTGCTACACAAGATGGTATTGAACTTATTGGTCGTGCTGGCGGTACAACATCATTAAAAGTAACCTTAACGCCAACAACATTATCTGCAAGTAGAACGATTACTTTCCCCGATGCAAACATAAATTTTACAACGGGTCTTCCTGTTGCTAACGGCGGCACAGGACTGACGTCAGGAACTTCTGGCGGTGTTCTTTATTATTCCGCTACAGGAACTTTGGCAAGCTCTGCAGCATTGGCGGCTAGTGCCGTAGTTCTTGGCGGTGGTGCTGGTTCAGCCCCCGCCACAACCACCACGGGTACTGGCGTAGTAACTGCCATAGGTAATGCGGTTAATACAACGGGTGGTTTGGTCACGCAATCAGGCACGTTAACAGCAAGCGCATTACTGCTGGGCGGCGGGTCTGGAACAGCGATTACTTCGACCACTACTGGTACAGGTGTTGTTACGGCGCTTGGAAATGCGGCTAATGCAACAGGCGGCTTTGCAACAATCAACGGTACGGCAACGCTTACCAACAAGCGTATTGATCCAAGAACATCATCGACGGCTTCTACAGCCAGCCTGACACCTGATATTTCAGCATTTGACCAATATAACTTGACTGCGCAGGCAGCAACGCTTGCGGTCAATGCGCCAACAGGAACTCCAGTTGACGGAAATAAATTGGTTTTCAGGATTTTGGATAATGGTGTAGCACAAACTATTAACTGGAATGGCACCTATACAGCGATTGGTGTAACGCTTCCGACAACCACAGTAGCGTCAAAGATGACTTATGTAGGCTGCATTTACAATTCAACAAATACGCGTTGGGATGTGGTTGCGGTAGTAACTCAAACGTAAAGGCAATGTATGAAGATTGATTTTTACTTTGATACTGAATACGGCAGGTTTTCTGATGCAATTGTTTTGCCAGACGATCATACGATGACTAATGCGGAGATTGAGGCAATTAAGCAACAGCGTTTAGATAATTGGATTGCTGCAATCACAGCACCACCTATAGAAGAAACTGAAGAAACACCATCGGAGTAAAACATGGCAGATCGTTATTGGGTTGGCGGTAGCGGAACATGGGATACAACATCCACAACAAACTGGTCTACAGGCTCTGGCGGGTCTAGTGGAGCCTCTGCGCCAACTTCTGCCGATAACGTGTTTTTTGATAATAACAGTAATGTTGGCACAGGATCATTCACAGTCACAGTATCTGCCGCTGTTTGCAATAATTTTACTGCGTCAGGTCTTGATGGGGCTATGACGCTGGCACTTGGTTCATCCAATGTATCTGTATCTGGAAGTTGGAGTAGTCCGGGGACGAATTTTTCAACAACATTTTCCAACGGTTCAATTAGGTTTGTATCAACTTCAATTGGCAACACTATCACTACGAATGGCGGAACCATTACTGGCAATGTTTCTTTTAACGGAGCTGGCGGTTATTGGACATTAGGCTCTGCGCTTACAATGGTCACAACTGCAACTATAACTTTAACAGCCGGTACACTGGATACGTCTGTAAGCAATTACGCAATGACTGCTAGTGCTATAAGTTCAAGCAATACAAATGTTAGGGCATTGAAGTTAAACGGCTCGACAGTAAGTTTGTCATCTGCTGCCCCCGTTGATTTTGCTACACAAACTAATGCTACTTTTGATTTTGGAACCTCTACTATTAATTTAACTAGAGCATCAACATTTACATTTGATGGTGGTGGATTAACTTATTGGAATGTCAGTTTTACATCAACAGTAGCTTTTGTAAAAACAATTACTTCCGCAAATACTTTTAACAATTTAACATTTGCAACGCCGGCAAGTGCCGCACTTTCGTCAGTTGTTCTTCCTAATAATCAAACTATTAACGGCACATTAACGGCAGTTGGTGCGAATGGTAATCAAAGAATATTTATTCGCTCTGATACGATTGGAACTTCACGTACATTAACTTGTGCTGCTATTGCTGCAATGACAGATGTTGATTTTAGGGACATAACAATTGCTGGCGCGGTAGGTACATTATCTGGCACTCGTTTAGGCAACTGCGGTGGAAATAGCGGGATTACATTTGACGCTTCTAAAACCGTTTATTGGAATTTAGCAGCAGGAGGAAATTGGAGTGCAACTGCATGGGCGACTGGTTCATCTAGTGGAACTCCAGCGGCAACTAATTTTCCTCTTGCACAAGACACGGCAATTATTGAAAACACTGGATTAAACACCAGCGCAACAATCACAATTAACTCTTCTTGGAATATTAGCGCACTAGATACTTCTGGTCGTACTAATGCCATGACGTTGGCGTCTGGAACAACTGCTCCGACTTTTTATGGAAATTTTGTTTATGGGTCTGGTGTAACTCCAACAGGAACAGGAATATACACGTTTTCCAACAGATCAACCAAAACTCTTAACTCAGGCGGAAAAACATTTACACAAGAAATAATAGTAGATGCCCCAAGTGGAGGTATTCAGCTTCTGACAAATAGTCTGACTTCTAACTTAGACTTCACTCTTACAAAAGGCACGTTAGACTTAAATAATTTAAGTTTAACAGCGCTTGGTTTTTCTTCAAGCAACACTAATACCCGAACTATTGCATTCGGCACAGGAAGTATTTCTTGTACCGGAGTTGGAAGTTCTGTTTGGAATACAGCAACATCAACTAATTTAACCACAACCGGAACTCAAGTAGCTAACCTAACATCTTCTGGTTCAGCAGCAATTACAGTAAGTCCGGGTGCTTTGTCTGAAGCAAATTCTATTAGTTTTAATTTTACTGGCGGTACTTATGCGCTTGCTTTTCTTGCATCAGGTGGTAGCCCATCAGCTAGAAACGTAGATTTTACTGGTTATGCTGGTACATGGGGAGGGCCAGCAGCAGGAGCCACTGTTTATGGAAATTTAAAATTATCAACTGGGATGACGGTAGGAAGTGGAAATAATTTAAATTTCTCGGCAACTAGCGGGATTAAAACTATTACCAGTAATGGTCGAACAATGGATTTCCCTATTACGTTTAATGGGGTTGGCGGTACATGGGAATTGCAAGATGGTTTAACCCTTAGCGTAGCAAGAGGTTCTTTAACACTAACTAACGGAACATTAAATTTAAATGGAAATATTTGTAATGCTATAAGTTTTACAACAGCAGCAGGAACTAAAAATCTTACTTTTAATGGCGGAACTTTAGTTTGTTCTGTTGCGAGTACAACATCATTTAATAATGCTCAACCAACTGGTTTCACCACTACAGCAGGTACAGGCACAGGCAAAATATCAATGACTGCTGCAACTGCCAAGACGTTTGTTGGCGGTGGATCAACTTATAACTGCACATTAGAACAAGCTGGTGCTGGTGCATTGACCATTACAGGGTCAAATACATTTACAACAATAAGTAATTCTGTGCAGCCCACAACAATTACATTCACAGCAGGTACAACTACCACAGTAACTAACTGGAGTGTAAATGGAACGGCCGGTAATTTAGTAACCATTGGTTCTGCCACCGCTGCACAACATACCTTATCAAAAGCATCTGGTATTGTAAGTTCAAATTATTTATCTATTAGTTATTCAAACGCAGTTGGCGGTGCTGCTTGGTATGCTGGTGCAAATTCGACCAATGGCGGCAACAACACAGGTTGGGTATTTAGCTCATCTACTGCGGGTGCTGGGCGGTTTTTGCTTATGTTTAGTTAAAGACAAATAAAATATTTTAAGGTGATATAACAATGGAAGATTTGTTGACAAAAATCGCTGTTGGTTTAAGCGGCATAGGCGCAGGGGCTTATGGTATGTACCAGAAGATAAAAGCCGATAATCGAAACAACAAATCGGCTGAAGTTACAGACGCTGCATGGCATCAGGTTATTGCAACTTTGCGCGAAGAAATTACGCGTCTTTCTGAAAGACTGGCCGCTGTTGAAGAGCAGAATCGAAAGTGCGAAGAACGCAACGATTCTTTGCATCAAGAAATTCTTGATCTTAAAAAGCAGTTGCATTTGTCTTAATATGTGGACCCGCTAACTTTATTAGCCGCTGCAAATGCTGCCGTCGCAGCGGTAAAAAAGGGATGCCAGTTATACAAAGACATCAAAGGCGCAGCGGGTGAAGTCAAAGATGTACTGGATGATCTGAAGTCGCAGTTTCAAAAGATACCAAATCCGACAAATGATCAGAAGATTCAGTACAACGAAGAAGTACAGCGAGTTCAGGAAATCGCCAAGGCTGATCCAAACAATGTTTTTTTAACTATCGGTAACGATCTTGGCGCATTGATGGACGCGTATGATGCTATTGGCAAAGCATTCATGCAACAGGAAGCGGAAGCAAAAATGGTTTACACCGGCACAGATTCTGTCGGAAAACGCGCGTTAAATCGGGTGATTATTCGAGCAAGATTAGACGCAATGCTGGCCGAGCTTCGCGAAACTATGGTCTATAAAGCGCCGCCAGAACTTGGCGACTTGTGGACTAAATACGAAAATATGTGGAAGCAAATTGTCATAGAACAAGACGAAGCGCACAGAAAAGAATTGCAGCGTTTGCAAAAAGAACGTTTTAACCGGCACAGAGTTATAAGAATACGTTGGGAGTATGCAACATGGTTTGGGGCAATCTTTTTCGTCGTCGTGTGGCTCCTCGCCCTTCTGCTTCTTCTAAGGGAGAGTCTGACGTATCGCTTGTTATCGTCCTATGTGTGGCGATAATGGCGTTAACGTTTGTGGTTGTGATTCCCATCATGGGTGTTATGTACATGGACTTAAACAATGCAAGAATCGCAGTTGAGATGGAAATCAAAGCCATGCGTGAATTGCGCAAAAAGATGCTTGCTGATTACATGAGAGGTGAACCGTGATAACGCTTCAACAATTCAGACAGCTGGCCCCTAACACTAAATATCCGCAGCAATGGTACGAAACTTTGTTCGGTAAAAAGTCTATTCTTGGCGACAAGACTTTGCTGGAAGAGTACAACATTACTACCCCAAAACGCATCGCCGCATTCATGGCTCAGTGTGGCCACGAATCTGGCGGTTTTGTATGGCTGACAGAGAATCTAAACTACAGCCCGGCGGGTTTGATGAAAACCTTTGCCAAATACTTCCCGACCCAAGAACTTGCCAATGCTTATTCTCGACAGCCGGACAAGATAGCTAACCGCGTGTACGCCAACCGCATGGGTAATGGCCCGGAAGAATCGGGCGAAGGCAGTCTCTACAAAGGGCGCGGGTTGATCCAAGTTACGGGCAAGGATAATTATTTTTGGTTTGCGGCATCCCTTGAAATAACCCCGCAGGAAGCGGCGGAGTATATGCAGACTTTTGAAGGTGCGGCACAGAGCGCATGCTGGTACTGGGAGACGACGGAGTTAAATAAGCTGGCTGATACTGGCGATATCTTAACTATGACTGAACGGATTAACGGAGGCACCATTGGACTTGAAGATCGTAAGAAACATTACGCTCATGCTCTGCATGTGCTGGGCGGTTAACGCCTGCAGTGATCGGTTTAGGTACCCTTGCCAAGACCCACAAAACTGGGAAACGGCAGAATGCAAACCACCAATTTGCACTGCAACCGGCACTTGTCCTAACGACGTAACCCAACCTGAAAAGGTGAAGCCATGATTTTGAAAGCTACGGAAGAGCAACTTAACGCCGCACTGAAGTTCATTATCGGCATTACCTTTTGTTCAATCCTTGTCATTATGGCCGGGCTGTCAATGTACTCAGTGGTGTTTGTCACCCAGCCAATGTCTGGCATGGCTCCAGCGGATAAGAATTTTTTCTTGCTGTTGTCAGATATGTCAAAGTACATTCTCGGTGCGTTGGCGACTTTGATCGCGGTTAAAGGCAAAGATGCGTTCGTGCCGCCCCCCGGCATATCGACTGCAGCTGACTTTAAAGACGCGCCATTGCCGGCCAAACCTGCGCCTGTTGTGACCACGACAGTGACTACAGTACGCACCGAAGGCGACGCTGTCATTGCAGGCTATGGCGGTAAGCCAGCCCCAGTTCAACCACCACACCCGGAGAGAGACGAATGAAAAAGCTGATTGCACTTATTGCGTTTGTGCCGCTGGTTTTGTTTGCTGCCGAAACCAAAAAAATCTGCCACGAACAAAAGGACAAAAAGGGTAAGCCTGTGCAGGTATGCAAAGAGGTCAAAGTTCACAAAAAGCTGGACGGGACAAAGGTACCCCCTAAATGATGAACCCGTGGGTCATTCTCGGTTTCGTCGTCGCGATCATTGGTGCGGCCGGTGCTGGGTATTACCAAGGTAATGAAGCTGGTCAAGCCAAAGTCCAGCAGGCGTGGGACAAAGAACGGGCGGCACAGGAGGCTGAATACGCCGCAGCTCAAGCCGCTGCCCGGGAAAAAGAACAAGCTCTGCAGGTTAACGCTGATCAACTGAGACAGGAGAAAGACCGTGAGATTCGCAATCTTAATGCTCGGGCTACCGCTCTTGCTAACAGCATGCGCGACCGGCAGGACCGCCCCGCCGCCGAAAGCAGTGCCGTGTCCAGTGCCGCCAATGCTGGACCCGCTTCCGCCGGATGTACTGGAGAAAAGCTTTACCGCCCGGATGGAGAGTTTCTTGCAAGGGAAGCTGCCAGAGCAGACGAACTCCGAGTCCTCCTCAAGCAGTGCCGGGAACAATACGAAGCCATAAGGAAATGATATGCACTCGCCTTCACTAACTATTCAAGGTAAAAACGAACCTTTTGAATTGCAAGTAGCGCGTGGCCAAATTGAAGGCCATACGCTTCTTAATATTTTTGGTTATCAGCCTCTGGTTACTACTGCCGGGCCTTATGCTGTTTGGGAAAACGTTGCCCCTTATGTGTTTCCGTCAGTTGCACAAAAGATGTTGGTATACAGCGATTCGGCATTAGATGTTAATTGTCGAATAGTTGTATCCGGTTTAGACGTTGATTGGAAACCTATCACCGAGGTTGTAATCTTGACGAACGGCACTACTGGCGTTCAAACGGTTAATTCGTTTTTGCGGATAAATTTAGTACAAGATAGCAATCTATCTTACGCAATTCCGGTAGGAAGCATCAGCGTAGGAAACGTTGCTAAAACTGCTGTGTACGGAAAAATAAGTGCGGGTTTAGGACGCTCACAAGCATCGATATATTCCGTACCAGCTAACCATACTTTTTTTCTTACCCGGGTTGATGCGTATATTAGCGAAGCTGGCGGCGGAAATAACTACGGCACCTATCGAGTGTCGTCAGTTAACAACGTTGATGGTTCTGCTTTTGTCGTATTGCAAGCGCCGTTTGGTCTTCGTTATGAAGCTAGGCGAGTGGTGCCGTTTCCCTACACCGAGAAAACAGACATTCAGTGGCAGGTTAAAACGGGCACCGGTTCAGCGCCGGTAGGCGTAGTCATTGAAGGTATACTTATCCGCAATAATCCTACTTAATACTATGACAGCATCTTGGACAAAGAAGTCTGGCAAGAACCCCGCCGGGGGTCTTAACGAAGCCGGGCGTAAAAGCTATGAGCGGGAGAACCCCGGCAGCGATCTGAAGCCGCCCCAGCCCGAGGGTGGCCCACGGAAGAAAAGCTTCTGCGCCCGTATGCGCGGAATGAAAGCCAAATTGACAAGTGCCAAAACGGCAAAAGACCCAAACAGCCGCATTAATAAATCGTTGCGCGTTTGGAAATGTTAATGGTAAAATTTTCGAAGGGACCTCGCGTCCTTGAAAAAGCCGCTGACTAAGCGGCTTTTATTTTTTGGAGTTACAAAACATGGCCACAGCAACCAATCCTTACGCGACAAAAACGCCTGCGCA
>Ga0222712_10006115_pt1 | contig 11955 bp, 9 predicted proteins | sample C33_657DmetaG_FD_165043 | JGI IMG/M metagenome (GOLD analysis project Ga0222712, IMG submission 165043) | Estuarine water microbial communities from San Francisco Bay, California, United States - C33_657D | ecosystem: Environmental > Aquatic > Marine > Unclassified | place: USA: California... | reverse complement strand
CTTACACAGACGCTGCGACAAGCGCCAGTTACTGCAAAAGCAGCTCGTGATTATCAGCGCGTGATGTTTGCCGGCGCACACGATGAAATTCCTGATCGTCAAGGTCGCGTCACGATTCCACAAGGTCTTCGTACATATGCAGGACTTGAAAAAGAGTGCGTTGTTATCGGTGCAAATACTCGCGTTGAAATTTGGGATGCGCAGGCATGGAATAAATATTTGGCAGATCGTGAAGAAGGATTTGCCGATGTTTCAGAAGAGGTGTTTCCAGGACTTTTCTGAAAAGTACACACAACTAAATAGAAATATGACAACTACATAGCGCTCTCTCGATTGTGGCCACCGTCGACCCAATGCCTAGGTTTTAAGGCCGACAGCGGCGCCCCTTCCCCGGCGTCGCTTTCGTGAGATCCGTCGGCCGGCGGTGACCAGAGTTGAGAGAGCGAAATATAAAAAGCACATAGAAGCAGATAAGAAATGGGGGAGAAGATGAAGCACATATCAGTAATGCGAGATCGCTGTATTGATCTTCTTGCTCCTTCAATCGAATCTTCTCGTACTCCAGTTGTGGTTGATGCAACACTCGGATTAGGTGGACATACGGAAGCTCTTCTCACTCGTTTTCCAGAATTGACTGTTATTGGAATCGATCGCGATCCAAGTGCCCTTTCCCAAGCTCGTCAACGGCTTTCGGTCTTTGGCGACAGATTAATAACTTCTCACACTGTCTTTGACAGCATCACAGATGTTGTAACTACTCATGGATATTCGCAACTTTCAGGCGTTCTCTTTGATCTTGGGGTTTCATCCATGCAGCTAGATGAAGCTGATCGAGGCTTCTCTTACTCTCATGATGCACCTCTGGATATGCGCATGGATGGCACTCAGGTTATTACTGCCTACGAGATTGTGAATCACTACGAGCCCGGTGCCCTGGTAAAGATTCTGCGCACATTTGGTGAAGAGAAATTTGCAACACGTATCGTTGAAAACATCGTCAAAGCGCGTGCTCTTGCACCGCTTAACTCCACTGTGCAGTTGGCGACGCTAGTCAAAGAGAGTATTCCGGCAGCTACTCGTCGTACAGGAGGCAATCCTGCAAAGCGCACCTTCCAGGCGCTTCGTATTGCAGTCAATGATGAACTTGGTGCAATCACGCGCGCGATACCTCAAGCCCTAAATTTGGTGGAAGTTGGTGGCCGCGTAGTTGTGATGTCTTTCCAGTCACTGGAAGACAAAATTGTTAAGGAATTCTTTGTTGAGGCATCGACCTCAAAAAGTCCCCGCAACCTACCCGTAGAACTTCCTGAATACGCTGCAAAGTTTTCACTCGTAATTAAAGCTAGTGAGAAAGCTAGCCAAGCTGAACAAGATGAAAACTCACGTTCAACATCAGTTCGCCTTCGTGCAATAGAGAGGGTGGCTGCCTAATGTCCATCGCCGCTCTCGCTCAGCAAACCCGCGAACGTGTTCTTACTCATTCTTCAAAAGCCTTACTCAGGATCGTTCCTCAAACAACTGAAGGGGCGCAAGCTACACATAGGTATTTTGCTAAGTTCTTAACTTTTGTGGCGGTCATTGGATTCCTGTCTCTCCTCGGCGTCAGAACTTTGCTGGCTCAGGATGCATTTGTTCTCTCAGAGTTGAAGTTGGAATCAAAGATGATTGCAGATCAACGTGAGGCAATCTCTCGCAAAATGGAGATGTACTCATCCCCGCAAGCACTAGCGAATCAAGCGGCAGCTCTAGGTATGAATCCTTCTGAGAATTCAACATTCCTTAATCTCACTCAAGAGATGCCTACAGTGACAGATGAGAGCGGGATTACACGTGGGTAATTTTGAACTCTCGATGAAGCGCATCCGCACTCTCTTTATTTTTTTGTTAGTGATTTTTACTCTCTTCGCTGCGCGACTTGTACAGATCCAAGGAATTCAAGCCGCCGAATACACTCTCAAAGCAGCAAATGAGATGCAAAAAACTCGAGTGATTGCAGCTCCTCGTGGAGATATCACCGATATCAATGGTGTGGCTTTTGCTCGCAGCGTCTCGGCGATAAATATTGTCGTGGACCAAAAGATGATTAAGGATCATGCCCGAGTAGCAGCTTTTGCTGCTCCAATTCTTGGTCTTACTGAAGAAGAAGTCATCACAGCGATCACAGGCATCAAGCGTTACTCGATGGTTCTTGAAAGCGCTGAGCCAAGTACGTGGAATCGACTTTCTCTCGCGATAGATAAATACAATTCGGCGCTGGGCAATAACGAGTACGACAAGAGAATTGCCGGCTTCTTCCCTGAACGTAACTATGTTCGTGAATACCCTTCAGGAAGTCTGGTTTCTTCACTCGTAGGATTTGTGCGTAAAGATGGTTTGGGCGCCTCCGGCGTCGAGTTGAGTATGAACTCATCGATTACCGGAACTCCTGGCACTTATTCCTACGCAAAAGGACGCGGGGCTGAAATACCGGGGTCACAATCTGAAATTATTGCTGCTCAAGCAGGAACAACAGTAAGACTCACCATTGATCGCGATATTCAGTGGGTTGCATCTAAAGCGATTGCAGAAGCTGTTAAAAATGCACGAGCAAGCAGCGGCACTGTGATTGTCATGGATCCAAGAACTGGCGCAGTCCTAGCTCATGCAACTGCGCCAACCTTTAATCCAAATGATACAAAGAACGTATCTTTAGATTTGATGCGTAACCCTTCAGTCCAAGATGTCTACGAACCTGGATCAACAGGAAAAGTGATGACACTGGCTGCAGCGTTAGAGGAAGGCAAAATTTCTCCAGAAACTGTCTTTGATGTCCCTTACAAGATTCGCCGCGGTGGTGAGTACTTTAAAGATCACGAGAGACACCCACTTAAGAAATTAACCACTGCAGGAATCCTCGCAGAATCGAGTAATACTGGAACGATCAAAATTGCGGAGACCATGAGTAATGACACTCTTCACTCGTACCTGACTAAATTTGGTATTGGAGCAAAGACCGGTGCTGGTCTACCAGGTGAGAACGTGGGACGTTTGTTGGCGGTCAAAGATTGGTCCGGAACGACAGCACCAACAGTTGCATTCGGACAGGGATATTCACTTAATGCCATGCAAGCAACAAGTATCTTTGCAACCCTTGCCAATGACGGAATCCGAGTTTCTCCAACAGTAATTGCTGGAACGAGTGATGCCTCTGGAAACTTCACTCAATTCAAGAATGAAAAAGGCGTTCAAGTCGTCAGTGCAGCAACTGCGGCAAAGATGCGCGTCATGATGGAGAGCGTGGTCTCATCACACGGAACAGCGCCGAGTGCGGCGATCCCTGGATATCGAGTTGCTGGAAAGACTGGAACAGCATGGCGCTATAACGATAATTGCGGATGCTATAGCGGATATACAGCCTCCTTTATTGGCTTTGCACCTGCTGATGCACCAGCATTCGTCATCAACGTAACAATTCAAGATCCTAAAGGTGCGCACTATGGCGGCTCTCTTGGCGGACCAGTATTCAAAAAGGTGATGACTTTTGTACTACAGAGTCGTCATATCGCACCGACAGGAACAAAAGTTTTACCAGTGGCCCTTAACAAGGCTGAACTAGATAAGAAGGCTCGCGAAGAGAAAAAGGCAGAGGCGATAAAGATCTCTCAAGCGAGTTCGAGGGGATAAGCCATGCGCCCACTCCTTGATCACACTATTTCAGTTGAAGAAATTTCTCGTCTCATAGGCTTAAAGATTGATCTTGATCCCTCACTGATGTTTTCTGGTGCTACTTCTAGTGATAGCGATGTAGTTGAGGGAGATCTATTTCTTGCATATCCGGGAGAGAAAACCCATGGCGCACGCTTTGCTTCCAGCGCACTCTCTCGTGGCGCTCGAGCAATTCTCACTGATTCCGAAGGCGCCACAATTGCCGAAGGACTTCCTGTAATTGTTGTTTCCGATGCTCGCACCGCAGGTGCACTCATTAGTGCAACTCTTTATGCCAAACCAATGCAGGAGATGGTCAGCATTGGAATTACCGGAACCAACGGAAAAACAACGGTCAGTACTTTGCTCTACCAACTCTTCCAAGAAGCTGGTCGTGAAAGTGGACTTATAGGTACTGTTGAGACACGTATAGGTCGAGATAGCGTTGCCAGTGCACGAACAACACCTGAGGCAGATGCCCTTCAAGCCCTTTCCGCAACAATGAGCGAGCGACATCTGCGACATCTTGTGATGGAAGTTTCAAGTCACGCGATGGTGATGCAGCGCATGGTGGGATCACACTTTGCAATGGTTGGATTTACAAATCTTTCACAAGATCATCTTGATTTTCATCAAGATATGGAGAGCTACTTTAAGGCTAAAGCAAGCCTTTTTACACTTGAGTACGCCGATCAAGCATTTATTAATATCGATGGTGATTTTGGATTACGCCTCTTCAACGAGTGCGGAATCCCTGCGACTTCTTTGTCACGCAACAATCCTAAAGCGAGCTGGCACTTCACTTCGATCACTCCCACCATTGGTGGAACTTCATTTACCGCTCGCGGTGCTGGTGGAATCCTGATCGAAAGTTCAACACCTCTACGAGGATATTTCAATCTCGATAACATTCTCTTAGTTTTAGCAATCGCCATTGAGTGCGGCATTGATCCCCTTGATTGCGCTGCGCTCATTCCACGTCTTAAAGGTGCCCCTGGTCGAATGGAGTCAGTTGAGTGCGGTCAAGATTTCACTGCGCTCGTTGATTATGCCCACACTCCAGATGCAGTTCGAAATGTCATTGCAACAGCAAGAGAGTTCACATCCGGAAAGGTCGTTGCAGTTCTTGGGTGCGGGGGAGACCGCGATGCTTCTAAGCGACCATTGATGGGTAGCGCCCTGATTGAGGAATCTGGAATCGCTATCTTCACTAGCGATAACCCACGAAGTGAGGATCCGGCAAAAATTCTTGAAGATATGAGTAAGCATCTGCCAATAAATGCGCCTTCTCGAGTAGTTATTGATCGCCACGAAGCGATCGCTTATGCCGTCTCACTCTGCCAATCTGGTGACACTCTTCTAGTCCTTGGCAAAGGACATGAAAATGGGCAAGAGATTAAGGGTAAGAAAATAGACTTTGATGATCGCCTCGTTCTCGCAAAAATCTTAGAGGAGTCACAATGAACTCCATGATGGCATCACAGATTGCCCAGGTGATGGGTGGCTCTCTATCGGGTGAAGACATTCTTGTCACCGCTGCTCCATCCTTGAAATCTTCTGAGGTTGAGCAAGGCGGAATCTTCTTAGCAATTCAAGGCGAAAAAGTTGATGGACACGATTTTGTTGATGATGCCTTCGCTCATGGCGCAGTACTTGCTATCACCACGCGTCCCGTAGCTCACCGACACATTCTTGTTACAGATGTGACGGCTGCTCTCACTTTATTGGCACGCTTTGCGCGATCAGAACTAAAGGATCTTACAGTGATTGGAATTACTGGTTCACAAGGAAAAACAACGACAAAAGATCTACTGCGTCACATGCTTTCACAACAGGGCGAAACCGTTTCTCCTTCTGGAAATTACAACAATGAATTAGGTGTTCCTCTAACGCTATTGGCTTGCTCGTCAGCGACTAAGTACGCGGTTATTGAAATGGGAGCTCGTCACTCTGGTGACATTGCACATCTGGCATCGATTGCTCAGCCAGATATTGCGGTGGTTCTCCGAGTGGGGATGGCTCACATCGGTGAATTTGGATCAATAGAAGCGATTGCAAAGACAAAGTCAGAGTTAATCTCATCACTGTCGAACACTGGTATTGCAATTCTGGGTCAGTACGATCCTTACACCAAGGCAATGAAAAGCTTGCATGATGGTCGAACCATTGCCTTTGGAACTGATCACTCAGATGACGTCCGAGCCACAGAGATTGAAATGCGCGAAGGTCGCCCACACTTTGATCTGGTGACTCCTGCAGGTCGAGCTGCAGTGGGTCTTCGCATTGTGGGAGAACATCAAATTTCAAATGCGCTTGCCTGCGCAGCTGTAGGTACCGCACTTGGCTTCTCAATAGATTCGATTGCAACAGCGCTCTCCACTGCACTCATCGAGAGCAAGTGGCGTATGGAGATTCACGAGTTCTCTGGGGTGCTTCTCATCAATGATTCATATAACGCAAGCCCAGATGCCGTGGAGGCAGCTCTTCGCACTCTGATTCTTTTCGCACAAGAACGAGGCGGGCGGGCATGGGCCTTTTTAGGAAAAATGGCAGAACTCGGCGAGTCTTCAGCCACAGCCCATCAGCGAGTTGGCACCCTTGCCTACCAGATAGGAATTGATCATCTCGTGTGTGTAGATGCACCGGAATATCAATCAGCGCAGAATGTTGATGGTCAGACAAATCTTCATCTCTGTGATCGCAGTGGTGCTCGAGCCATTGCGGAACAGATTGAGCCGGGAGATGTGATTCTTGTTAAGGCTTCACGATCAGAAAGATTTGAACTTCTGGCAGATGAGATTGAAGAAGTGGTTAAAAGAAACATAACAGCAGGGGGAGAAGAAGAGTGAAGACAATCCTTGCAGCAGGTGGCTTTGCATTGCTGCTCTCACTTTTTGGTACCCCACTTTTGATCCGCGCACTAGCCAAGAAGGGATATGGCCAGATCATTCGTGACGATGGGCCGTCATCTCACCACATTAAGCGCGGAACTCCCACCATGGGTGGAATTATCATTATCGTCGCTTCAATTGCTGCCTATCTCGTCGCACATCTCCTGAGTGGAACTGCCATCACGGCTTCGGCGGGGTTAGTGATCGGGCTTGTAGTTGCACTGGGGCTTGTTGGATTTTTAGATGACTGGCTTAAAGTCTCGAGAAAGCAATCACAGGGTCTTACCTCCCGCCAAAAACTAATCGGTCAGGTTTTAGTGGCTTCAATATTTGCGTACTTTGGAACCAAGTTTGCCGACTCAGATGGCTTAACTCCTATTTCATCTCAGTTGTCAACGGTGAGAGATACCTCAATTGCTCTCGGTGCGATTTTAGTAGTTGTGTGGGTTGCCCTCATGGTTACTGCAACAAGTAATGGTGTCAATCTCACAGATGGTCTTGACGGACTTGCATCAGGTGCCTCAGTTCTCACATTCATCTCATTTATTTTGATTGGCGTGTGGGAGTTTGGACAGAGCTGCGCAGTTTCACCTGGCATCAATTGTTACCAAGTACGAGATCCCCTTGACATCGCGGTACTAGCTGCCGCCTTTGCTGGTGCGTGTACTGGATTCTTATGGTGGAATGCTTCCCCTGCAAAGATATTTATGGGTGATACAGGTTCACTCGCCCTCGGTGGTGCGCTGGCTGGAATTGCCACCATGCTTCGCATTGAACTACTTTTGATTCCACTGGGTGGGCTCTTTGTCATCATCACGATGTCAGTGATCATCCAGACTCTTTACTTTAAAATTTCGGGCGGAAAGCGCGTCTTTAAGATGGCTCCACTGCAACATCACTTTGAGCTCATGGGATGGGGAGAAGTAACGATCGTCATTCGCTTCTGGATCATTGGCGGTCTCTGTGTTGCAGGCGGACTAGGTCTCTTCTACGCAGATTGGATCGCAGGCTAACGGCTGCGATGAATCAGCGATGAGTTTCTCCCAAGATCTGAAGCATAAGAAAATTCTTGTGCTCGGAGCTGGTGTCACTGGACTTGCCTCTGCCCGTGCTCTGATTGCGCGCGAAGTACTTGTCACGATTGTTGATGACACGATCACAACGGGTAGTGAATTTTCAATTCTGCAACCATCGGCGGTGAATGTTGCTGATTTTGATTTTGTTCTCATCTCACCTGGCTGGAAAGAGTCCCATCTACTTATCCAGCAAGCTCGAGCAAGTAAGGTCGCGCTACTTAATGAAATAGATCTTGCCTGGGCGATCAAGGAAGAGCGATCCCCAGGACAGAAATGGTTGGCCCTTACTGGTACAAATGGAAAGACAACCACCGTTGAAATGACAGCAGCAGCGCTGCGCGAAGGTGGAATTCTGGCCGTGGCATGCGGCAATGTGGGCAAGACAGTTATTGAATGTGTAGAAAGTAGTGAGGCTTATGAGGTACTGGTACTCGAACTCTCGAGCTTCCAGCTTCATTGGCTAGAGCGTGCCGAGTTTGTAGCATCGGCCATTCTTAATATTGCAGATGATCACACAGATTGGCACGGAAGCTTTGAAAGCTACGCTCAAGCCAAGCTTTCAATTCTTGACCGTTCGATGACAGCAATACTTAATGGCGATGATCAGGAAGTAGTAACGCGCACAACACATTGGAATGGTAGAAAAGTCTTTTACTCTCTCAATACTCCCGGCCCTGGTGAAATCGGTGTCGTCGAAGAGCTCTTAGTCGATCGTGCATTTGTCCCAGATCCGCAAGAAGCTTCGATGATCGCAGAGGTTGTTGATGTGAAGCCAACGGTGCCACATAACGTTTCTAATGCTTTGGCTGCCGCTGGATTAGCCCGCACTGTTGGCGTTTCGTATGAAGCTATTGGAAAGGCGCTCTCTGAATTCACGCTTGGTCGCCACCGCATTGAAGTTGTGGCAGAGAAGAATGACATTACGTGGGTTGATGATTCGAAAGCAACCAATCCACATGCAGCCACTGCCTCAATACTTTCGGCCTTATCTGTCATTTGGATCGCCGGTGGTTTGGCAAAGGGAGCGGATGTCAGCACTCTTGTTGCGCGTGCACATCCACGCATGAAAGCCGCAATTCTTATCGGAACTGATCGAGCGCTCTTTGCAACGGCACTGGCAGAGCATGCTCCACATGTGAAGGTGATCGAGATTGACCCACCATCTGATTATCTGCGCGGGGGAGACTCTAACTCATTCATGGAGGCGATCGTTGCTGCTGCACAGTCGTGCGCAGTTGCAGGAGATACAGTTCTTCTCGCACCATCATGTGCTTCGATGGATCAATTTGTTTCATATGCCGATCGTGGCGATCGCTTTTCTATTGCAGTACGGAAGGCTTTGGGATGAGCAAGGCACCGGCTAAGAACAAGTTACATAATCCTGCTGCGCCTTTTTACGGGTTAGTAGTATCAGTCGGACTACTTTCAATTATCGGCCTTATTATGGTTTTCTCTGCCTCCTCAATCTATTCACTCGAAACTAAAGGCTCATCAATTGCAATCTTTATTCGCCAATTGATCTTCTTGGCCTTATGCATTCCGATGGCAATTGTCCTTTCGCGACTCTCCCTAAATCGGTGGAAGTTACTCGCCCGCTTTGGGTTAATTATTTCAATTGTAATTCTTCTTATCGTACGAATTCCTGGAATCGGAAAGTCTGTCAATGGAAACCAGAATTGGATCTCTCTCAAGGTAGTCGATGTTCAACCAAGTGAGCTTGCTAAGTTTCTACTCATCTTGTGGGCCTCACAAATGTTGGCATCCCGACTCAATGCCGGCTTTATGAGAGTCAATGTTTTAGCTCTCATTGCGCCTGGCTTTATTGTGGCTAGCGCTCTTGTCATGTGGGGCGAAGATCTCGGTACAGCTTCTGTTCTTATGGCAATTCTTGGCGGATTGCTCTTTGTCTCAGGAATTCCATTACGCCTTGTCGGAACTCTGGCTGCAACTGCGGCGGTAGGAATTGGTTTCTTTATTGCAACAGCGCAATATCGTGCAGCACGCTGGAGCGTTTTTCTCAATCCCTTTGATCCAGCTCAATATAAGAATGAAGGGTGGCAACCTGCCCATAGCCTCTTGGGATTAGCAAGCGGTGGAATTTTTGGTGTTGGTCTGGGAGGAAGCAGACAAAAGTGGGGCAATCTTCCCGAAGCGCATACTGACTTTATTTTTGCAGTCATTGGCGAGGAACTTGGTTTACTCGGCACACTCTTTATTTTGGCACTCCTTGGAACGCTGATTTACTGCTCTCTTCGAATCGCAATGCGATCATCTGATTCATTTACACGCTTTGCATGTGCAGGAATTGCATCCTGGATTGCTATTCAAACTGTTCTCAATATTGGATCTGCTGTAAGCCTTCTTCCAGTTGTAGGTGTCACTCTGCCGCTTCTCTCCTATGGTGGCTCGGCGCTCATTGCCACCTATCTCGGCATCGCATTTATTGCCTCGAGTGCACTTCGAGACCCTGAAATTAAGATAGAAGTGAAGAATTTTGTCGCACAAAGGCTCAATCGATAAATGAGATCTCGGAAAATTGTCTTTGCCGGTGGAGGGACCGCAGGTCATATTCAGCCAGCACTTGCAGTTGCGCGATTGTGGAAGAAAACTTACCCAGCTGATCAGATCGTCTTTCTGGGGACATCATCTGGCTTGGAGACAAAACTTGTTCCAGCCGCTGGTTTTGATCTTGAGTTGATTACACGCGTTCGAATCCCACGATCTCTTTCCTTTGATCTCGTTAAAGTTCCAGGCTCACTTCGCCGCTCTGTGGGTCAATCAAAGAATGTTCTCAAAGATGCAGATCTTCTTTTTGGCTTCGGCGGTTATGTGTGTGCCCCTGCATATTTAGCAGCTAGATCACTCAAGGTTCCTATCGTGATTCACGAAGCAAATGCTCAACCTGGTTGGGCCAATCGGCTCGGTGCGCGCTACACCGATGCACTGGCTGTGGGATCTCCCGTCACTCATGGGCCTTATGCCCAGGCGCTGATTACCGGTTTGCCCCTTCGCGATGACATCACCTCATTACTGACTGCTCATCACAGCGCAGATGAGAATACGTGGAATGAATTAAGGGTTAAGGCTAAGCGTGATCTTGGAATACATAGCGGGAATAAAGTGGTCTTAGTTTTTGGTGGTTCACAAGGCTCTCAAGCGATCAATAGCGTCATCGAAAATACTCGAAAGTTAATCAAAGAGAAGCCGATCACCATTGTGCACTCCGTGGGAGCAGCAAATGATCTGCCAGCTAGCGATGACACATATATTTCTTTCTCGTATATAGAAGATATGGCTACCGCATATCTTGCTTCTGATTTAGTAATTGCCCGTAGCGGAGCGATCACATGCTCAGAGGTAGGTGCCCTTGGAAAATATGCACTCTTCATTCCACTACCTATCGGCAACGGTGAGCAGTCCGTAAATGCTGATCATCTCGTTGAGATGGGGCGTGCACGCGTTCTCGAGCAGAGTTCATTCACCGCCAGCTGGCTACTAGATAACATTGACTCCATGTTGGCCACGAGCGATCAACTCAGCGATCTTCCTCATTTTGGCGATCTCGAAGCTGCTGCAAAAATCGTCGCGCTTGCAGAGCATCAACTTTCAACTGGCGAAAGATAAAAAATGCCTCAGGTGACTCTCGATCGGTGGGTTGGAAAGCAAATTCACTTTATAGGAATCGCTGGTGCAGGAATGAGTGGGTTGGCCCGCATCGCTCTTTCTCACGGTTTATCTGTATCTGGAAGTGACTCCAAGGATTCATCTGTGGTCTTAGCACTTCGAGCACTCGGTGCAGAAGTACATATCGGTCATGACGCCGCACATATTGATGGCGTAGATATCGTGATTTATTCAAATGCAATTGCAGAGAGTAATCTGGAGATAAAGCGAGGCCGAGAGTTAGGGCTTCCACTTCTTACACGCGCACAAGCGCTAGCCATTCTGATGTCTTCGAGTAAGAGTTTGGCTGTCGCAGGAACGCATGGAAAGACGACAACATCATCGATGCTCACCGTGGCGCTGCAAGCCTGCGGAGTGGATCCATCTTTTGCAATCGGTGGATCTCTCACCGCCTCAGGTTCCAATGCTCACCGCGGCACGGGTGAACTCTTTGTAGCTGAGGCAGATGAGTCAGATGGCTCATTCTTGGAGTACCGCCCATTTAGTGCAATCGTGACAAATGTTGAGCATGATCACGTAGATTTTTTTGCCACTGAGGAATCTGTGATGGATATTTTCACTGAGTTTGCGCAATCAATTAGCCCAGAAGGTTTCTTCATCTACTGCAAGGACGATGCTGG
>Ga0222712_10006114_pt1 | contig 11955 bp, 13 predicted proteins | sample C33_657DmetaG_FD_165043 | JGI IMG/M metagenome (GOLD analysis project Ga0222712, IMG submission 165043) | Estuarine water microbial communities from San Francisco Bay, California, United States - C33_657D | ecosystem: Environmental > Aquatic > Marine > Unclassified | place: USA: California... | reverse complement strand
AAATAAACCTGTTGCACCTAATATAGCCGGTCCTAGAAATATGCTATCCTTTCCGCCAAATCCATCTGCCTCACCCTTAAAATTAAAGTGGGTTGGGATGGTTGCTGGTAAACTTGAATATACATAAGCGGCATAGCCAAAAGGGATGGCCAAAAGAACAAGGGCTAATAAAAGGTTTGGGGTAGACTTTTTCATAATCTATTGGTTTGGTTATAGTTCTGTATTGTTACACAAGTTACTATTTATGGCTAAAAAAAATTACTTTTGCATCAAATCTGAAAAAATGAGCAAGGGACCTATTTCGCAATTTGTTGAGCATCATTATAGACATTTTAATGCTGCCGCTTTAGTAGATGCTGCTAAAGGATATGAAACCCATTTATTAGAGGGTGGTAAAATGTTAGTGAGTTTGGCTGGTGCTATGAGTACTGCCGAATTAGGGATTAGTTTAGCAGAAATGATCCGTCAGGACAAAATTGCTATTATCAGTTGTACTGGTGCTAACTTGGAAGAAGATGTAATGAACTTAGTAGCGCATAGCCATTATAAGCGTGTGCCTAATTATAGAGATTTAACTCCTCAGGACGAATGGGATTTATTAGAGAATCATTACAATCGTGTTACAGACACTTGTATTCCAGAAGAGGAAGCATTTAGAAGATTACAAAAGCATATTGTTAAGTTTTGGAAAGAAGCTGAAGCAAAGGGTGAAAGATATTTCCCTCATGAATTTTTGTATCAGGTTGTTTTGAGTGGAGAATTAGAGCAATACTATGAGATTGATCCAAAAGATAGCTGGATTGTAGCAGCTGCTAAAAAGAATATTCCTATTGTGGTTCCAGGATGGGAGGATAGCACGACTGGTAATATTTTCGCTAGCTATGTAATTAAGAACGAATTAAAAGCATCTACCGTTAAAAATGGTATTGAATATATGGTGATGTTAACTGAGTGGTATAGAGCTAACAGTGGTGGTAAAGGCGTAGGTTTCTTCCAAGTGGGTGGCGGTATCGCTGGTGATTTCCCAATTTGTGTGGTGCCAATGATGTACCAAGATTTAGAATGGCATGATGTTCCTTTCTGGAGTTATTTCTGTCAGATAAGTGATAGTACTACTTCTTATGGTTCTTATTCAGGAGCAGTTCCAAACGAAAAAATTACCTGGGGTAAATTAGATATACATACACCAAAGTTCATCGTAGAGAGTGATGCTACTATCGTAGTTCCATTGATCTTTGCTTATATTCTTGGCCAGTAATCCTGTAAATAACGCTTTTGAAAAAATACGTATTTCTCCTAGGTTTTCCGCCTGCATAATAAAAAAGCCCTTAAGAAAATTTAAGGGCTTTTTTTATGCTTAATATGTTTTAAAGTTTGAAAGAAATATCAATCCGAGCGAACGTTCGAGCCTGCGAGCCGAGAGCGAGGATTAGGTATTTTTTCAAACGCACAAATTTAGTATTAACGAGCTGGCATGTTTAATTTAAGGTCTCTTTTCAACATATCATCTCTGTTAGCAATTTCTGAAGCAGTATAATATATCATCATCACTCTCTTTTGCATTAGTTCAAAATTGATTTTCTCAATAGTGTCTGTTGGCTTATGATAATCTGCTAATAACATTCCATCATAGAAGAATAATACAGGTACTCCTTTTTTAGCAAAATTGTAATGATCACTTCTATAGTAAATCATATTTTTATCTGCTGGATCGTCGTATTTATAATCTAAGGTGATATTGCTTGATTCTTTATTAGCAGCTTCATTGATTATTGGTAAGTCTGTACTTAGTTTATCGTGTCCAATTACATAAACGTAGTTTAATGAATCGGCTGTTTGTCTTTCTGTATCTACTCTACCTACCATGTCTGTATTTAAGTCTGCTGTAGTCTTTTCTAATGGGAATAAAGGATGTTCTGAGTAATAATCAGATCCCCATAAGCCTTTCTCTTCACCACTTACAATTACAAAAACCAAAGTTCTTCTTGGACTCTTTCCTTTCTTTGCAGCTTGAGCAAATGTCTCTGCCATTTGCATAACACTTACTGTTCCTGAACCATCATCATCTGCACCATACCATATTACATCACCTCTTTTACCTAAATGATCATAGTGTGCAGACAATACTAAGTATTCGTCTTTCTTATCTGTACCTGGAATAACACCTACCACATTGCTACTCTCTAAGTTTTCGGTGCTCTTTGTTGCTACTAAATTGATTTGTGTTGCAAAACTTCCTTTAGTATAAGTAGTGCTACCAAGCATTGCACTTGCTGCATCTTTTGAAATGCTCAACATAGCAAAACCTTTTGCTGTATTAGCTTTTGTATACATATTGCCTTTAGTAGGAGTAGCTGTTTTCTTAGGGAAGTCTGCACTAATAATACATAAACCTGCTGCACCCTTTGCCATTGCATTACGCATTTTAGCCATTGGAGAAGCTGGATTAGCATTGAATGCTCTATTGCCACCTTGTCCCATACTTGGTGTGCCTGTTGCAGTACCTTCTGATACTATTACTAATTTACCTTGCACGTCTAAATTTTCATAATCGTTGATACCATTTGCTGCATCTACTATTCCGTATCCTGCATATACTACATTAGTATAATTGAAATTACCAGAGCTGATGCTTTGTAAAGAGAAAGAATAATCTTTATCCCACTCAAATGAACGTCCATTTACGGTTAAGCTTTTTTCTGTTAAAGCATCTTGGTATACTGGATATACTTGCTGATAGCTTGCGCCATTACCTGGTTGTAATCCCCATTTTTTAAATTGAGACTCAATGTAAGCTGCAGCTTTCTTTTGACCTGGAGTAGCTGTTTCACGGCCTTCCATTTCTGCACTCGCAATAACAGATAATTTTTCTTTTAATCCTTCTTGCGTAATATACTTACCAAATTTCTTCAAGTCTTCTGCCTTTTGTGCAAAAGTTGTTGTGCTTATAAAAGCAATAAAAATCCAAATCAGTTTTTTCATAGTTGATTTTTTAATTAACAAGCAATTTTATTTACTCTATTTTGATGTCTTCCTCCTTCGTAATTAGTTTCCATAAATACTGTAATCATTTCTTTTGCTTTTTCTATGCTTACATATCTTGCTGGAATACAAATCATATTGGCGTCATTGTGTAGACGGGTTAGTTCTGCTATTTCTTTTTCCCAACATAATCCTGCTCTAATGCCTGCGTGTTTATTGGCTGTCATTGCAACGCCATTGGCAGATCCGCAAAACAAAATACCAAATGCTGCTTCTCCTGTTTCCACGCTTGATGCAGTTGGATGTGCAAAGTCTGGATAGTCTACAGAATCTGTACCGTGTGTACCAAAATCCTTTACAGTATATCCATGTGATTCTAACCAAGTCTTTACTTGATCTTTATAATCTACGCCTGCATGGTCTGCTCCCATTGCAATTGGCTTGCTCGCATCAAATACAAATGCCATAGTTAAGGTTTTAAATTGTTTGATAGTTTAATCCCATTCTTCATCTGCTTTCTTTACGGATTTATACGCCCATGCAGAAACAAATATGCTGAATTCAAATAATGAATATAATGGAATGAATACAATTGTTTGACTATACCAATCTGGACTTGGTGTAATAAATGCAGAAATAACAAGTATAACAATTACTGCATATTTTCTTACACTTCTTAAGAACTTTGGTGTAACTATTCCAATCTTAGTCAATAAGAACATAATCACCGGCATTTCGAATGCTATACCACAACCTAAAATCAAATTAGTTAGGTTATCTATATAATCTGCAAATGTTGGTATGGTAGTTACAGCACCTCTGGTACCTAATTGAAATCCGGCTAAGAAATTAAATGTAAATGGTCCTAAAACAAAAAATCCAAATGCTGCTCCTAGGAAAAAGAAAAATGACACAAAGAATATCATGAATCTTGTATTCTTTAATTCGTTCTCTTTTAAAGCAGGTTTTATAAATGACCAAAACTGCCAAAATATAAACGGAAATGCAACAATGATGGCTCCAATAAAGGCCATGCTGATGGCGCTTAAAAATTGTCCGCCAAATGTGGTACTTTGTAAAGTTACTTTTACAGGAGGCATACAAAGTGAATCTCCTAAATGTAAATAATGACTTAAATCACAGAAGGCTTTATAAGTGATAAAGTCTGGATAGAGTGGTCCCATTATTATATGGTCCATAATCCAGTCTCTATAAATAAATAAAACTACGAAAGCTATTAAAATGGAAAATAAAGATCGAACGATGGTGCCTCTTAAGACCTCCAAATGGTCTATAAAAGACATCTCTGAATTTTCGTCTGATTTGAATCTATCGAATATTGCCATGTGAAAATTGAATGAGGACTAAAGTTACTGTTTATAGAGGAAATCTAGGCCCCAAAAGGCTAAAAATTACACTAACGGATCTTAATTTTCACCTTCTCTATTCTGGTGTCGCTTACAGACAATATCTCTGCATCAAAATGAGCTAAACGGATGGTAGTCCTGATCTTTGGAATAGACTCGTAATTGTGAATTAAATAACCACTTAGGGTTTCTGAATTGTCTGCAGAAAAGTCTATTCCATATTTTTCATACAAGTAGTCAAGTTCTAATCTACCACTAAATATAAATTCGGTATCTGATAATTTCTTCTCCAAAAATTCTTGTTCGTCATATTCGTCATCTATCTCTCCGAATATCTCTTCCAATACATCTTCCATGGTTACAATTCCAGCTGTTCCGCCGAATTCGTCTACTACCCAAGCAATGCTTTTTCTTTTCTTGGAAAACAAACTGATTAAATCTGCCGCATTCATGCTTTCGGGCACCAATGGGATAGAATGCAACACAGTAGCCAATTTTGCAGGCTTCTTAAATAAATCTAATTGATGAACATATCCTACGATAGTATCCAAACTTTCTTCGTATACAATTAATTTACTCAATTTTGTTTCTTCAAATATCTTTTGTAGTTCTTCTATGGAAGTATCTATTTCCACACCAACAATCTCTGTTCTTGGGACAAGACATTCTCTGATTTTAATATCTGGTAAGCTTAATGCGTTCTCAAATAAATCTGTATTTAAATCTTGTTGATTTTGCTCGTCCTTGGTTTGTTGTACAAAATGCGCTAGGTCTACTTTTGTAAATGCTTCTTTCTTATTAATCAGTTTTACATTGAATAAGTTTTTTAATACCCATTGAGCCAAACTTACAAGCACTATAGTCAGTGGCTTGAATAATAAATGAAAGAAATTAGCAAGGGGAGCAAAGCTAGTAATCATGGATGCCGCTCTAGCTTTGAAAATAGCCTTGGGTACTAGTTCTCCAATTAATAATATCACCAATGTGGATACCACCGTATTGCCTAGTAGTATGGCATATGGGCCTAATTCAAATCTTGACCATATATAGGTATGTAATGCCTCTTCAAATAAAATACCAAATACTACCAATGATATATTTAATCCAATTAAACAGGTTCCAATAAATTGGGTAGGGGCTTCTAAAAATTTTGCTAAAATATTGCCCGCACGACTGCCTTGTTTTTTCTTTAATTCCAAACTTAATCTATTGGCACTTACAAAGCCAATTTCATAGCCAGAGAAAAAACCTATCAATAATAAAGAGGCAATAATAGCAAATATCATAGTGCTTGTTTAATTTTTACCACTCAGGGAAAGCAGGTTTTGTTTCTATAATACCTTCAATTTGCTCCATTATTTCTGGTGTTAATAAAGCAGCAGTATCTATGGCTTTTAAATTATCTTTTAATTGTGCTTCACTGGTAGCGCCTAAAATAGCAGTACTTACATTAGGGTTTTTAATACACCATGCAATACTTAATGAAGCAGTACTTACTTTCAATGCTTTTGCTAATGCACTTAATTGTTGCACTTTTCTAATTTTATCCTGCATTAACCATCTGTCTCTTAACCATTCAAATCCTTCTAGTTGAAATCTTGACCCTTCTGGAATATCATCATTGTATTTCCCAGTTAAAAGGCCTGCTGCTAAAGGACTCCAGATGGTTGTACCTAAACCTACATTTTTATAAATCTCATTGTATTCTACCTCTACTTTTTGACGCTCAAACATATTGTATTGAGGTTGTTCCATACTTGGTCCAATCAATCTGTACTTTTCAGCCACTCTGTGCGCTTCCATAATTTCTACACCACTCCATTCGCTTGTTCCCCAGTATAAGATCTTTCCTTGCTGAATTAAAGTATTCATTGTTTGAACAACTTCTTCAATTGGAGTTGTTTTATCTGGTCTATGACAGAAGTATAAATCTAAATAATCTGTATGCATTCTTTGCAATGCTTCATGGCATGCTTCTGTTAAATGTTTTCTGCTTAGTCCAGTTTGATTTGGCTTGTTTTCTTTTCCTCTCCAACCAAAATATGCTTTTGAAGAAAGTACATAGCTGGTTCTATCCCATTTCTTTTTCGACAAAACACGACCCATCATTTTTTCACTTTCTCCTGCTGCATAGACTTCTGCATTGTCAAAGAAATTCACCCCTGCATCATAGGCCATGCCCATTAAAGTGTCTGCAATACCGTCATTAATTTGTTTATGAAAAGTCACCCAACTTCCAAAACTTAAGGTACTTAATTGAAGTCCCGTTTTGCCCATCTTTCTATATTCCATAATATTTTATTTAAGGATGTATTGTACTACTATCGTTGATTATTGCATAGCTATTAGGCTGTATTTGAAAGATACGAATATCTGTCAAATCTTGATTAGCCTCGAAACCCTTTCCAAAAGTTTTTACTTGAGGATTATGCTGTTTTACTATTACATCTTTTTCTGTATGAAATTTACCTGTCTCTTGGTCCCAAAACATTTCTTGGCACCATAAGGTATCTCCTTGTAAATTAAATACCACTACATTGCCCTGTAAAAATATTTTATTCTCTGTCTCTTTATAATTAGCATAGTTGGCGCGCAACTTGCTATCAACTTTGGCACTGTCTTTAAAAAAGTCTACATAAATATTTTTAGGAAATTCTACCATCTTGCTACTGTCCTGTATATACCTATTCATAATAGGTCCCATTATTTTAGCAGACATTTTTCCGCCACTGCTCATATAAATAGCGACATCTTTTCCAATATCCACTCCTCCAGATTTCTTTCCCAAATCTTTTACATCGTTCACATTATTCTCGCAAGAAGCCATAAAAAAGCAGCTACTGATTAGAGCAACTGCTATTTTAAATAAATTTTTTGAAGTATGATTAATCATATTTACGTTTATTAAACCAAACATCACTTAAACTATATCCCAAAGTGAATTGCATGTAGCTCTCTTTGAAATTATTTACACTGCTACCTCTTTGTCCAATTTGCAATGCTAAGTTAAGTATAGTGAATTGATAATCGTAAGAACGATATTTTCTAATAGGTAATCCCATACCTAAAGTAAAGCCAGTAACTTTTAAACCATTATTATCAATGTTTACATAATCCTTACCAGAGAAAAATCCAGCTCTGTATATAACAGTTGACCAATAGTTTTCGAATGCATAGGGGTCTGGGTTGTATTGTATACCTCCTCTAATCATATATGAGTTGGATAATGGATCACGCTTACCATAAAAAGTATAAGTGTCTTTCCATGCAGCTTGATTTAGTTCTATACCAAAAACCCATTGATCATAACTTCCTCTTGCAACAACTTGTTTTTTATGTAGTGCAATACCTGCAGATATAAAGCTTGGAATATTTATTCTTCCAGCATTATTGGTTGTGCTTATTGCAGTATCCAAAGCAGTTTCTGTATTAGCAGTAAAAGTTCCAATACTTCTAGTGATATCTTGTCTTGCTCTTAAACTTTGGTCCAATGAATAAGTTGCACCATAGCTAATAGCATATTCTGTTTTTTCTTTTGTTGCTGGGCGATCAATTGTATGAATAGGAAATTCACCTTGAATACCTAATTTTAAAAACGCACCACCGAAATTTGTTTTTGTACTTGACTTAGATTGATAGAAATATGTAGAATCTGGATTATATAAAATTGTTTTAAAAGTCTCTATATCTTTTCTTCCAAAATTATATCCTGTGTTGAAACCAAGACTCATATATTTCCATGCCTTGCCAACACCAATAAATACTTGGTTCAATCCTCCGTCTCCTTTATAATTATTTAGTAAGGTATCTTTTGCATTTATTTGCGCTAATTCGTTTACAGAATAGTGTATGCTCGTGAGTGGTTGTAATCCAAAAGCAAATCCTATTTTCTTTTCTTTGCTTATTGGAACGCCTATGGCTAAATAGTTGGGTACTAAATAAGCTGATTTTTCATTTCCTGCAGGTGCAGTTCTCTTTAAGTTTGTTTGATTAATACTCATTGCAATATCAAATGTGGTCATAAAAAGATGACCATAACTTGCAGGGTTATTGATATTGACACTTTGTCCGTAACTACCATTCATGCTGGAATTAAATGCTGAGGAAAATCCACCCATACCTTGGCTGGCTGCATTTTGTCCATTCATGACTTCATTACCTAATCCGTATCTAGAAAATGGAGAGTTGATTTGCGCCTTGGTAGGGGTTAAATAACAAACTAAAACTAATAATATGGTTACTCTACTGATTTGTTTCGCTGATAGCATATAATCCTTTGAATATTAAATTTGGGTCCGCAAATATCCTCTTTTTTAAGCGAGGTACAAAATAACTAAGGTCACCCCCGGTTAATAGCACGTTAAAGTTGCTGTATTTGGCTTCATAAGCCTCTATGATCCCATTAATTTCGGCCGCCATACCCCAAACTACACCACTTAATAGGTTGGTTTTGGTGTCGTATCCTACCAATGGAAAATCTTTGGTAGGGGTTATTAATGGCAGCAATGCCGTTTGCTCATGCATGGCTTTAAATCGCATTTGCATGCCCGGAGAGATACTTCCTCCCAAAAACTGATGGGTATTAGTGATAAAATTATAGGTTATACAGGTTCCTAATGAAATAGCTAGATTATGTTGGTGCGGATGCATATGAACTGCTGCTGCACATAGGGCAATTCTATCTGCGCCAATGGTTTCAGGCTTTCCAACGGGTGTAGTGAAGTTAAGATGGGTATCTGGACCAATTAAGTGAAAAGGTGCAGCCTCTGCTAATAAGGCCTCTATTGCCTTGTCGTGATGTATTACAGAGGAAAGAATTGTTTTCGTAGGCTTCCATTTCTCTAGAAGCGATTGTAAAGTGTTTACGCTTGCATCTTCAAGTAGTACAATTTCTTCCAAGTTAGCGTCCTTGAATATGGCAGCCTTAAATCTTGTATTGCCAAAATCGAAACAAATGGTGGTGGTCATAATTTTACTTGAACTTCAAATTTAATGGCTTTTTGCAAAAGATTTCGGTTATTTGAACTTTAAAACACCCCCTTCATGAAATTAGCTGGATTCACCTATGTTAGAAATGGTTTTGACTATGGCGTTCCTTTTTTGGAATCCATACAATCCGTTCTACCTATTTGTTCAGAATTTATAGTTGCGGTGGGGGATTCAACAGATGGAACTAGAGAAGCAATTGTAAATTTAAATAATCCCAAGATTAAAATTATTGATACTGTTTGGGATATGCAATTAAAAGAAGGTGGAAAGGTTTTTGCACAACAAGCGAATATTGCTTTGGATCATGTTCAAGCAGATTGGTGCTTGCATATTCAATCTGACGAAGTCTTTCATGAAAAAGATTTAGATAATATTGTTACACAAATTGATGCCAATGACTCCGATAAAAAGGTAGAAGGTTTTATTTTACCATTTGTTCATTTTTGGGGTGGCTATGATCATATAAGAAATACAAGAAGGGTACATAATTTTGAAATTAGAATTTTCAGAAATCATATTGGTGTTAGGTCTTATCGAGATTCACAGGGATTTAGAAAATACCAATCTTTTGAGGCCTATGAAAACGGCACAGAAAAGGGAGAAAAATTACATGTCAAAAAATTAGATGCTACTGTATATCACTACACTGGCATTAGATCTCCTGATGCTTATGCAAAAAAAGTGGCCATGTTTCAATCCTACTATAACACAGCAGAAGGGTTGAAAAAAATAATGGCTAGTCACGATTATCAAATGCATTCTGTGGATAGAACTATTCCATTTAAAGGAGAACATCCAGCAATCATGCACGCAAAAGTAGCTGCACAAGATTGGGAGTATAGTTATAAAAAAGAATTATCGGTTTGGCATAAGAAAGATAAATTCTTACAACCCATCGAAGATTTTTTAGGATTTAAATTTGGAGAGTATAAAAATTATCATTTGATTAAATAAGTCTATGCTAGAAATTGAATCAATCAAAAAAGGAGTACACTCGGGTAATTTTTTAACCCTTGCTAAAGCTATTTCTTCTATTGAAAACAGAGAAGCTTTTGCTAATGAGTTCTTAGAAAGCCTGAAACCATCTAGCACACCTATTATGGGCATTACAGGCCCTCCGGGGGCAGGTAAAAGCACTTTAATTGCATCTTTGATTCAGGATTGGGTAGAGCAGGGCAAACGCATTGCTGTATTGTCTGTTGACCCCTCTTCTCCCTTTCATCAAGGGGCTATCTTGGGTGATAGAATTAGAATGAGAGAATGGTATTTACATCCAAATGTGTTTATACGCTCTTTAGCTTCCAGAGGTCATTTAGGAGGCTTAAATGGAACCACTATTGAGCTCACCACTTTATTGCAATCTGCAGGTTTTGATATCATTATTTTAGAAACAGTTGGAGTAGGGCAGTCTGAAGTAGAAGTGGCAGCTTTAGCTGATACCACTTTAGTAGTTTTAGTGCCAGAAGCAGGTGATGATATTCAAATGATGAAGTCTGGATTAATGGAAGTGGCCGATATTTTTGTAGTCAATAAATCTGATAGACCAGATGCCAAAGCTTTTGCATCGCATATCAAGCAAATGCTTTTGGAAAATCATGCTGCCGAAAAAACTTCTGTGGTGCAAACTATAGCATCGCAAAAAGAAGGTATTAAAGAATTGATTGAAGCCATCGCTGCACATCAAAATGCGCATAATAGTATAACCGCTAAACAAAGATTAATGCTATCTAAAACGATGCAATTGATAGTGGCTAATAAGTTACAACAAATGAATAAGGAAAGTATTGAAACCGCTCTTGATAAGGCAATGCAAGAACCAGGCTTTAATATTTTTGAATTTGCCAAACAGTTTTTCTAAAAACTATTTTTGGTTTTCGCTCTTCCACCATCTTATAGCGATATAGCCCATTATGCCAAATGGCATTGCGGCAAGATATAAAATACCGGCATTAAATCCCTTGCCCGCTTCTTCACCAATTTGACTGGCAGTCTTAGTGCAAATAGAACATTGCGCAAAACTTGCCATACCATTTAGTAAAATAGCAATAGAGATAAATAATATTTTAAATATTTTATTCATAACTGATTGAAATATAAGTATAAAAAAACCCCGAGCTTTCGGGGATCTTTATACGCCTTTAAGCTTTTGCTTTAGTTGCTTTTTTTGCAGGTGCTGCAGTTGCTGTAGCTGCTGCTTTAGGGGCAGTGCTAGCTGTTTTGTGCGGTCTGCTTACACCGAAAGATCCCATGAATCTTTTACCTTTTGCTGTTTTTTTATCTCCTCTTCCCATTTTGATGATTGTTTTAAATGAATGATTGGACTGCAAAAATAAAAAAACCCCTTGAATATATGGATATCCAAGGGGTTTTATTTCAAATTAGTTTTTTACGACTATAATTTGCCACTCAATTCTTTACCAGCCTTGAATTTAGCAACTTTTTTAGCTTTGATCTTGATTGTAGCACCAGTTTGTGGGTTACGACCAGTTCTTGCAGCACGCTTTGTTACTGAAAAAGTACCAAAACCTACTAAAGTTACTTTATCACCTTTTTTCAAAGATTTAGTTACTGCTTCGATGAAAGCATCTAAAGCTGCGTTTGCTGATGTTTTTGGTAA
>Ga0222712_10006111_pt1 | contig 11956 bp, 3 predicted proteins | sample C33_657DmetaG_FD_165043 | JGI IMG/M metagenome (GOLD analysis project Ga0222712, IMG submission 165043) | Estuarine water microbial communities from San Francisco Bay, California, United States - C33_657D | ecosystem: Environmental > Aquatic > Marine > Unclassified | place: USA: California... | reverse complement strand
AGCTCAGTTTTTTTTTTTTTGAGCTTCACTCGAGCGCGACACCGCGACGCTTCGGCGTCGATGCGGGCGATACACGGCAAAACCATCGCCCGTCGCGCGCGCGCGGCGGCGATGCTGATCCTGGCGCTGGTGCTGCTGACGACGCTGACGCGCGCGCTGGGGTCGCTCGGGCGGGGCGGCGCGCGCGCGCGACCGAGAGGCGACGCGCGGGACGACGAAAGCGAAATTTTTGGAAATGAATTGCATGGAGAACTCGAGGGGAGGGATTACGCGCACGAGGACGTGCGAGCGAGGGCGAGGGCGGAGGACGTCGGTGGCGCGGAGGTGGAGGCGGAGGCGAACGAGGAGGCGGAGGCGGAGACGAACGCGGAGGCGGAGGCGAAGGAGGATTTGAACGAGTTGCCCGTCGCGACGACGCCGAGTCGATCGGGATGGGAAGAGGACTTTAAAATGCGTGATCCTCCGAGAGTGGTGAATGGCGCGCTGATCGGGGATGCGCACCCGAAATGGATGCGGGAGATGTGGTCGGCGAGGACGGAGGCGGTGAGCGAGAGCGCGCGGGTAGAGATCGAGGCCAAGCTCGAGGGGGTTCCGGATGCGCTCAAACACATCAAGCCAGGCGAACAGCTTTTTGTGACGTTTGGTACGGCGAGTGTGAAGGATTTTGTGTTCAATTGGGTCGCCGCGACCAAGGCGTTGGCGCTCGAGCCGATTTTCGTCGGTGCCCTGGACGAAGAGATGTTCGAGCTGTGTAAAGGCGCGAAAATACCTTCAATGCTGCTTACGGGTAGGTCGATTTTAGAAGCACGAAATTCAGAGTTCATCGCGCAAGGGAGCGAATCGTTCAAGAAAATGGGCACGGTGAAGACAAAATTTGTGGAGGATTTGTTGGAGATCGGTATTGCGCCGATTCTCTCCGACGCCGACGTGGTTTGGATGCGCGACCCGAGACCGGTGTTTAATAACGGCACCTATAAGTACGCCGATATACTCATATCTACGGACTGCATCGACACCATCGCCGATCGCGCGGACTCGGGTTCGTGTAATCACGTGAATTTCAACACGGGAATTTTGCACGTACGACCGACGCCGCACGCCAAGACTTTTGTGCGGGATTGGAAAAACTTGGTGACGACGAGCACGATCGCGTGGATGCGCGATCAGCCAGCATTTAACATTTTGACGCGCGATGGAGGCATACATCAAGCAGTGGAGGTACCGCTGGACAAGCGAGGCATGGCGGGGTATCGTTCGTTGGTGTACGTCGCCAACGCCACGATTCGCATGGGCGTGTTGCCGAATTACCAATTTTCAAACGGGCACACATACTTTGTGCAAGAGCACCAAAAGTATCACCCCGAAGATGGAAAGCCATACGCGGTGCACACGACCTATCAATACGGCGACTCCAGCGCGTATGCGTACGGCAAACGTGAGCGGTTGCGCCAACACGGCTTGTGGTACGTCGATCCAAAGAGTTACTGGACGGGTAAATTTTTGACCGTGTCTACGAAAGGCTCGCAAGTTAAGTTTGAGGGCCCGAGCGCGATAGGTTTAGAACCGGATGCGTATTTCACCGCGATCACGCGACACTTTGAGGAGGACAAGCTTCGTCGGGTGACGATTCGTAACGCGCTGGCTCTCGCAAAGGCGCTCGGTCGCATCCTCATCCTGCCAGAGGCGCGATGTTATTGCGACAAGATTTGGAACACGCTAAAAGGCTGTCGAGCGCTCGGGGCGGAAACTGGCCATTTGCCTTATGCGTGCCCGATGGATCACATATACGACCTCCCGGCGTGGTTCAAAAATCTCGATGTGGATTTTCGCGAACCGGGATTCCTCAACGATGAACGCGTGTCGGGGAAAATTCGCGAAGACGTTGTGTACGTCAAAGTCGGTGCTGATGATGGAACGAAAACCGCGGATGTAACCATAGCCCCGGGGTTTAACGCCCAAACTATCGTCAACGCGTTAAGTGCGTTCTCTTCGTCGGCAGTTATTGAATTTGACCACCTCGGCGATGGCACGTTTTGCGGATTTGGAAACGACGCCGAGAATGACGAGTTTGACGCTCAGACGAAGGAGGCGCTCTCGAGCGCGCAGTACTTTTGTTTTGACGAGGCATATTCAAAACAGGGTCGACCGAATAACGGGCAGAGCGGACACGGAGAGTACGAACCGCAAGTGGTCAATCGTCATTGTGGGCGCTCAGAGGCGAGCATGCATTCGGTGATAACGCCAGGCGTCGTGTCGCACATCACGCAGGAGCCGATCACGTGCTCATGCGAATGGGCGTACGGCGCCCCGAAGAGTTTAAAGAAAACGAGCTGCCTAACGGTGGCATAGCGCATTAGCCGTGTTGATCATTCATTAGAAGCATGATTTTGCTGCGCTTTTGACTTCATTCTACGCCACACGCGAAAGCGCGCACCGGGTGCGGAAATCCTTTCAGCCGCATTTCCATCGTCACGATCGGCATGACGCACGGGACGAGCTCTATGCGTGTCGCATAATCCATCAGCGCGCTTCCGCTATTCAGCGTGTTTATGGCAGTGTCTGCGAAGCGCGCGGCTAAAATCACCGGGATGCCGATGAGCGTTAGCTCTCGACGCGGCTCAAACGCCGAGCCCGCCGGGCCGAGATTCACGCTCCCGGTGCACACCCCAGCTGCGATGCGAAACGCAGGCAACGTTTTGGCAAAAGCCTTGAGCGTGCTTTGCGTCGATTTTACCGCTCGCGACGGCGCCTGATGTTTACGCGATCGCGCGATACCAAACGCGCACAAGCACGATGGCCCGTTCTCGTCCACGATGATCTGGAGCACCACTCCGCCGTTTGCTCGCATGGTGCGCTGAATCACGCGCACAGCTAGTTCCATGTCGCGCACAAACTCTTCTTCACCGTGAGCGCGGTCTCGATCCGGGTGGAATCGGAGGAATGTCACTGTGCATGCCGCGCATGATGCTCCGGCTGGTGACAAAGCGTCCCGAGTGAAATCGGCGCTCGTCTCGAACACAAGGTCGGGAGCGAAACCAGCAGACGCGAACAAATTCGATGGGCGTTCTCTTGAGATATCGTTTGCGGAAGCGGAACCGTCGGCGAGAAGTTGAAGACCGAGGGTGCTGAACGCGACGCGGCCCGGCTGCATCGAGCGCTTCAATCGACGCAACCCGTCCACCGCTTCACCGAGGAGCAAGGCCTCACGTTCTCCATCGGCATCGCCAGTGTTGACGATGATGACATCGCCGCATGAAATCATCGCTTTTAGGGCGACGCGTAACCGCTCGCAAACACTGCTCCCGTGTACGTTTGCAACGACGCATTCGGCGCAAAATGCCGCGAGACGAGTCAAGGAGACCAACTCGCGATCGTCGTCGGAGCCGCGTTCTGCAAACCATCCGGCGAGCATCGCATCGCCAATGAAGCTTATGATTTCGCCGCCGTACGCATCGACGATCGCTGTGAGCCTTGAAAAGTATTCACGCAGCACCCCGCGTATCAACTCGTCGCGGCGACGTTGCAAAAGCTCTGCGCGCTGGCGGCCGTACGATTCGTTGGGTCTTCCATACGCCCTCTCGCCCGCGGTTTCGACGTCTACATCTGCTTCTAACATCAGTTTCACGAAGTCGTTCATATCCACGAACAACAGCGCTGCTCGCATGCGTTGCTGACCGCACTGAGCATTTGAACGTGTGTCCGTTCGAGCGCCGTCCAACCAGCGCGCCATCGTAGGAACAAAGGGCTCCAGAACAGGCGCGCGCTGCCCCCTATTCTCGCTGCCTAGAGATTTCGCTTTTTCATTCATACATGACCGTTGTGCGTGTCATTAAATCACCTATCAAGATGCGACGCTGTCGCATGTGCTATCCATTCTATCCATCTAATTTTAGCCTTTCGGAACAAACAACAGCGCCGTCGATTTTCACGCTGTCGTTTTTTACAACGTCTCCCGCGCTTCTATGCTCTTCAGCACCCAGCCGAGTGAAACAGTCGTTCGGGAATCGTCTTCAAACTTGTAATATTCTTGGTCATACGGACGCAAGAGATGCGTGCCAGACCTATTTTCAGGCGCAATCGTGCCTCCATGCAGGCGTAACAGGTATTCGATGTTTTGACGCTCACATTTGAGCACCGCCGGAAACAACGAACTTCTGAAGCCTTTATCTTCGTGTGGCGTATCTTCAATTTCAAAAACACATTCCCGAAATGTGAAATACTTCATGTGCGCGAACAACTGAGGGTAATCACGCGTAAGCGTGGTTACGGCTGGTATCTCGGCGTTGTGCCAGCGAGCGCTTTGGTCCCCAACCTGTTCGAGGAGCGCGCGGATATCATCCTCGTTGCAAATGTCGAGATGATCGTCTCCATATCTGTCCATCTTCCCACCCGAGCTGTACCACGTCGAAGTAGCAAGATGCAAACGATGTCTCGGTCGCGGCGGTACCAGTCGTCCTTCGCGTATGCATTGCTGGAGCCAAGCGATGGTGTATACGTCGCCCTTTGAGCACGCCGCTATGAACTTCTCACCTTCTCTCTTCGCCGCGACAGAGTGCGTCACTTTTTCGTGCCAAAACTCGCTCGTGGTGCCACCTTTGGCGATCACTTGCTTGAACAACTGTTGCTTTTGTTCTCGACTTTCAGCGTTGACGATGTACACTTGCATGTTTTTGAAAATATCTGATTCGCGAACGACACCAGAAACGTCCACAGGCATAAGATGCGCGGGAAGAAGCGTAGACTGCGCATTCGTCTTTACGCGCTTGTGCCGCGCGTGTGCGCCAGGGCGTGAATCGTTTACGTCAACATTGAATTTCACCTTTTCTTCGTCAATCGCTTGCACGAGGTCTGCGTGGGTGAAAATATCGCTCCACTTTTTGTCGTAACGCAAACCGGTGACGCGCGGGAAGCGTAAGCTGTACCCAGAGGCAAACGTCTTGGTGGGAATCAAGCGAATGTCGCCCTTGACTTGAACCACGATCGAGCGCTCGGGTGGCCATATCCAGACGTCAGGATTTTCGCCGTACGCGCCGGTGACGTTGTAACTCTGCGGCGGTGCACCTAGGTGCATGAAATCTGCCAAATGAGTTCGAATATCGTCCAGCTCAGAATTTGACATCCCCGTGCCAACCTTGCAAAAACTCATGATGCGCGGTGATCCAGCCGCTGGCGCAGGATCAGCGGTGGAGTCGATGATGCCGACCAAGAATTGCGAAATTTTACCACCGCGTTGAGCGCCGGCGCCGTAGTACCCACCAATCAACAATACGTCGATGTCTTCTGTTTTAAGATAGTCCGGCTTGATTTTCATCCAATTCGCGCTGCGATCGCCCGCGATCCAAGGTCCAGCTAACTCTTTGATGACTAAACCTTCCTCACCTTTGTCCATGGCGCGCAACAAATCGTGTTCAATGTCTTCTTTTGTAGTGCCCACGCGCGAGTATTCTGAATCCGGCAACACGAGCTGAGTTCTCGCCTTGATGTTTCCGCACACTACCGTAGTTTCCTTAATGCGCTCTCGCAGTATATCGTGCCGCTCGCTCAACTTTAGGTGCCTGACGCTGCCGTCGTCGATGTACAAAACGTCAAATGGAACGTAAACGATTTCTAAATCGCCGTACGTAACCTTTTTGACGTTTTCAGCGTACCACGCGTACTTCGAGCCGTGTAAATTGCCGTCAGGACCGTCTTCATCATCCGCATCTTTACCACTTTTCGCGAGTTCGTTCACGTTCAAAGGGAACAGTTCATCCTTGCCCTTGCGTTGGTTCGCGCCCAGAATCAACGTCTTCAACGCGCCGAAAGGGTACCACTCTTGACGAAGTTTGTTCCAAACCAAGAGCTCGCCATCTAAAATACAACGCTTCGGTCCGTGACGAAATAAACCATCCAAAACATCGTACCCTCTCGGGCCAAAGTCATTCATGTTTCTGGTCCAGTACTGCACGACGTCGCCGTTTCTATGCACCTGAATGCGCTCGCCGTCAAACTTGGTCTCGATGACAAACTGCTTGCCTTTGAGCGCCTTATACACCGCATCGACCGTGTTCTTACGTTGAGCGAGCTGCGGATTAATCAACCCTTGCCCGACTTCGATATCGGTGTGCTTCAGCCGCGTCTCTGGCGACGACAAGTCCTCGCACACGCGCCGCAAATTACTCGTCCAGTCCCACAGCGTCTCCGCGTCGCGATGATAATGCCTCAGAATCAACTTATCCCCCATGTTGAGCTTCATCTCTTTCAAAATTATCGCGCACACCCATTTCACCTCCATGGCATCCATCGCCAAGAACAAACGTCTCAACACCTTGGCCCGTTCTTCATTCGTCCCGCTCGCCGCCGCCGCGTCCAACGCGTCGTTCACGTCCCCGACCGTCACCCATCCCCGCCTATCCCCCCCCTGCGCGCCGTGCCCTTCTTTCAACACCTCGTACACTACCTCAGGCAAACTCCCTTTAGTCATTTTCCACGCCTCCATCTTCCGCCTATTCGCGCTCGCTTTCGCCATCCCGAACGCGTCCGCGACCCCGCGCGCGAGCGCGTCGTGCTTCATCCCGAATCCTTTTCGTTCGCCATCCATTCCAGGAACGAGTAATCGCATGAAATCATGCGCATCTCTCCTCGTCGTCGTCGTTTTCCCATACGCGTCTCTCACCTCCGTCGCGTACGCCGCGTGCGCGTCTCCCAACGCCCGCGCGCGTCGCGCGCTCGCGTCTTTCCTCGATCGCCCTTCCTTCGACGCATCGCGAATGCGTTCGACGATGGAAACCACGAACGCAAACGTCAACTCCCGAGCGCTCGTGCGCGTGGCTTCGATGGCATGTCCTTCGCGCTCGCGCGCCACGTCCGCGTCCATGCCGCGTCCGCGAGCGAGCTCGAGCGGCACTCTATGCCTCGCCGCGATCGCGCGATCGCGTTTTGTCCCCCGAAGTCGTTCTGCGCTCGCTCGATCGCGTCTTCGATCGTCTCTCGTCGTCCTCGTCGTGCGAACGGAGGAAAGTCGAATCGGGCGTGCGAATGAAGTGACGCGGAGACGCGACGCGCGGGACGCGCGAGAGCGAGACATTCAAACATCATCATGAGCGCGAATGTCGCTCGCGCCCTGGCGTTCGCCGTCATCGCGTTCGCATTGACGATGAGTGAGTTCACAGTCCAGGCGTTGACGACCGCGAACGACGGGAGATGTGCGAACGTGAGCGCGAATGATATCCGAGCGCGAGCGAGCGCGTCGAAGGATTACGCGACGACGACGGAATTGATGAATGATCGCTCGAGCGCGCGGCGAGACGCGAATGCGACGAGCGGCGAATCGAGGTCAACGTTTACGAGATGTTTCTCGAAATACGCGTTCGCGATCGAAGGCGATCGCACGCGCGCCGAGGCGTGGGTGGTGTTGAGCGCGCCGATTGGAAGCGCGTTGAACGCGTCGTCGCTCGGCGACGCGTTCGCGAGCTTGACTTGGGCGACGACGAGCGAGGCGACGTTACGCGTGGACGTCGAGGGCACATTTGCAATTGGCGTGGTCGATCGCGATGGGTGCGTCGTGAGCGACGTCGCGAAGGTCGACGCGGAGTGGACGTGCGAAGGGACGACGACGAACGCGGCGTACGGGGCGGCGTTCGCGGCGTTCGGCGCGGCGTGCGCGTATTGGTTCGCGCGCACGCTCAGGTCGTCGAGCGAGGAGGATGAGAGGCAGGTGTATTTGGATATCGTCGCCGCGTTCGGGATGAAGAATCGCGCGCGGGATAGGCTTGAACTCAAGCAAGAGTACGAGAGCGAGATGCGGCGGGCGGTGGTGGATATTAAGAGCGAACATTTGCTTTACGTGACCGAGTTAGATTTGAGTTTGGATGTGAAGAACATCGCTTTGGACAAGGCGAAGTTGCGGCGGCAAATGGAAGCGCAAAGCGCGGGGGCGTGGACGCAAGAAGAAGAGACGTTTCAGGCGCATTTATCGCATAAGGAACGCAGCGACCATCGTTTCGCGTCTGTCGGCGCGCGCGCGCGCATCGGCGTATTGAAAAGCGTCGCGAGCATTCGCCACGCGTGGACGTTGAACTCGAGCGTTTTCGCGCTCTGGTTCGACCACCGTTTAGGCACCACATTCACTACGACGTACATGTGCCTCGTGCTTCTCCGCGTGCAGATTTGGAGCGAGTTTCTTTTACTCATCGCGTTCGCCTGGCGGAGATTTGGTTTCGCGAATGAAATGTATCGCGATCCGCTCATCGATACAATCTTCACCCCGTATTTGTTCGGTCCAGATTTGACGGATGCGCAGGCAGCCTTAATGCTAACGCTTTGGTTCGTGGTGATGCTTTTTGCCGTCGTCATTTGCCCGCTCTTTGGGCTCGCTTTGGGACGTTTGAGCGCGTACTTCGACCGCAAGATGCGGGAATACGCGGATACAGTAGAAAGCGGTGGGGACAAAGGCATGTCAGAGTACTTAGACAAGGATGACGGCGATGAAGAGCGCGGCGGCGGCGGCGGCGGCGGCGGTAGTGCGGATGGTGACGAGAAACCTCCCGGTTTCTTTGCGAAGTTGTTTTCGCGCAAATCCGCGCACGTTGTATTTGATCCCGTTCGAGATTTGGAGAAGCAGCGAAAGAAAATTGTGAGCGATGCGGCATGGGAAAGCGCATCGGATGATGCCATAGTTCGTGCGGTTCGCAGCGAGACGTCCGCACCGATAAACATGCGTTTGATTCCACGTGGCGCGGTGACAAGGATGGAGCTTTTCACGACGCGCGCGCTCACTCAACGTCGTCGTTCGAGATCCGCATCGACGCTAAAGAATCGTGTTAGAAACATGGGGTTTTTGCTTCGCGTTTTTATTCTGCGCATCGCCTTTGTGCCCATGATATTCGCATCGCTCGGTTTCCTCACAGTATCCGATTCTTTCGTACAAACGCCTTGGGTGCACGTGACGAAGAAAGTAAACGTGGCAGCAAATGGAAATTTATTCATGCCACTCTGCGTTGGTTTGGGAGCGATCGTAGTGAGTATGAAGACCGCGACAGAGACCGAGACACTTTCGCCTTATTTACGGCCTCTTCCAATCTTCGACATCATCAGTACACTGCTCAAACTCGTCATGACCGTGATTGCGGCGGTGGACGAGGGCGAGTTCGGTGGTCAAGGCGTACCCGCGAAGGTGGCACAGTCATCGATCCAGAACATCAATTTGTTTCGAGAATTTGCGTTGATCCCGATATGTCTAGCGTTGCTGCTAATCCACGTGAGGTTGCAGTCGCTGCGCGGATTCGGCGATCGTTGGAACGCGAACCGCGCGGCGGGTTACGCCATGGCGTTCCTATTTGCTATTGTCGCGTTTGCGGCGAGGTCGTTTAATCAGCCGCCTTGGATATCACACACCGCACCCGTGCCGACGATAACAGAAAATTTATCGCGGCCATCGGTGATCATCGCCATCATTGTCACCGCACTAGCGAACGTCGCAGGTCGAGCGATGAACATCAAGCGCGAGCGCATTTGTATTCGCGACGAGGTGCGCAAGCTTCGTGATCCCAAATACGCCGATAAAGAGGAGGAGATACTCACTCCAGAGTTTATAGATGACCAAGTAAAGTCCGCCAGTCGGCGAGATCGAATGGTTGCGCTCATCGCGTTTTACGCGCTTCTGAACGATGATCAAAAAGATAAGCTTATTGCCAAGTTGGTTCGCGATACGAAGCACCCGAAGACGACTGAAGGCATGGACAAGGCGTGGAAACCATCGGTTGAGGCGTTTGAGGAGTTGGGCGTCATCGTGCACTGCATCATGGAAGACCCGGATGAAGTTTTTGTCAAGCGAGCGGGCGAAGGTTTCGTGAGAGACGCGTTGCAGGCTTTCATTGATGCGACGCTTGAGATGACGCTTTGGTGCCATCCTACAAGCGACGAAGTCGTTTGGGCGGCGGTGAAACGAATCGTGACAATCATCACCGACTGCCTCAAGCAAGGCGATAAGAAGACTTTTCATTCTGCTATCGCTACGGTCACCATGGAGTCCGTACAGTCGCCCGAGTACTGCAAGTTGATCTCCGCGCTTTTGTTTAATGCGCACGATATTGATTTAGATAAAGACGCTGACGGCAACATCAAGGTGTCCATGATGGGACTGCGTAAATTTGTCGACGATGCGTACGACATCACTTCTCAGCCAATCGCTGATAAGTATGTGCAGCCTGTGACGCATGTGCGGGATGCTAATGATGGAGAAGTTCGTAGATTGGAAAAGCCCGAGCGCGTCGCATTCGCTGTAAAATCTTGGTTACGACCGCCTTTGGACAAACCCAGACCAAAATTAACGCGGTTAGCGTCCAAGGGATATTACGCTGCAGTCCACAAATCTAGAGAAAAAGCCGATGGAGAGCGAACGAAACTCGCGCAAGATTTTATGAAGACTTTGCTGAACGCCTCGATGAGTCCAGATCAGCAGATTGCGTTTTTCTCCGTGCGATTAATTCTTGTCATTGCTCGAGCGGGCCACGCCGCGGCGACTATTCTCGCTATCGATGGGTTGAACGATCTTTTCACTTGTCTAGATGCGAGCGTCGGCAAGGCGACGACGACTTTCATCTCAGAAATTATGCAAACCGTCACGAGAGATAAGAATTCGCGCTCTGAGCTCCTCTTGTCGCTGTCCAAACGATTCATACTACTCAACCCAGACGACGAGCGCGCCAAGTTGCACTGCATCGAGTTGATTCACCAAGCTTTCAAGTTAGAGATGGTCGCTGTTAATCGATGCAGACAACTTTCGAATGGGGACGAGTACTTGAAGTACGAGGCGGCGATGTCTTCGGAGGCGGCGAAGTGCGCTCATGACGCGCTGTATGGCGCGCTCATTGACGCCATACCGCTTGTCCGCGAACACGCCATTTCGGCGCTCGTCGACTTGATCACTCTCTACGTTTGGGGAGATCGAAAGGACCATTACGTGTTTACCCCTCCTGAATCCGAGGCATACGCGGATCAGGCGTATCGCACTTTTGTAAATCGTCGAGAGAGACAACTTCCAGGCGGCGTATTGATCGCAAACACCATTCACAAGCGCTCGGCGAGCAAGCGCGAACAGACGCAAGGCAACGCAGAGAAGCTCATTGCTGTTTTATTGAAACTGTGCAACACGGATGATGTTGCGCTGGTGCGAGAACACGCACAGCGGGGCATCGTAAATGTATCAGCTCTCTTGTCATCCACTGCGGCGCAGCGAGCCGTGACTCTATTCGATGACGGCGGCACAGATGAACGAGCGGCGGCGCCGTCATCAAAGACGTTGCGAGACGTAACTCAAATGATTCACGCATCGGTTGAACGTCAACATGCGAAAGATTCTACAGCTTCAAAGCTTCGGCTAAATGATTTCTGGCGTAAGATGAAAGAAAAGCAGCGTCCTACCGAGCATAGCGAATCTACGCGCGGTGGGGTTGTCGAAATTCATCGCGACGTACAAGACACGTCAAAGTCGAGTGCTCCTCCGGGTGGTCGAGTACCTTTAATAGGCGAGACCATTGGATTCAAAAAGTCGACTGAGCGAACGGTAAGCATCGTTCGAACTCCTTTGCCGACAGAGGAACTAGAGCGTCTGCGTCGTCTTCGTTTACAACGAGCCGAAAAGTCTGCCGACAAGAGGGCCCGCCGCGACGTCACTTCTGAACGATGGTACGGTGCCGAAGGATTCAAGAAAAAACAGCCATCCTCGGAATCTGCGCTTGATAACGATGTCGGCAATGGGTCACCCGAACAAGTCGGGCGAGTGTCAGCAAAAGAGGAGCTGAACAAGCGGCCGACGTACACACCACGAGAGTGGGGCACGACGAAGCTACCAAAAGACATTAGAGCACCTCCAAAGCGAGACGACTTTGATTAACGGTAGTACATGTATTTGTAATATAATTCTAGAGAAGCTAGCTGAGCGAATCAGCGACGGCTTGGAGCCACGTCGCTGCGG
>Ga0222712_10006110_pt1 | contig 11958 bp, 17 predicted proteins | sample C33_657DmetaG_FD_165043 | JGI IMG/M metagenome (GOLD analysis project Ga0222712, IMG submission 165043) | Estuarine water microbial communities from San Francisco Bay, California, United States - C33_657D | ecosystem: Environmental > Aquatic > Marine > Unclassified | place: USA: California... | reverse complement strand
GTTATGTAACCAAACAACTAACTGGTGAAGGAGATGAACCAGCAGCAGCAACATCAGCACCTGCGCCGGTAATCAACATCACTAATTCTAACCAACAGGCACAACAACAATCAGCCGGTGGTAAGACGGTAATTATCAAAGAGAAAGCAGTAGCAGCACCACAACAAGCAGCACCTGCACCTGCACCTAAACCTAAGAAAAAGGAAGGTGATGAGTTTAAGGAAGAAAAACCACAATGGTAATATAATATGGAAAAGAATATAGAAGCAGGTGGTTTTAAAGACCTTTTAAATGCAATGATGAAACGTAGATGGTATATTACCGCTATGGTTTTAGGAGGTTTTATGTTAATAATTGGTGGTATATTTGCTGCAATTGTTAGTAATACTGAAATAGCAGGAGAGTGGAAAGAATTGATGTTACTTTTATTAGGAGCATTTATTGGTTCTTATGGTAAAATTATAGATTATTGGTTTTCAGATACTGACAAAGATAAGATGTTGGTTCAGAAAATGGATGAAGAAGATGGTGTATCATTAAGCAATACTGCTGATATGCCCCCACCAACACCAATGAATCCTAACGGAGAAACACCAGTAGTATTCCCACCGTCATCAACCGAAAAATCATCGGTAGTTGAAGAAGCACCAAAAGAAGAAAAGAAAGGTGTAGAAATCGATGAAGATGGAGATGGTGTAATGGATGGTTTAGATTTTGATGGGGATGGTAAAATCGATGAATACTTTGCACATAGACAATGTGAGCACGTTTGGGGTGATTCTGACGGAGACGGAGATGAAGAATGCTTGAAATGTGGTAAAATAAAAGACGAAGATGGCGAAATCAACGGATAATATGACATTCAAGGAATGGATTATTGATTTATTCAAAGACGAAAGAGGTTCTATTTCAGTAAAACCTATTATTGCAATGATAGGAGCGTTATTTTTATCTGGAACGATGTTAGCAAATTCATTTAGTCATGCAGACTTTGCACCATCGGTAGATTTAGTAAATGCAGTTGTTATAATAACGGCAATTGGAATGGGAGCTGATACATTAGATAAGTTCACCCATAGAAAAAAGGAAGAACCGAAAAATGATGAATTAGGATAGTAGTTAAAGGGAGATTTATTCTCCCTTTTTTTTATACTTATAGGTAAACAAAACTATTTATATGTATGAAAAAATTATTGCTATTTTTAAGTTTATGTTCGTTAAGCAGTGTTGCAATCGGACAAACCGTAGGAACAACTAAAACAGAAAACTACAAAGCATCATTTGAAACAAAGGTTGATATTAGTGAATTGATGGACTACGATGGTCCAACAATACCAGTACAAATCTTAAAATGTGGAATAAGTGATGAAATTTTGGAACAGTATCCGGAACTTAAAGAGAAGAAGGTGGGCTTGGGTGTTGCTAATATATCTATGGAATACCTTGAAAATCTCAATCGTTTTACTTTTACTGAGGATAAAACGGAATTAAAGAATAGAATGGTGCAACAATTCAAAGCATCTCAATCTGGTATATCACAAGATAAATTAGATGGTAGAGGTAAAATTAGATTGGCACACTATTTCGTAACGATTGAAGTATATGATTTTTCAGTATCGGAAGATGAAACGGTAAATCTAAAAGATGGAGTTAAAAACAAAATGGTAACTCGTTTAGGTTTACAAGTTCGTTTCACAGATGCTGAAACTGGTGAAGTATTTGGTGCATCTGGTTTAGGTGAAGCAACTACAACTCGTGAATTATCTCTATTATCAGATGCAACCGTAGATGAGGTTAAATTTAATCAATCTACAATTGGTACATCTACAAAGAAAGCATTGGATATTGCCTGTGCCCGTATTCTATTAAGAATGATTAAGAAGGGTAAATTTCCGAAATAATTAAAACATAGATGATTGAAAAAGTTAAGAATACTATTAAGTGTATTATTCATATCCTTACTAGCTTCCAAAGCTAACGGACAAACATTTACACAGACATTTATAGATAAGTGTAGTGGTGAGGTAAAAGTTGCCACTACTAACTATGTCAATGGAAATGCAGTTGTTTCATTCTATAATCAAGTTAGAGTATTCAGTCCAGCAGAAGTTCAAAGTGGTGTATTACAAATGTGGTTACAAACTACATATGCAGCATATTCTGCAATCGGTTGTCCTACTAACATAGTAGTTCAACAAACGGTTCAACAAACGGTAAATCAGGCAGTACAACAAGCAGCAAGTGCAGCGGCAACACAAGCAGCATCGCAAGCCGCATCACAAGCAGCAAGTTCAGCAGCTTCAAATGCGGCAAGTAATGCGGCAAGTTCAGCAGCTTCAAATGCGGCAAGTTCAGCAGCTTCAAATGCAGCAAGTGGTGCTGCTTCGAATGCAGCAAGTGGGGCAGCAAGTTCAGCAGCTTCTTCTGCGGCAACTCCACCACCTACACCAACTACACCACCACCTGCACAAAGTAGTTCAACACCACCACCTGCACAAAGTAGTAGTTCATCATCTTCATCAAGTGGGGGTAGTTCTTCATCTAGTAGTTCATCATCTTCATCATCTTCGGAAACTAAATCGGAAACAAAAGCTGAAACTAAATCGGAAACGAAGAGTGAATCTAAATCAGAATCAAAATCCGAAAGTAAGAAAGAGGAATCTAAATCAGAATCTAAAAAGGAAGAAAAGAAAGAAGAATCTAAAAAAGAAGAGAAAAAGGAAGAAAAGAAAGAGGAGAAAAAAGAAGAAAAGAAGAAAGACGAGAAAAAGTCTCAAAACCTAAACCCATTGTTATTAGCATCTGATTTATCAATGGTGGAGGATATAGATAGAAATTGGGCAGCAATCATATCCACAGGTGTATCTCGTTCATCTATGGCAGGTGATGAGAGTTATTCACTAAACACTATGATTTGGAGTAATCTAAAACAATTTGCATTGAGTGGTGGATATACTAAAATGAACTTTAAAGATGGTGCATTAAAATCTATAAACTCATATTCAGTAACAGGTGCATATTTAGCAGGAAACTATATGGGATTGGTTGGAGCAACTGTAATCATACCACACCCTAAATTTGGAACATATGGATACAATGTGGGTATTGTAAACTTATTCATAGATGCGGGTAGTGGTATGGAATATAGTATGAGTAGTTCAGGTGTTGTATTTTGGACAAAACCATATCAAGTAAGTAAGAAACTAAGTGTATCTCCACAGATATTCACAATGCTTCCAGGTGGAAGTTGGAATACTAAAAAAGGTGATTATTCGTATAATAGAGATTTGGGAATAATGAGTGGTGCAAGTTTTGATTATAAAATCAGTAAAAGGTTTGGGTTAAGTATCAATTATAAAATCAATACTTCAACTGCAACGGGAGCACCAATATTAAGTAACTTCTTAATAGGTTCAAGATTAATGCTTTAATCTAATTTTAGAGGTTCGTTGTGTTCTCTTTGTTTTTTAAAACCGTACTCGGTTGTTGTTTTAGAAATGATTGCTCCGAAAGAACTACACATCAAAAGGATTGCTACTAATAAGTGAATCATAATTGTATTTTTTTTGTTTGTTTATAACTATTTGTATATAGATATAAGAAAAATTATATAAAACACAAAAAAATAGGATTTTCCTAATAAGTTGATGAAAGTTCTTTTTATAATCCAATTCTATATTTATACCAAACAAACAATATAAATATGAAACAATTTTTACTATTAATTTTACTATCTTTTACAACCGTATTATTTGCGCAAGATGTTGTAATTCTAAAACACACAAACTACACAACTCATTTCAGTAAATCAAAAAGATACCCGGTAATGGTTCAATGGGAAACTACATCTGCAATGGTAGGTTGTGCAACACCTTTAAAAAGAAAGGATAATTTCAAACCAGACCCACAATTACCAAAAGAAACTAACATTGGTGCTGATTATGTGAAGAGTGGATACGATAGAGGTCATGTGATGCCAGCGGCAGACAACCTTTGTCAAACACCTGCCGTACAAGATGAATGTTTCTATTTCTCAAATATGATTCCACAAACACATAGATTAAATGCGGGAGATTGGAAATCATTAGAAACTGCAACTCGTAATTGGGCAATGATAAGTGCAAAAGTAAGGGTATGGAGTGGAGCAGTTGGAGAACAAAAGAAGATAGGTTCAATATCAGTTCCTACACAATGTTGGAAGGTTGTAAATATAGCAAACAAATGGACTGCATATCTATTCAACAACGATTTATCTAATCCAGATGGATTTGCTAACAACGAAGTGCCAATATCACAAATAGAAAAATTAACAGGTTTTACATTCAAATAATATGCCGTATTTAAATCACAATATTCCAACATTAACTTGCTATATTAAGAATGAATTTTTATTTAATCATACAAAGGGGCATGGTGAACACACATTGTGCGATGTTCATTCGGTGGCATCTATTGAAAAAAGAGTCCCATTGTTCGAAGCATTCTTAGAGAATGGTGTGAATTGGACAAGAAGACCTATAAATGCATTTGTTTGGAAAAAAGATGCAGAACAATTACCATTAAGTGAGTATATTTATTGGGATTGTTTTAGTTCATATGTAGATGTGCAGGTAAGAGCAAGAATGTCTGGATTAAGAGCAGATTTAATATCCATATCAGGAGTAAAAAGACAAGGTACTTATCTATTCACATTGGATTGGGCATTTGAAAATCGTAGTATGTTAGATACAAACTTTTCAGAAACACCAGAACACAAATGTGGACACGTTTTTAAAATGGATAATGGTAACTATTTCATCTATCCTAACAATAGAATTATATGGATGGACAATGCTTGGACATACAATAGAATTGCCGGAAATCCTGGATATAAAATAGATATGACAGTTTATTCTATTGAAAACAAAACAAACTACGAAACGGATTACAACTACTTTACGGAGTTTAAAAAGGAAAAAATAAATAAAAAATAATTCAAAAAAGACTTGACTTGAATTCATATTTTTTGTATATTGCAAGGTAATTGAGTGATAAACATTAAAACGATAAAATGATAAAGTTAAAAGATTTATTAAACGAATCAATCACTAAAAACCCATTAATCAATCGATTGTTAGAGGAGTTAAAACCGCTAATTGCTGATATTATTGAGGATACTAAAAAACGATACGAAAAAGACGATAAGGTGTTTAGTGAATACGATGCTCATTATACCGAAGTTGTATTGAAATATGATTTGGTTAAAGCATTAGAAAAATACACTCTACCTACCGATAAAATGAGTAATGTTGATGTAAAAAATTCTTCAAAAGGAGCATTTCAAATCAAATGTATTGTTGAAAGAGATGGTAATAAATACCCATTCAACACCGAAGTAATTTACGCAGGTGGATACAACATTCAGAAATTGCACTTTCGTTATTTAACCAAAACAACTTTACCATATACAGGTCAATCAGTTGAAACTCAAAAGTTAAAAGCTGAGTTGGCAAAAATGAGTAAGGGTGAGAAATTACAAAAAGATATTGAAATTCTTAAACAACGAATTGAAAATAATCAGAAAGTAATTGATACAAACTCTAAAATGAATGATAAAGAAATCATCAAAATAGTTAGTGCAGATGGTTACGGAAGAAGTGCTACTGGTGGTTGGTTTGCTACTCAATTACAACTTTTGAAATGGGATGAATTAAGTGATGTGCAAAAAGAAAAATTTGGTAGTAAATCGGCAATGGAAAAATATAATAAAGAAGAAACCGAACGTGCTATTACTTGGTGGAAAAAAAGAAATATTGAATGGAAAGAGCAAGATATTAAAAGTGCAAAAATAGAAATGCAAAAAGCACAAAAAAAGTTAGATAATTTGTAAAAATAATTTACAAAATGCTTGACTTGTGTTGATATTTTTTGTATATTGTAAGGTAATTGAGAGTGAGAGTTAAAATTGTTAAAATCTAAAATATAAAAGTTATGAAATCTAAAATTAAATTTGTTTGGTTAGGTGTTAATTTCGAATTACCATCAGAGTGTTTAAGAACTAAATCTTATTGGGGAGACACATTAGAAAATCCTTACATTTCTATCGGACGTAAAGAAGTTCCTTTGTTGTTCAAACAGTATGTAAAAGCTAAATATCCTGATTTGTTAGTGTGGGGTAAATCACAAACCTTTGCAGGAGGTTCTTCTTCTGACTTGTATGCTTGTTATCCTAACGGTGATGAGATTTCTTATGATTCGGAATTATACAGAGATTTAAATTCCTTTTCAGATGCGATGAAAGGTGGGCATTACGATGGTATGCATGACATCTACGAATACGGAGAACCTGGCGAAACTGATAACGGAACTAAATTGGAGTTCAACTCAAAGTATGTATCTTTCAATCCAAAAGCACCTTTCGCTTCTTGGCCTGATGTAAAACGAATGTTGTTAGATATGCAAGCCGGTAAGTATGTGTGGGGTGTGTTATCTTTGGAAGAGGCAATCAAAAAAATTAAAGCTTATAGTGTTAAGGACTCTGATATTGAGAAAGCATTACAATATATTTAAAAAAAGTTAAAAATAATTGAGAAAAGGCTTGGATTATCCAAGCCTTTTTTGTATCTTTACTGGGTAGTGAGAGTGGTAATAACAAAAGATAAAATTTAAAATTATGAAAAGAGAACAAAATTACAAAACAATTTTTAGTGATATTGACGGGACTCTAATTGAGCAAGTTCGATTCGAAGAGTTAAATCCTAATGTAGTAAATGTATTACCAGGTGTTTTAGAGAAATTCAATGAGTGGTATGAAGAAGGACATTACATCGTTCTAACAACTGCCAGACCGGAGAATTTAAGAGAAGTAACTATATTACAAATGGAGAATGCCGGAATTCGTTACCATCAGTTAGTAATGGGTATCGGTAGAGAGGAACGGATTCTAATCAACAATAATTCAAAAGGAGAACCAAACGCACCGAGAGCAATGGCAGTTGCCGTTGGTAGAGATGCCGGTTTTAACAATTCTGATTGGGAAAGTGTTGGATTATAATTTTAATTTATATTTATAAGAAACATTTAAGAATGATAAAGTTAAAATCCTTATTAAAAGAAGCAACTGATTTTGAAACATATCACAAATCTTATACATCCGCAATCAATGCAGCAAGAGAATACGCGGAGAAGAAAGGATATGAGATAAACGATGATGATGCGTTTACCAAAATTGGAATGGGACCTCGTAAACCATCGGAAGGTAAAACAAACAAATTCAGTATTGAATTATCAAAAGATGGAAAACCTTCTAGAAAACAACTTCATATTCAGGTATACGGAATGAGAAATTCGTATGAATTAAACGCATATATACAATAATGAAACTAAAAGAACTCTTAAAGAAAGAACCTCTTAAAGAAGCAACAATGCATCATATGGCAAGAGAGGGAGCATTGGATAATCTTAGAGATGTAATCCTAAATATCAAACCATATAGTAGAGAAGTAGTTAAACTTTGTGAGAAGGCAATTGAAATCATAGAAAAATTTGAACCAAGATGATATTAGCATTCAAAGTAGATGGTAAAACATATAAAGTAGAGTTCCAAACATCCGTTTCTAAAAACAATGTTATAACTTGTATTCCAAAAACTACAAAAGATTTAGATACGGTTGAAATTGTAATAGCACAATCCCAAGCAATGGTAGTTCAGAAAGGAATACAACAACATATAGAAAAAGTATTAAGAATACCTATCGAAATAGAAAGAGATTACACAGGTCCTGGTTTCGGTTTTACTGTTGGATTGTACGATTTAGTAAAAGGATTATAGTATGATTAAATTGAGTGATTTATTACCTGAATTAGAAATACCATCCGGAAAATGGGTGGATATGGACATGTCTCAAATAGATAGAGAAGGTATGAAACACATTTGGAAAATCTACACAGATGCATATTCTGCACAGAGTTTAGATTTTTCAGCATCAGGAGCATCCGAAATGCAATCTAAATACAAAGCAATAAAACTGATAGATGTAGATGAGGATAAAATACCAGATGCATTCATCATATACAAACCAACAAAGTTTGGAAACAAAATGGCATTATTAGCAGCAGATGTTAATAAAAGAGATGCAAAAAGAGCAGTTGTTCAAAAGGCAATTGAATTGGTAAAGACGAGTGGGTGGTTTGTAGAAGCATCGGCAAAAATGGAAGATATAATGCAATCATCAGGAGCACCGGTTGTAAAGGATGAAAAAAAGATAATGGATATATTGGGTAACGAGAAAGCACCAGAGTTCACAGGTGATGGATATTACACTCGTACACTATCAAAAGTAAATAAAAGAATTACAAAACGAATATACGGAAAACCGAGATGATTAAATTAAAAGACTTATTAAACCTATCTGTATTGAATGAAGGAGTAGATGACCCTGGCATTCTTAAATGTATATTTTTAGCAGGGGGTCCTGGTAGTGGTAAATCCAAAGTAGCGGGTGATTTATTCGGTATTCAGGGTATCACATCATTTTCGGCAGCAGGATTCAAACTGATAAACTCTGATACTGCATTTGAAGCACAATTGAGAAAGAGTGGTATTGACCCAAAAGATTTAGGTAAAATTGAAAAAGAAAATCCTGAATTATGGAAAGCTATTACAGAAGACCCAAATGGCGAGAGAGAAAAAGGTAAAAAAATCACAAAAGCACAGAAAGCATTCTATGAGGAAGGTAGATTAGGTATGATTATAGATGGAACTGGTGATGATACTGCAAAGATTAAAAAACAAAAAGAGCATGCTGAATCATTAGGATACGATTGTTTTATGGTTTTTGTAAATACTTCATTAGAAGTAGCACAATATCGTAATTCAAAAAGAAGTAGAACTTTGCCAGAAGATTTAGTTACTACAATTTGGAAAGAGTGCCAGCATAATTTAGGAGCATTCCAAACTATGTTTAGTGGAAACTTCCGTATTGTAGATAATACAAAAGATGGTGATAATCTCACATCTGAAATAAAAGCATCAGTAGCAGGATTTACGAGAGAAAGATTATACAATCCAATTGGAAAACAATGGGTAGCAACTGCAAGAGCATTAAAGAACGCAAATTTAATTAAGAAATAATGAAAGCAGGTAGATACGATTTGGATGAATCTTCAATGGGTAGAATACACCAACACATTGTTTCTAATCCAAAAGTAAAAAATTGGGGAGTAGTAACGGCTAGTAGAGGTGAACTAACCCCTGCTGAAAACAAACAAAGAAACAAAGAGTTAGAAAACGATTTGCGTAAAATGGGGTATGGATATGTTCACGTAGATGGTATGTGGCAGGAGTGTAGAAAACCCAATACAGAGTACAAAGATTGTCCGGATGATATGAAAGTACCAACGGAAGAAAAATCGTTGTTTATACCTAATATATCAAAAGACCATATACAAGCATTGGGTAAAAAATATCAACAGGATAGTGTATTATTTGCAGATGAAGAAACCAAAGCAAAAGGTGAAGCAACATTTATTGATTCAAAATCAGGTGAAGCATTCAACATTGGTAAATTTGCACCTGGTAAAGTAGCACAAGGTTATTCTAAAATGAAAGGTGATAAAGTATTTACTTTTTTACAACCTGGTGAAAAAGGAGAAACTCCAAAATCAGAACCTAAAAAGGATGATATGAAATTAAAATCATTAGTTCCAAAAGGTATTCTTGACAAAATGGTTAAAAATCCAAAAACAGGAAATATGATTAAAATAAAATCAGCATTGAAGCACGATAAAGAATCACCTGTTTATAAAACTGCAACAACACTAATTAAGCAAGCAAAAAAGTAAAAAAATCTATATATATTTTTATAGACAAGTTATGTTATGATAGAAAAATTAACAATATCTGCGTTATTATTTTTTAATAGTATTGGGATTCGATTAGACCCAAAACTGACTAATGAGAAAGAAACTATAAATCAAATAGAGATTCAAATAAAATCATTAGACCGCAAAAGAGAATTGATTGAGGTTACGGATGAAGACTACGCAAGTAGGACTGTACGCACAAACAAACTCTCGGACGAAATTACTAGATTAAAAGGAAAAATCCACAGAATCGAAAAAGTTGCAAAACTTAAAGAGAAGTGGGCAAAAGAAGATTCTATTAGTTTATTAAACAAACCAAAAAAATGAAAAAATTATTGACGATTGCGTTAATACTCGGAATAAGTATTAGTGCGAAATCCCAAGAGTTATTTGTTTCGGCAACTAACAAAGGTTTAGATGGGTACATCACAGGTGGATACATTAAAAACGGTTGGGGAGTATTTGTGGGTTCTAAATATAATGATAACAATTTAGTAAGCCAAAAAACTGGTTCATTATCGAATCAAATGAAATACGGTATAATTAGAACCGTAAAACAAGACAAATTTTTAGTAGGTGTGGGTATCCAACCGGTAGGAAATGCTAACAAAATAAATGCTTTTGTTGGTTTCAATCCACTAAATTCGAAAGAATTAAACCTATGGATGATTGGAAATTTAGTAGGTTCTGAATTCTCACCAGGATTAGGACTTTCATATAAGTTAAAGTAATGGGGATGACTGGCTTTTGACAGGAATCTTAAATAGTATAGTTGATGCAAGCAAGGTTAGATGGAAACCTTAAACCTATCACAGAGTAAAAGGCGAATATAATTACGCAATAGCTGCCTAGTCCCAAAGGGAAAAGCAGTAACGGGGTTGGGAGGTATGCCTAGGAACAGAAACCTCCCTAATCAAATTAAGGTCTCGTTTGAGGTTCTACCTATTAAAGTGAATCTTCCACAGTTGAGAGTGGCAATGGCAAAATAGAAACTCTATATTTTTTCAGTTTAGAAAAATTGAATAAGCTTGTGAATGAAACATATTAGTTAGTTCTTTGGACGTGGGTTCGAATCCCACCATCTCCACAATGAAAAATAAGTTATTAAATAGTTCAGTTTTTTATACATTTCGTGGTAGTAATATGCTACTAGGTTTAGAAAAACTGTATGAGAATACTATAACAAACCACGTTATAGATGATTCTTTTGATTACGAATCAATTGATGCCGAACAACGAAACTTTTTGGTTGTAAATTTAAGTAGATTTTTTCCAGAGTATTACAATAGTGAAATTGGTGAAAACGAATATACCAAACAAGGATTCATTTTTACTAAAAAGTTTTTTGATATAGCTAAAAAATTAGAACCAAAAGGATTTTATTTCATTTTAGACCATGTTATGGAAGCAGATTCCTATGTAACACCTGAATTGGTGTTCTTTTTGGAAAAAATGAAAGAAATTGGTATTAGTGATGATAGAATTATATTGGCATATAATAATAGTTACGATTTAAAAGGTGGTGTTGTTAATATAAGAGATTTTAAACTAAATACATTACATTTTCCGCATTTCTTCATATCCACTTTATTTGAATTGCCAGAACCAACTAACAAACGGTTCAAAAAAGAAAAGGATTTTCTGATATTAAACAGAAGATTTGGGTTGGGTAAATACAAACTCTTAAAGAGGGTAGAAGAAAGGGGATTGTTGGGCAAATCCATTTATACGATACTTACAGTATTAGATGAATTGGATGGTATAAACACATTTGAGCCAGTTAGTTTAGAGGATGATATAGCTAGTGTAGAGGATGTTTTAAAGGATGACACATACTTATACCGTTTGAATACGGAATCGTTCTTTAAAACCAAAGTAAATGTGGTAGCAGAGACATTTTTGGAAAATAGAAATAGAGAAAGGTTTAAAGATATTATCCATATAACAGAGAAAACTTGGAAACCAATATATATGGGAGTTCCATTTGTAATAAGTGCTACTAACAAACATATTGAAACATTACATAAATTTGGATTCAAAACTTTCAATACTATAATTAACGAAGATTACGATTTGGAAGAAGATGTTGATGTTAGATTGGACAAGATTATAGAT
>Ga0222712_10006109_pt1 | contig 11960 bp, 19 predicted proteins | sample C33_657DmetaG_FD_165043 | JGI IMG/M metagenome (GOLD analysis project Ga0222712, IMG submission 165043) | Estuarine water microbial communities from San Francisco Bay, California, United States - C33_657D | ecosystem: Environmental > Aquatic > Marine > Unclassified | place: USA: California... | reverse complement strand
CAGCAAGATAAGACCCATCCTGCCCAGTAATACCAGTAATTAGTGCAACTTTCATACATTAAAATCTTTTACTATTATTATACAAAAAAAGGAGAGTTTAGTCAACTCTCCTTTAGGGTCTTTTTAGGCTCGCCACCAATTCTTTGACTGGAAATTGGAAACCAGGCGGGAGTCGATTCCCATCCGCACCAACGTCATTTGAGAGATGCCGTAAACTCATAATAGGGTCATATTGACTCCACCAGTACTTTTAGAGTCTCTCCGTGACTAAAGGGGTTCATCACCGACCAGGGCTAGTTTTAAGTCATACCGGGACTATTCTTCGTCTTCCTCACTATCATCTTTAATGTAACAAGGAACTGTATCTGGATCCAACCAACGGGCATATTGATGGTCCTCCATAGCAGTCAGACATTGCATTTGATTATCAAAGAGATAGATATCATTCCATCTTTTCGTATATTCATTTTTCTTTTGCAGACGGTAATCAGGTTTACCGTTCAATTCAATAATACCAACTTCAACAAATCGGTATTCTTCACGTTCAAGAAGAACTTTAGGAAGTCGTGTAACTGTCATGCAACTTCTACAGTTTCCAAGTCGGCAGAAACATATTCCATCAAAATCTCATAGTCATCCAAAGGATCACCAGAGAAAACTACACCTTCGTTTTCATAGTAACGACGAACTTTTTTGTAAAGTTTCGGATTCTTTACATCAAGATAAAAATCACCACTAGCAGCACCACGAAGAGTTTGAACGTCTTTCTTGAATTTAGAAATGAGAGTCATTGTTTTGTTTGTTGACCTTGTAATTATAGTAGGATAAAGTTTGGAAGTCAATAGAGACACTTTGAGAAGTGTCTGATGCTCGTCAGGGGAATCTAACCCCTCTTCGGCGCTTTATGAGAACGCTGCATTCGACAGATTGCTAGACGAGCGTTTGTAAAAATTGATTCCAAGAATTTCCATTATGGAGTTCTTGATGACAATTATGACATAAAAGATCACATTTGTCTATTTCTTCTTTTAGAGTTTCGTACTTTGTATTTCCAAATCTTCTAGCATCAAGATTTAGTTCTTTTTGGGATGGATCTCTATGATGAAAACACAACATTGCTGGTCTATTTTCACCACATTGCTGACATTTACCACCTTTGCTTTTTATTGCTTCCCATTTTCGTTCATAAGAAACTCTTTTTTGTCTTTCGTAAGTGTTTCTTTGTATTTGTTTTGATTTGTAATCTGGATCATTTTTATAACGCCATTGATGTCTACAAGAATCACTACACCATTTTTTCAATCTTCCTTTTGTTTCTCTTTCATTGAGAATGTCAGAACCACAATTATGACAGGTAGAGATTAAAGTAAACATATTGGTGTTATGAATAAATTCATAACTATTTATTAAAGTTGTGAGTTAGAGGAGAGATCCATACGGTGAAACAGAAGCGCAATACAAGTCATAGGTCTGTTTCGCACCGACTTGCAGCTGGGGTTTTTCACTCTCCTTTTTTCAAGTAGGTTTACTGTTGCTTACCCTCTAAAACCCACTACAAAATGGGTAAGCAAAGTACGAGTGCCTGGATTCGAACCAGGTCAAAGCCGCTAATCTGGCGGAAAGAGTTTATAAGACTCCTCTGACTACCAAGTCTCACTCGCATAAAATCACGAACCTTCTTCGTGATCGGTATGAATTTTGACTATCTCTTCAAAATCCACATTTGACTCTTCACATATACTAACCACATCTTTATAAGGAACCATTACAGCATTTCCGTGCTCGCTGGTAATAAGAAATGATTCACCATTCTCAACTCTTTCCATTAGAGCATCAAAGTCTGATTGAAATTCTTCGATTGTAAATGATTGAAGTTGATTTAGTTCTTGATTCATTTTTATAATATAAGGATTATAAGTCGGGACGATAGGATTTGAACCTACGGCCTGACGCTCCCAAAGCGCCTGCTCTACCAAACTGAGCTACGTCCCGATTTCTTTATGTATCCTATCAGGTTTATCGAACCCTGTCAACCACCTGAAGAACACCGTGAGCATAAAAGAAAAGGAGTACTGAACCGATTGTTGCTGATATTATTGTAGCAGTTTTATTGTGCCTGTCAATGGCTTTTGCAACTGACTGGTCGATCATTTCTTGAACTTCTTCAGGTGTCATTTTTATTTCCAAGAAATTTTGCCAAAGGATCTCTTTTTGTTTTAATTATTTCACACGCTCTTTTGTAAAACATATTATCAGTATTGCCAGATGCTTCAAATGTTTCTTTTATTTTCGCCCAATTTTGGTATGTGTGTTCATCCATTAGGGTTATTCGTTGATATTACTAATTTAGTTTAATTAGTAATCTTATTTTGTCAAGTATGTGTGGATATCATCATAATCTTAAGCGGTGAGGAAAGGATTCGAACCTTCGGATGCTTTCACATCGACTGTTTTCAAGACAGTTGCCTTAAACCACTCGGCCACCTCACCAATAATAGTCCTTAACGGACTTCAAAATCAAGACGCCTCACTTTTCTTTGGCGTCTTTGTTCTTGCCAGGCAATATCCTGGGAGGTTAACACATTTGTTTTTGGTGTTTCCTTTAATGAGTTTAGCATTACAATACGGGATAAGTCAACTGCCGAAATCTTATCTCCTCTAATTGTTGCCATATTAGGACATCCACAACTAATAGTTTTTGAAGAATGTCCCACTAATTCTTTACTACAATCTTTGCATCTTATTGATATCATTTTTTGTTACCTTAATCACTGTAAATGTGCTCTTAACTGCCAAACAAATTTTCCATGAGACTCCATCAAATCTTGAACTAGGTTGGCAGTTGCATAAGATTTTTGAGTTTCAGACTCTTCCGAAATCTCACCCATTAACTCACAAAATTTAGTATTGTTATCCAAAAGTTCTTGAAGCATCTCTTTTGCTCCCGTAGAACTTGCTGCTTCTTTGATTTGAGTTACCTCAAGCATTCTTGAAAGAGAACTTAAAGGTTTTACATTTAAGTATCTCATATGTTCGGAGAGCCTGTCAATCTCTTCAAACATCGTTTCATATTGTCCACCAAACAGTTGATGAAGTTGAGTAAAGTCTTCACCTACAACATTCCAGTGAAATGCCCAGGTTTTATGGAACAAAACAAAAAGTGATGACTGAGCATCACTGAGTAATTTATAAAGTTTTTCCATTATACTTTTTTTCAAGTATTTATGCAAATGGGAGCAGAGGGATTCGAACCCCCGACATTCTGCGTGTAAAGCAGACGCTGCTACCGCTGAGCTATGCTCCCTTGTCCTCTGTCTGGGAATCGAACCCAGTATCCGTGTGTGTTGTCCACCCGTCCTTACCAATAGACTACCAGAGGTACTCCCCCGACAAGATTCGAACTTGTGACCTGGAAATTAACAGTTTCTCGCGCTACCGCTGCGCCACAGGGGAATAAGAACCTTAAGGTTCAGAGCGAATGGCGGGGATCGAACCCGTGACACCAACTTGGAAGGATGGGATGTTACCGCTACACCACATTCGCGTTAAGACAATCATAAGGTATAAAACTTAGATTGTCAAGTGCCCAAAAGAGGACTTGAACCTCCACAGATAAATCTACAGGAACCTAAACCCTGCGCGTCTACCAATTCCGCCATTTGGGCGGATGGAGAATAGGAGACTCGAACTCCTGACATCAGCCTTGCAAAGACCGCGCTCTACCAACTGAGCTAATTCCCCAAGATGGAGTAAGTGTGATATACCTCATAAGGATATAACAGTGACTTACCCTCTATCACTTTTATATATTACACCAGTTATTCGATGGTGTCAAGTCTTAATTTAGAGTGTATCTCTCTGTGACAATTAGAACAAACACATATACATTTGTCAAGTTCCTTTTTTTGGTCTTCCCATTTTCGTATTTTAATGTTACCAAAGTTTTTATCTTTTTGTGATGGGTCTATATGATGAAACTCTAAAGCATCGATACACTTATCATATCCGCACCTCTCACATTTTCCACCTTTATAATCAACTGCTCTTTTTTTATTATTTTGCCACCTTTCTACAGAATATTTGTTGTGGCATTTTTTACAATTTGCTTGCCATATTTTTTTACTTTCACGCCAATATCCAGTTTTTTCTGTCAAAAGAACTTTACATTTAGAGCAATTTTGAATTGGTTTACCATCTACTTTTAAAATTGGATTTAAAATATATCCATCTTTAAATGTTTTATGTTTTGTTTTTAATTGATATTTGTCTAACCAATACCTAACAGTGGTTTTTCCTTTACTTTCAAGTTTAGATATTTGTGAGGTTGACATTCCATCTTCAATATATTCTATTAATTTTTGTTTATCCATTAGTCCAAAGGAAATATATTATTATTTATACAATTGAACTATTTAACAGGCGTACCTGGATTTGAACCAGGGATAAGGCTTTAGAAGAGCCGTGTGATAATCCACTTCACCATACGCCCATAAGGAACCTCCCTGTTTGTGCATCGTTGAGAGGCATGGGAGGGTTGGGATTTATGAGAAGTTTGGACCTCCTCCACCCATGAAACTACTATAGGGTATCAGAATCCTCTTGTCAACCCTTTGCTTCCTTACGAGCATTCTTCTCTTCAGTAATCTCGCCTCTACGGGTCTTGACCAGTTTAGCGACCTCCTGGAGTGCCTTACGGGCCCGAGTACCTGCAGCATTATTACCAGCAGTGAATTTTTCGTCTTCTACTTTCCACGCTTCAACAGCACTCAGTAGTTCTTGTGATACAGACATAATAATCTCCAAAATAAAATAGGATATGTTTATATATGCAAACTCACTCTAAGGGCATTTCACGAGGGTCTGGGGCAACCCAAGCACCACGAATACCCATAGTACCGTCAGGAAACTCATAATAAACTGCATTTTCTACAATCAACTTCTGGAGATTATTGTATTTGTCTTTATTGATTTCTTCTAGAATATTCTTATTCTTCATATTGATAACTTTGTTTTTTTCCTCTTGAAGTTCATAATTTCTTATCGCACCATCAACTTCTGTTTGTATCTTTTGTTTGAGCAGTTCTGGGTCATTATTGATTTGTTCGTTTAATTCATTATCAACATCGTCAATGATACTATCAGGTAAATCCCATTTAATAAGTTTTCTCAACTCATTATAATACTTTAAAACATCTTGTTTTGTTATTCCGCACTTGGTAGTCAAAAACGCAAGTGAGGATGCTATCAAAATAGCAATCAAAGAACGCTTTGGAGTTAGTCTTACTTTAAATGAAAACTCAGGAATTCCTTTCATAATCCTTAATTGATTTGTCTAAAACTCTTTCGATTCGATATCTTATGAGTTCATCATCTTGAATAATATAATCATTTAATACATCTATTCCAAGTTTTAGTTGAATGATGTCTACTAAATTAAAGACTTGTTTCTTTTTAACTCCAGGAACCATAGAAATCAAATCTATAGAACCTTTAAGTAAAAGGCCCAACTTTACATAGTGAAAAATATCATATCGTTTCCTTCCATATTGAAACTCATACTTGTCCTTCCCAGAAGTCATCGATAGCATCATCCAACATCTTATTAGTATCTATATTCTTTTTCGGTTCTCGTAGTTTCTTTGTATCAAAAGTCAAAGTTGGAGTTACAGACCCATCATTTTCTACTTTCACCTTTGCCCCAAATGGAGTTCCTTTTGGTTGTATCTCTACGGAATTATGAGAGTTTAATTTAATATCGCCAATATCAGTCTTTACTTTTAAATATCCTGCCTTTGCAGCAATATCAACAATCTCTTCTGGTTCTTCTGGAAGATTTTCTATAGACATAAAAAAAGGAGAGGTCTGCAGCACTCTCCCTATTTATTTGTGGCCTTATGATTTTTATTATACTTCAGTCAAAACAAGACGATTTGCATAACCATAAGCAAAGTCAGTTCTTGCTCCGTGATGACCCCAACGAATCCACTTACTTGCTAGACGCATATAGTGGTGAATAGACCCACCAGGAGTCTTCATATAGGGTTCAATCATCTTCCAATCACCTTCGTGCAACATATACTGCAATTGAGTATCAAGTGTTGAAGGGTCTCCTCCAATACGAGCAGCAAACTTACCAAGACCATAATATCTTGGTGCATTCGTCCATTGAAGGATTCCTACCCCACCACTTCTACACTGATGATAAGGAACTCTAGCACCACCTTCACAGATATTGGGAGTGAAGGTAGATTCTTGTCGGATATTGCCCATAATGGTTGCTAGGGCGTTTTTGTCAGTTATTCCTCGTTTCTGGAGAAATTCCAAAGTACGGGACTCATTAGTATTACATCCTTTACAAATTAGTCTTTTTTCTTTTGGTTTAACTGGAGCAACCTCTCTGGTCGCTGTCTTTGATGTAGGCTCCTCTTGAACAATAGAGAATGGTGGCGGGCCACTCACGGGTGGAGGAGGAAACACTTGGGGCAGTGTTGCCGTGCTGGTTGTAACCATCGCCAAAAGGGGAAAGGCTACAGTAAAAAATTGTTGCATTAATTTTAATAGAATTCGGCATCCGTATAGAAAGGGGGTACACCCTTTTCTCAAAGGGCACTTTCCACGGCTCTAGGTGTCACAATCAAAGTCTCATAACAAAAAACCCTGCTCATAACAGGGACTTTTTACATTATAAGTTAATATTTAGGTTTCGTCAAGGGTTTGGATTACCGAATATCCAGTTCTTCTTCATCAGTCCACCCTTCCTCTTCCAAACAAAGATAATCAAGTTCTTCAGTTCCATCAGGAATATTAATCCACTCATCAAACTCTGCAGCAAGGGCTTTGGCATTTCTGTGACGATCTGCATCGTGAAGTAGTTGAATTTTTTCAATTGCCCAGTCTCTAACTTGTGCTACGGGTTCACTTTCAATCTGAGTTTCCATAGTAATCTTTTCTGAAGTATCTGGAGAGGACGTTTGAATTATAGAAGGCTGGGACTCCGTTGTCAAGGGATTCTGTGAGGACATTGTTGAGGAAGAGTTGTCTTGTCTCCTCATAGTTTGTTTTGCCCTTTGTTTTATGTAATGATATGATAGTTCGACTAAAATTTTCTCTGCCAATTTTGTCAATGTCTTCTTTAAGTTCCGGACAAGACCCATAATAGTTTTTCCAATCAGATTCAGATTTTACTTTTCTTTTTTTCCCTTTAGGAGTTCTAAACTGCCAAAAATACTTCCTACCAACATATCTCCTACCATTAAGATTATTCTTGATAAGATAAACAAAACCAAAATAATCTTGAATATCACCAGACTCAAAAGGTTTATCATTATAATACCACGGATTAGTATAACTGCAACTCATTCATATAACCCATTACCCTGTGAGGGTATTTATAAGTTATTCTTTTGTTTCCAACCATTCTTTGCAGTAATCATAATCTCCAAACAAATACTCATCACATTCCGCCGCTTCCTTATATGCGTTCAGGATTTCCTGTTCGCACCATTCATCATAATTTGAATCCTGAGAAAGTATTTTTGGTAACATTAGATTATGTTAAGTCCGGGTTCTAATAATTTATATCCTTTTCCATCATATACAACCCCAGAATAATATTCTGTAGTATTCGTCACAGAAAACATATTATACTCTCTACCATCCTCAAATGGTGTTATATCTAAAAAATTTCCATAAGTATTTTTCCAAATACTATGATAAATCGCACAACCATAATTCACATCTTCAGTATCCGTAATAAAATAATATCCACTTATTTTTTCTCCACCATAAGTTTCCACATAATAATTTACATTATTGTGGCAGTTTGCATCAATACACAAAGGTTTTGGTATGACTGGTATTTCTAAAAGTGTAGAAGAAAACTTACAATACTCTTGCAGTTTTATTACACACTCATCATTTGGTAATGATATTCTAAACGTTCTCTTCAATACTCCATCCATTTCTTCTAGGTCCTTTCCTATTATATTTGATTGCAGCACTCATAGTTGCATATGAAATATTTTGAGATTTACAAAACTCTTTTAATGCTCCAACAATAACATATTCTTTATTTTCTGGAGAAGTTATTTTCCAAATCTTGGAGTTTGGATTATCTTTACCAAACTTTGGTGCTCTATTTTGACTTATTTTATTTCTCGTTTCTTGTGAAAGTTTAACTCCATATCTTGGATTATTCTTACCAGCAACTTTTTCACTTATTCTTTTTTTTGCTTCTTCAGTATGTTTTCTGCCACCAAAACCTTTTGTTTTTTGTCCTCCAGGTTTTCCTTCTCCACCAAGATTTTGATTTAATAAAACTCCACCATCACTTTCTCTTTTCCAAAGTGCTATATGCTTTATCTCAAGTTCTATTGCTTCTTCTTTAGATAAACCAGATTTTACAATCCATCTTCTTTCTCTTGGAGGTAATAAATCTGCTCCATTACTTCTTAAATGCTTTGCGTGTATTCTTCTTGGTTTTCCATAACCAATATAGAAGGGAGAACTAAAGTCCTCCCTTAAGTAGTAATAAAGAATATAATTATTCATTTTAAGACTGAACTTACCTATTATTATTTATATAATACACTATTTCAGTCTTAAAGTCAATCAAAGTTGGAAACCCGCAAAAGTATCTTTCTTTACATCTTGTTTAATACCACCAACTACGTAAGACTGAACTTGAGTTTGTTGTGGTGCCACTTGAAGTCCTTTAGAAGAAATCCAGTGCTGAGTCCAGGGAAGCGGATTATTGTTTGCTGAAATATCATACTGTGGTTTAAGACCAATTGCTTTTAGTCTGCGGTTTGCAATCCATTCAACATACTGCTGAAGAAGTTTATCGTTAAGTCCAATCATACTGCCATCTTTGAACAGATAATCTGCCCAACGCTTCTCCTCATTTACAGCACGATCAAACATTTTATATGTCCACTCTTCTTCTTCCTTCATAATTTTTTGCATTTCAGGATCATCACCATCCCTCCACTTATTCAGAATGTTCTGAGTAAGTGCTAGATGTTGGTTTTCGTCTCTTGCGATGAGACTAATGATTTTAGCTGATCCTTCCATAAGCTTAAGTTCACCAAAGGCGAAACTGCAAGCAAAACTAACGTAGAAGCGAATACCTTCAAGAATATTAACGTTTGCGATTGCTCTGTAGAGTTTTCGTTTGACATCGTTGAAATTTTCCTTTGCGTTTGTGACTCCTTCAAGTCTGTACATCCAATTATTAGAAGTACCATAATTTTGTGCTGAATTAATGAAGTCATCATAAGACTCTGTAACGCTCTTAGCACGTTCCAGAATACGCTCATCGTGAATGATAGTATCAAACACCTCAGAAGGGTCTGAGTAAATATTTTTGATAATATATGTGTAAGAACGGGAATGAATCATCTCCATAAATCCCCATACTTCCATACACGCTTCCAATTCTGGAAGAGAGCAATAAGGAATAAATGCCATTCCAGGGCCGCGCCCCTGAATGGAATCAAGCATAATTTGATATTTTAAATTAGAAGTATAAATGTGCTTTTGTTCAGGACGAAGAGTTTGATAATCTCCACGATCTTTCTGAAGGGACACTTCTTCAGGTCTCCAAAAATAACCTAATTGTTGAGTTGTAAGTTTATCGAAGATGGGATATTTGTATGAATCGTATCTTTGAACTCCTAGTGGTTTTCCAAAAAACATCGGTTGTTTTTTAGTATCAACTTTTTCGGTATTAAATACTGTCATTCCTTTGATTTGTGTTTGATCTTCGGTTGAAGAAACCTTAAATTGCATACTCTCCTCTCTTCACTAGATTATTTAACATTAAAAATTATTTGGGATTTCTCAAATTGAACAACTATCACAAGAAGTTTCATCAGCACCAGAAAGTTCACCAAGAAGTGATTGAAGGTCCGGTTTCGGTTCTTCCACTACCTCATCAGTTTTAATATCATAGGTGTTTTGATAGTAAGAAGTTTTCCAACCATACTTATATGTGGTAAGAAAATCTTGCGCCATTACGCTAACAGGAACTTCATTATCGGCATAATTCTCCGGATTATACGACCAGTTTCCAGAAATCGCCTGATCAAAGAACTTTTGCATAACAGCAACAATATTGATATAACCACGATTGCTAGACATATCCCAAAGCAACGTATAGTTGTTCTTAAGAGTATGATACTGGGGTACAATTTGCTTAAGAGGTCCTTTCTTGGACTTTTTAATGGACAGGTATCCTCTAGGTGGTTCGATTCCATTGGTAGCGTTTGACACAACGGAACTGCTCTCCGAAGGCATCTGTGCGGACAGTGTTGAGTGCCTGAGACCGTGAGCCAAGATGGATACTCTAAGTGATTCCCAATCATGTTGTAATTTAATTGAAGAAATTTCGTCTACATCTTTTTTATAAGTGTCAATAGGAAGAATTCCATCAGCATACTTTGTACGACCAAAGTATTCACAATGACCCTTCTCCTTTGCAAGTTGATTAGATGCCTTAAGCAAATAATATTGGAATGCTTCGGAAAGTCCGTGAACCGCATCCCACGCCTCCTGAGAGTCGTAGTTGAACCCAAGTTTTGCAAGATAATGGGCAAGACCAATAAATCCCACTCCAAGGGACCTACGTGCCTTTGTAGCAACCTCTGCGGCGAGTACGGGATACTTCTGATAGTCAATCAGTTCTTCAAGACCACGAACTGAAAGTTCACAGAGTTCTTCAAGTTCTTCATCAGATTTTACTTTACCGACATTGATTGCAGAAAGAATACACAAAGCAATCTCACCAGTCGTATCATCAATATGTTGAAGTGGATAAGTTGGAAGAGTAATTTCCTGACAATTATGCACTAGAATATCATTTGCGAAGAAATTGTGAGTTCCTTCTACAGTAATATCATAAACTGGGATTTCTTCTTCAAGGTATTCAATTATAAGAGTAGAAGTTTTTTCATTAGATGCGAGAACCAACCCATCAGTTTCAACCAAGTCCTTTGCCATAACATATCCACGATTTTTAGTGAATACTTTATGTTCTGGTGTTACTACAATACTCTTACCACTTTCTTCATCAGTAATTTTCATTACTTTTGCTTTTGGTGAGGTTTCTGCAAAAGCAGTAATAGGTTTCCATTCTTGTTGATTGGTTTCTGTGTTGTATGAAAGAACTTCTATTTGAGGAACATCCTCACAAGGGTCTCCTTCATATGCTGCATAATGACTAATTCTACACTCTCTATCAATAATATATTGTTCCAATTCTTCAATTTCAGTCTCTTCTTCAACAACATACCAATTCCAAATGTCCCCACCATAATCTTCATATTCAGGTTCTGGATATCTAATTTTAATCTTTGTATCACCAGCAACACAAAGATTACTCATCTCAACCTTATCCTTAAAGGAACTATGAGAGTTGCAATGGTCAATATTCATAATGTAGATACGACCCGTTTCAGCACGTTCTTTGAGGAGACTAAGAATAAGTTCTTGTGCCTTAATAGTTTTCGACGGAATGGAAGAATTATTCTCATATTCAACGTATAAATCGTCAAACTTGTCTGTTCCGAAAGCATCATAAAGTCCAGGTACATCATGTGGGGAAAAAAGTGTGATTTCACCATCCTCAATGAACCTCTCATAGAAGAGTTTGCTGATTTGAATGCTATAATCAAGTTTTCTAACACGATTGTCTTCAGTTCCTTTATTGTTTTTGAGTACAAGAATATCTTCTATTTCTTGGTGCCAGATAGGAAAGTGAACTGTAGCAGAACCACCTCTGATGCCGTTCTGAGTGCAGCATCGGACAGTTGCCTCAAACTTCTTAAGGAAGGGCACAACGCCTGTGTGCTGTACCTCTCCACCTCTGATTTTAGAGTTGATACCACGAATTCTGCCTGCGTTAATACCGATACCAGCCCTTTGTGCGACATACCTACCAATAGCCATATCGCTGCTAAAGA
>Ga0222712_10006108_pt1 | contig 11961 bp, 16 predicted proteins | sample C33_657DmetaG_FD_165043 | JGI IMG/M metagenome (GOLD analysis project Ga0222712, IMG submission 165043) | Estuarine water microbial communities from San Francisco Bay, California, United States - C33_657D | ecosystem: Environmental > Aquatic > Marine > Unclassified | place: USA: California... | reverse complement strand
TGTCATCGATGATGGCATAGGCTCCTACGAGTACTGGGGCTCCAAGGGCATCGACCACAACTGGTGCTACGATATCGTCAACTACAAGTGCGACATCATCGATGTCCACGGCCTCAAGGTCACCCACCTTCCCACCAAGGTGTCCGTTCTCATCGAGTATGAGAAGAAAGCACAAGCCTACATCGACACGCTCGACCCCAAGGAGGGAGAAGAGCCCATCGATGACAGCGACTCCTACTGAGCCTCTTGACAAATAAGAACCGCTCTGGTATAACATCTATCCTCACCTGCACCACGCACATGAACGACATCATCACCGAATCCGAAATCACCACCCACCCCAAGATGCTGGAACTCACCAGCAACAAGGATACCCTAGACAGCAAGTACATCATTACGACTGTGATGTACAATGGCAACATCTCCACCATCGTCTTCAGTTCCGCTATCAAGGCGATGGGCTGGCTCGTCCTTAAGGCTGAGAACGGAACCAACGATACCTTGAAGTACGGCATCACCAAGATGGTCATCCACAAGGGAAGCGACTATATCGAGTTTGAGTACGACATGCCTATCACCTCTCTCAACCAAGAGGCTTTCATCGAGGCTAACCTAGCCATCGGAGCCCTTACCAAGAGCAACGGCTAATCAACTTGGCTGGCAGGGCTCTGCGAGTGGGTAACCACCGCAACCCATAGGGTTATGGGCATAGGGAGCCTACTGCCAGCCTCCACTTTCCACCACACATCAACCACACACATGAGCAAACGCAAAATCAAGTTTGAGGCTACCAAGCACATCAACGAAATCATCCGCATGACCACCGCCAGCGGATTCGACACGCAGAAGAGCAGGGGCTACACCATCAATGTCACCATATTCGATGAAGAGCGTAATGATAACCAAGTCCGTGGAGCATGGGAAATCTACTCCGATGATGAGTCATGCTACGGAGAAGGTACGCTGTCCTTTGAAGGCAATAAGTGCTTTGATTATGACGGCTGTTTCGACCTGTCGCATCAACTGTGCGACCTGCTCACGCAGAACGGCTACGACATGAGCGAGGTGGACTCCCGCCTGTTCTGACTCTTGACAAAACAAGAGACATTTGAGATACTGTCCATCCTAACCCACCACGCACATGGAATACGACATCAACGCAATCACGCAGGAACGCACCGCTCTCATCGAGGCCAACGAATGGAACGATGAGACCGAGGCTCGTCTGCTTCATCTGGAGTTCCTTATGAACGACCACCACAAGCGGAACAAGGTTTATTTCCGCAACGGCATGGACTACACCGAATCGTCCCCTGCTATGGTCGGCTATCACATCCGTGACATCCTCAAGGATGGCGGCATGGCGAGCATCTTCTTCAACTCTCATGTCGAGGTCGGTGCTGATGCAATCATTGCTATATCGCCTTGCGAAAATTACGATTACAACAACATCGAGCATCAGAAGATGATGCGGGAAAAGCATGTGCTTACCTTGCAGGTACGCAGTCGCTCCAAGGTTACCAGCGATGAGTACGATGTGTCCGCTGAACTGCGTTTCAGTTATTACGAGGATGGTGTCCAGCGTGACATGAGCATCGACATCTATGTGCGTAATAACTGCGGCATGTGGAACCATCGTTCATCGGGAATCAATTGGTCTGCTATGGGTACGCAGGAGACTCATATTTGCGGCATATATGCCAGCATGCTCCAGATGGGCGTGGACATCCATCGCTCCATCGAATCGCAATGCCGCCAGATTATGGCGAGCCTTCCCAAGCCTCTTGACAATTCTGGTCAAGTGTGAGATACTTCAATCCTCAACCCACCACCCACATGGAACCCACCGAATCCGAAAAACTCCACGCCCGAATCATGGCTCTGCTGAAGAGCGAGGAAAATCGAACCTCGTTTGATGCAGAACATGGATATGAGAAGGTTATTGCGATATATTGCAATAATCACGGCATCACCGAACCCGATATTAACACCCTCAACGATGTTGAAGAGTCCTATTGCGGGGAATGGGATAGCATGAGGGCGTTTGCCGAAAACCTTGTTGACGATTGCGGAATGCTCCAAGATGTCCCCGAAAATTTCCGTAATTATTTCGATTATGACGCATTTTCTAGGGATTTAGTATGGTCTGGTGACTACTGGTTCCATGAAGATGGGTATGTGTTCCGCTCTATTTGAGCGGGACACCCCTTGACGAATTCCGCAGACTGTGGTTTAATCCTATCACCATCCTAAATCCTATGTTCGTCCTAAACTCCACCCATCGCCTCCGCCTCAATAGCGGTCTGGTCATCACTATTCCGCAGGGAACCGAATTGCAACCCACCGCCCAAAAACTGCTTTGGCAGAAACAGGCGGACGGACGAAAGACCGCCATTTATTACATTAAAAACCCTATGGAGATTGCTGGCAATGCTAATAACTGGTGGGAAGTTTCTGGTTGGTCTGTTCCCTCTTTCAAGGTGTCCCGCATCAAACGCTCCGCCCTTGCAGACTGGAAGGCAACCCGCCTTGACAATTGGTATAAGGTGTGAGATACTGCAACCCTCAACCCACCACACACATGGACAACAACATTCACCCTAAACTGGAGCGGCTTGAATGTCTTAATGACGAACAAGGCAACCCGCTCCGAAATGAATTCTCCCCCTATCGTTGCGATTGTTGCAATGGTCTCGCAGGGGAGCGTTACACAGTCAAAGCAATCTACCACAACAAGCGGAGCCGCTTCACCTTTAGCGTCATGCGGGGAACACATGATGTTTGCGGTGATTGCGTTTATAATTGGCAGTAATTCATTTTAATTACATTTAATTTACATATCATACACAGGCACACACCCGCACACAGGCACACCAGCACACAGGCACACACCCACACCCGCACACACCACCACACAACCACCAGCAACACCCCTTGACGGATTCGGCTCCGTCATGGTATGCTCCAACTGTCACAACGACATCCACCACACCACACCACCACACACCTATGCCCCTAAACTTTCAATTCCCCGAGACCATCGACAAGGCTCTGATTGAGTATCAGACCAAGCGTCATGGTGACGAGACTCCCCAGACCTACTGGCATCCCAGAGCGGAGAGCCTAGTCTGGTTCACCATGCTCCTCAAGCACCGCCTTGACGGAGACATGACCGACAAGGCTCTTGCGGAGATTGACCGCAGAATCCGCCTCATCGACCTGCACCACACCCGCCCCGCCTACTGGGAAGGCAAGAATGGTTACCGCATCCAATTGGCTGATATTGTCACCTACTGGGGTCTGTCCACAAATGTGGAACACCTGTCTGCCGCTCAATGGAATTCGTACTACAACAAATGCTTCCGAGACCGCATTGACCGCACACCCAAAGACATGCTCCGCTCCACAGAGCGGTCTGTCTGCGACACCCGCCCCCTTGACTAACAAGGGGTGTTCGTGCTAAACTCTCCTCGTCAACCCACCACACACATGAGCAAACGCAAACGCTTCAAAGCCTTCACCATCGACCACATGGACAGCATCCAGTTGCTGGTCTGTTACCAGTCCCTGCACATGGCACACCATCACAAGACATATCTCGCCCACCCCTCCCTCGTCCGCCACACCACCAAGGTGTGGTTGGGCAAGGTTGGAATCGAGACCAGCCCCACCGCTCGATGGGGTACGCTCCTGCGGCTCTTCTGTGACGCTTACCGCCCCCTGCTCCCCATCGACAAGGACAACAACCCCCTGCCGCCCGAATCCAAACAGGTTTAATTTACATTTAATTTACATTTACATTTAATTTACATTTAATTTACATACCATACGCACACCCTCACACCCGCCCACACAGGCACACACACCCACCCACCGCCCACCCGCTCCCCCGCTCCACACCCCTCAAGGCACACCCCTTGACGGAAGAGCGGGAAGCATGCTAGACTCTTCCCGTCATCACGACACCCACCACACAACCCACCACACCCACCACCACCATGAACGACACCATCACCGCCCTGCTCTCGCAGGCTCTCGCCACCGCCCTCAAGGACGCTCTCACGCCCATCGTGCGGGAAGCGGTCACGGAGGCTCTCAAGAGCGTCCCCGAGACCGAGACCACCCTCCCCGAGGCTCTGGAGGACCGCCTCACCAGCATCGAGGCAAGCCTAGAGGACAAGGCAGACCGCTCCGACATCGAGGACGCTGTCTCTGAAGCGGTCTCCGACTGTCTCGACAACGGGTCTTGGGACATCACCTTCCGCTCCTAACCAGAGCGGTCTGAACCACCCCCACCGCCATGCCCAGAGCCCCACCAGCCAGAGCGGAGTGAGACCGCAAGGGTTTAACCCCTTACACCCCTCATGCATCCCCTAGAAAAAGGTTTAACGCCTTAAGGGGGGGAGGGGGTAAGGGTTTAACCGCAGAAGTCTAGGTTGTCTCATTCCAAGCCAGACACTTTTTTTCACAAAAGGATAAAACGCCCGAACCTTTAGGTGAGGGTGAGGAAGGGGATTATTAAGGGGATTGTCAGAAAAGAAGTCAAGCGGTGAAAGAAGATTTTTCTGGTTTGATATGAATTAGGGTCAATGGAAGATATTTTTACATTTGGTTGACAACTGAGGAAAACAATAGTAGTATGGTCGGGTTCTTTGAAATTTGCTGGCGTTCATCGGTGATGAGAGTGTAGAGACTATGCTGAGATAATGGGCGTTTCGCCATGTTGTGTGCGTGAGCATAGGAGTGCTACTAGAGTGGGCTGAAACCCCACCCGCCAGTCGCTGTTGCATCAAGTAGCGTAATGGTAACGCACCTGCTTTGGGAGCAGGGGATTGCAGGTTCAAGTCCTGTCTTGGTGAGTTTCAGAGGGTTGGCAGAGTGGTCTATTGCGGCAGTCTTGAAAACTGCTGGGTGTCAAAGCCCCATCCGTTCAAATCGGATACCCTCTATTTTGTCGGTCAATACTCCGATTGTGTAATGGTAGCACAAGGGATTTTGGTTCCTTTGGTTGGGGTTCGACTCCCTATCGGAGTACTCGGGGGCTTCTTTCAATGGTAGGAAACCCGATTTGCATTCGGGCAATGGGAGTTCGATTCTCCCCGCCTCCACCCTTTAGGGATTGTAACTCAATGGTCAGAGTAGCCGCCTTTTAAGCGGTTGGTTGTGGGTTCAAGTCCCGCCAGTCCCATATTGACGCTGAAGTGGTGAAATGGTAAACACGACTGACTTAAAATCAGTTGCCAACGGCTTGCGGGTTCAAGTCCCGCCTTCAGCACACTTTCACGGCAGTAACTCAATTGGCAGAGTGTCAGTTTTCCAAACTGGATGTTGCGGGTTCGACCCCCGCTTGCCGTACTCTCGGGGGTGTAACTCAGCGGTTAGAGTGGGCTCTTTATAAGGGCTAAGTCGAGAGTTCGATTCTCTCCACCCCTACTTTTAAATTTTTATACTATTATGAATGACAATATATCAGAAAAAGATGTTAGCGAGCGGCTTGGTCTTAGCCGTGATGAACTCCGCACTTGGCGTACCAAATGCGGGGATAATCCCCTTTACATTGTCAAGGAGTCTAACAACAAGCCAGAGAAACTGCGTAAGTGGCTCTGGACTCCCGCTGGTATCAATTGGCTGACCGACCAACTCAACATCGAAAGCAATCAACTATCCAAAGAAATAAATGAAAAAAAAGAAGAAAAAACAGACCAAGAAGTTATCGTCACCAGATGCAACTTCCCCAATCAAAGGCTCATCCAAGTCAAAACCGACCAAGGACAACTCCTCACAGTCATTTGCAAAGATAATCGAGGATTTAGACAAGGTGTTCGGATTTCCATTAAGAAAGACAAAAATGGTTGGCATGCGAAAAGGAACCCCATCCCCAGACAATAATGTAGTCTACAACGATGAGCAGTTTGAGGCTCATTGCCTTGACTCGCTTTCCAAAGACATGTCCAAATGGAACATTCCTTGGTTTGTCGGTGTTATTGGCAAGCCCAACTCCGATGATGTGAAGATTATTGTTGCTGGAAAACCAGCAACAATTGACAAGGAAGAGAGCGTTCTGTACATGAAGTCTCTCATAACTCTTGCCGCAATGACCCTAGAACAGACTTTGAAGGATAAAGACCAAGGTTATGACATTATTGACAGTTGACTAATTTAAAATTTTTAATAAGCCTTAATCATGTCCTACCAATTTTTTCGCCCTAAGAAGCGTTCATAACCCAGACCCAGATGACGAAACTGATGATGAAGAGGAGATTCCTTTCAACGATTTAATATGGCTACATATAAGAATAGGAAAGTGACGCTTAACAAGCCTTTCAGAACACCTAACGCCTCAAAGAAATCCGCAGTCTATGTGAAGTCTGGGGACAAGGTTAAGATTGTCAGATTTGGTGACCCCAACATGTCCATCAAGAAGAACGACCCAGAAAGACGCAAGTCCTTTAGGGCGAGACACAGATGTGCAACAGCAAAGGACAAGACCTCGGCTCGCTATTGGTCTTGCAAGGCTTGGTAACATGGCTGACAAAAAGAAGCCCGATTTCAACTCCTTGCAGATGCCACCGCTTTGGACTGGTGTTGCAGGTCAAGGCAAAGACCAGATATTCTCGCTAGGTGGCAAGTGGCACAAGGTTGGAGATACTGTCGGGGATGGATATCAAGTCCTTGGCATGGACAAGGCTGGAGGGCTTGCCTTGTCTTGGAACGGACTGCCAATCAGCATGAAGTTGCAACAGGGTACTGTAACGCCTATGCAACAGCAACAACCATTTAATCCTTCTTCTGTCGCTGGCATGGGTGCTTTGACTGAACAAGAAAAGCAAATGATGGTAGGTATGGGAGCGGCATCACCAGATGATGAAATTCAAGACCCTAATGCTCACATGTATAATGGGGTTGTCCCAGAGATAATGGACAAGATAAGGGAAAATTCCAAGAAATCACCATACATGACAGATGAGGATAAGAATAACATTATCCATTATAGCGATTGGATGAAAGGCATGAAAGACGGAACAATAAAAGAAGGCGTTAAATATTTTGTTCCTGCGTTGCAAGAAGACGGAAACATTGATTTTCATGTCTTCATGCGAGAACCTAAGCAAACCATAATGTAACCTTTCAGCCTTGTTAGCACAGCGGTAGTGCGACTGTTTTGTAAACAGTAGGTCGTTGGTTCAAACCCAACACAAGGCTCCACTTTAAAATAATGGCTCAAAACAAAACAGATGACCAGTTTAAGTTTGTCAACAAAGACTTGATAGACTACATGCGTAGCAAGGGCATGGATGACGAATACATTGCCAACTTTCTCTTCATGGCACAATCAGAAGGCGGTGGAAGAAGGGAAAGCCTTAATTACACAACTCCAGAAAGAGTATGGGATGTTTTTCATAAGAACAAATATTTCAAAGGATTATCAAGAGAAGAGGGTATTAGAAAAGTAATAGCGGACGGATTGATTAAGAATCCAGAAAAACTTGGTGACACATTCTATGGCGGAAGAATGGGCAATTCTGAAAAAGGAGATGCCAATAAATTTAGAGGAATCGGTCTTAGCCAAGGAACAGGGAAGGAGTGGTTTGAGAAAATCGGCAAAAGACTTGGAGTTGATTTAGTAAAAGACCCAGAAATACTAGAAAGAGATAAGACTCTTGGTTATAAGGCGGATGTAGAGTACTTAATAATGAGAGACCCAGAGTTTAAAATAGGAAGAACTCCAGAAGGGATGCACAGACTAATAGGACCAGCAACGCCTTTTTCAGAAAGCAAGGCTAGGTCTAGGATTCTTACTTCCCAAGAGATAGATGATTTGGTCATAAAGAATACCGCAATTGCAAAACTTGACGAACAGCCAAAACAGGTTAAAAGCGGATATGTGAAAACACCAACGCTTCCTATTGAAGCAAAGGACTGGACTCAAAGTTATGCGTATCCTGTTGACAAGATTGAACAGACAAAATTAGGACTTGGTATACTTGGAGGAACTAATGATTTTATGAAGGATGCTCCAAAGTCACAGCAAGACTGGATGGTAAGCAAACTTCTGTTTGACCCTTACGATAACTCATCGCTTGAAACGCAGATTGAAAGGCAGATGTCCCAGCAAAAGAATAACACCCAACTGGGTAAATGACGCTTTCCGACCATCCAGTACTCATAAAGCCTACGCCAGAACAACTCAAGGTTCTGGTGCAGAAGCGTGGTGCTGACTTTGTAGCCAAGTTCCTGCAAGACAGGGAGGATAAGATACTGGCTGAGAAGTTAGACCCATACAGGCATGGCTACGAGCCCAAGCATTGGGCTGACGCAGACAAACTTCTGTCTGAGTTCGATGAGGTCTGCGTGATGGGTGGCAATCGTGCTGGCAAGACGGAATGGGCGGCTAAGAAGGTCATGCAGATTCTTACGGCAAAGCCAGATGCTAGGGTGTGGTGCTTGCATACAACATCGCAGTCAAGCATACAGATGCAACAGAATGTCATCTGGAAGTACATGCCAGCGGAACTGAAAACCGCCAAGAAGACAAAGATTACCAACATATCTTATTCACAGAAGAACGGCTTCAGCGACAACACATTCATTCTTCCGAACAAGAGCCAATGTTTCTTTATGAATTACGCCCAAGATAAGAAGGTTATCGAGGGTGGCGAGGTTGATTTCATATGGTGCGATGAACTTGTGCCTCTTGACTGGATTGAGACGCTGAGATATCGTATCGTTACAAGGCGAGGTAAGATGGCTGTCACCTTCACGCCAGTCCAAGGTTATTCACAGGTTGTTAAGGACTATGTTTCTGGATGCAAGGTCAAGGAGCAACGCAAGGCCACATTGCTCGACCAAGCCCATCAGCATGTCTCTGGGTGCAACAAGGGCAACATGCCATACATTGCACACTCGTTCAGAAAGAACTCAGCCTGTATCTGGTTTCATTCAGACCTAAATCCGTACAATCCTTTCGACCAACTTGCCAAAACTCTAGAGGGAAAGAACTCTAACGAGATAAAAATCAGAGCCTACGGCTGGGCTGAGAATACAATCGGGTCTCAATTCCCAAGATTTGATGACCACAATGTTCTTCCTGCTGACAAAATCCCAACTGAAGGCACAGATTACATGGTTTGCGACCCTGCTGGTGCTAGAAATTGGTTTATGATATGGGCTAGAGCGGCAAAAGACGGAAATATTTATATTTTTAGGGAATTTCCAGACATTTCTATGGGCGAATGGACTGTTCCTAGCGAAAAAGCGGATGGAAAGGCTGGAACTGCACAAAGAAATGGTGCTGGAATGGGAATAGAACAGTATAAAGAGTTGATTCGTGATTTGGAGGACGGCAAAGAGCCCGAAAGACGATTCATCGACCCAAGAGCGGGAGGAACACAGGCTGTTGGGCGTGACGGAGGCACTACTCTCATAGAACTTCTTGATTCTGGTGACAATCCGATGTTTTTTGAGCCAGCCGCAGGTTTACGCCTTGAAGAAGGCATTACAATCATAAATGATTGGCTTTCATATGACCCATCTCAACCTAGAAGCGTTATTAACCAGCCAAAACTATATATTTCTGAAGAGTGCCAGAACCTTATTTACTCAATGCGAGAATGGACTGGTGCAGACGGAGAAAAGGGAGCCAGCAAAGACCCAATTGACTGCTTGCGATATCTCGCAGTCATGGCTCCAGAATATAACGATATCGATACCTATCGAGGGAGCAACCAAGGTTTTTCATATTAAAGATGGTCAAATATCCAATGTTGCTGTCCAAGGCGGAAGCCGCCTCGATGACAGGATTCAATAAGCAGTACCTTGACAAACTGCGTAAAACCAATGAAGTGGCTGTTTATGTCACAAAAGGTGGGCATCACAAATTTTACAGAGATTCTTTAATCGAACACATAAATAAAAACTTAAAAAATGGAACCAGACAATAATTACAAGAATGGAATGAGGGATAAACTGGCTTATGCGTCAGAGACCCCAGACATCGAGGAACTCAACTTTGAGTACAAGCGTTCCGTGTATAACGGCTCGTTTGCCACAGGACTTGAGGAGATTGATGACATTCGCTTCTGCCGATGGGAAGGACAGTCTGACGATGGCAAGAAGTATTCTGATATTCGCAATGATGGCAGTCCTGCGATGCCTTTTGAGGGTGCTTCTGATGTCAGAATCCGCCTTATCGACAGAGTTATCAACGAGGTCGTTGCTCTCTGCATAAACACTTGGAAGGCGAGCAAACTGCGTGTTGCTGGCAACACTTCAGAGGATGCTCCGTTTGCCACCGCTTGCTCAACGCTTCTTCAGCATATAATTGGCGGGAGAATGCGTGTTGAGTCCTTGCGTGAGGCTAAATTGCTGGCAAACTACGCAAATACCTACGGATGGTCTGCGGCCTTTGTCGGATGGGAGCAGGAAATCGGAAAGCGTGAAAACAAGGTGACTATGGCTCAACTTGAGGAGGTTTGTGCTGTTGCGTTGCAAGCCGACCCGAATTCCTTGATTGGACAACTTCCAAACTACATCAAAGACGAAATGTCAAGAGATTTGGCTATATCTCTCTTGCAGATGGCTATCGATAATCTTCCAGAAGATGAAATCGGAAGATGTGTTGATGAGTTGCGTCAGTTTGGCGAAACCAAGGTATTCATTGAAACTGTCACCAAAAATCTGCCTGTAATCACGGCTTTGAAGCCGTATGACGAAATCTGCTTCCCGCCAGAGACCATCGAACTCCAGAAAGCCAGAGTCATCTTCAGAAGAGTCTACATGACCGAGGTTGAGGTTCGCTCAATGGTCAAGACCGATGGGTGGGATGAGCAGTATATCGAAACGGCATTAAATACCGCTGGTAAGACCGCTTGGTATAATGACCCGAACATAACTCCACCTGTGATGTTGCTTGATAACAGAGAATACCGCAACAATAACTTGGTCGAGGTCGTGTACGCATACACCAGACAGATTGACCAAGACGGAACGCCTTGCATCTACTACACAGCGTTCACTCCGCAATCAAACTCATCTGGATACTTTATTCACAGGAAACTAGGGTATGCTCACAATCAATATCCATTCATCCCATACAGAAAAGAGTATATCAGAAAGGCAATCAATCAGAGCCGAGGCATCCCAGAGATTCTGATGACGGAACAGGCTGAGATGAAGGCACAGCATGACGCTCTCCGTGACAGAACCTCTGTCGAGACATTCCCGCCAATCTTGGTCAAGCGTAGGGCTCAAGGTCTCACAAAGATTGGTCCTGCTGTGCAGGTTCCTATCATGTCTCCAGATGACTTCAGATTCATGGAGCCGCCAAGAGGAACTCCGAACCTTGCCATGAGCATAATCCAGCAAGTCGAGAAGAATGCCGCCATATACTTTGGCATTCCTAATGAACTTGTCCCGCAAACCACTACTCAGTTGATTCAGCAAAGCATCGTTGATGACTGGCTTACAGTTTGGGCTGAGATTTATACCCATGTCCTGCAATTGTGTCTCCAGTACATGGCTCCAGAGGAACTGGAGCGTATCACAACCATCGTGCTTCCGCAGAACATCACGGACATTGCCTCCTCGTTTGATTTCGAGGTCAAGTTTGATGTCCGTGATTTGGATAACGAGTATGTGATGAAGAAGATGCAAGCCATCAGCCAATTTGTCCTTCCGATGGATTCTGGTGGTGCGATTGACAGGAATAAACTGGTTGCTGAACTTTGTGCGGCTATCTCTCCAGATATTGCCAAGAACATCATTATCGACCAAGCCACGGCTTCCCAGAAGATGTATAGGGATGTCCAGACGGACATCGCCTTAATGCTTATGGGACTTGAGGCTCAGTACACCGAGAATGACCCTACAGCCCCCTCGAAACTCCAGTACGCCCAAGATATCATCCAGAAGAATCCAAAGGCACAGCAAGCCTTGCAGGGTGACCAATTCTTCCAAGCCCTA
>Ga0222712_10006106_pt1 | contig 11968 bp, 18 predicted proteins | sample C33_657DmetaG_FD_165043 | JGI IMG/M metagenome (GOLD analysis project Ga0222712, IMG submission 165043) | Estuarine water microbial communities from San Francisco Bay, California, United States - C33_657D | ecosystem: Environmental > Aquatic > Marine > Unclassified | place: USA: California... | reverse complement strand
ATCAGTTTGAAGCACAAGCCGGATGTCCTTATGCCGAAGCTTACACTCGCGAAGAAATCACAGATCTAGTACAGGGCTTGTTTAAGATCGAACGTATCAGGCAAGACCATTGTTTCATGTACAATGTACCTAAGTACAAGCAAGGACAGTTTGAGTTGGAATCTTGGTTTGAAGCCATGGCACCGACCATGCGTGATGCTGTCAAAGAATACCTGGGCTGGCACCTGTTGGTAAAAGCGAGAAAAGTGTGAAGAAAGTTGTTTATGTAACCGGATGTTTGGGCTTCATTGGTATACATGTTACGCAACTGTTGTTGGATCGTGGCTGGTATGTGATTGGCGTAGACAAAATGACCTACGCCAGTAATCGTGCATGGTTAAGCCGATTTGAAGCTTGCGACAATTTTACATTTTTACCATGTGACATAAATGAACTAGGGCCGTTGCGTGACTGCGATTACTTTATCAACACCGCAGCAGAAACGCACGTGGACAATTCTATCATGGCCAGTGATGTGTTTATTGAAAGCAATGTGCGTGGTGTTCATCACATACTGGAACTGATACGTGTGATACCAGCTTACAAGCGTCCGGTCTTGCTGCACTTTTCAACTGACGAAGTCTACGGCGACATCGAGTCAGGCTCGCACACAGAAGAACATAAACTGAATCCCAGTAATCCTTACTCAGCATCCAAGGCCGCTGCTGACATGTTGATCAATGCCTGGGGTAGAACACACGGAATACCCTATGTGATTGTACGTCCCACAAACAACTACGGTGTTGGGCAGTATGTAGAAAAACTAATACCCAAAAGTGTAAAATACTTAGAACTAGGAAGACCCATTGATCTGCATGATCGTGGAGAACCTCGTCGCACTTGGCTACATGCTACTGATACGGCCCAAGCTGTTGCTGCCATCATCGACGCTGGTGTAGTGAACGAAATTTACAACATCTCCGGTAATACAGAATTGCCTAATCGTGTTGTGGTGCAAAAGATCCTTGCAGAATATTTCCGTAACGGCGAAGACTTTGAAACTACTTGGTTAGATTATGTGATTGATTCACAACGTGCTGGACAGGATGTTAGATACAGTATCGACGATAGTAAATTAAAGCATTTGGGCTGGTCGGCTCAAGCAGAGTTTGACACAGAGCTGTCAAAGGTAGTACAATATTACAAAGATAACTTTATATGGTGATGAATGGGTACATACTACAAGAAGGTTGAGGACTATTTAGATCGCATCGACTCGGGATGCTGGATTGAAGTTGGTGTTGATCGCGGTGAGGGATCAACTAAATTCTTGTCTGATCTGGCGGGAGCTCGCGGCGTTGACTTTCACGGCGTCGACATGGATCCGGATCAGATTGCTCGTGCTACTGAAAATCTAAGTGTTGGTGGCAAACTGCCCGATCATGTTACACTAGCATGTGATCGCGGAGAAAACTACATTCAACAACTGTCAAATAACAATCCAGAGCTACAAGCCAGCTTGGTATATTTGGATAACTTTGACTGGGACTATTGGCTGGGTGGCCAAGAAGAAGCATTTGTTGCCGGTGTCAAACAAAACTATCGTGACAAACTGGGTGTTGAAATGACCAACGTACAGAGTCAAGTCACACACTTGTTGCAAGCCATTTATCTCATGCACATGATGAGCGAAAACAGTATTATTGTGTGCGATGATACTTGGTATCATCCCAACGAAGGTGTGTTTATTGGCAAGTGTTCAGCTGTTATTCCTTACTTGTTTCTAAATGGCTACAGCCTGTTGCACAACCAAGGCTATAGACAGAACAGTGGAGCCATCTTGGGTAGATTCAAATCAGCTGAATAATATGAAAAACTATTTGGTATGCGCAGTCAGACCCATTACCAGCAACGGATGGATGACACATTCGGGCACAGATCTACATATTCCTTACATGACCATGTACGAAATGCGCTTGGCTTCTTTTCGTAAGTTTGTGCAAGAACCATTTGAACCCATATTATGGACCGAACCAGCAGAAGATTGCGACAACTACAACATGGCCAACTGGCGTGCGATTAAAGAGTTATGGCACCGCGAACCCTGTAATATTTTCTGGGCAGGTGCCGATACCTTGATGGTTCAACCAACCAGTTTGTTTTCGGATCAGTGGACACAGTACCGACTGTTTAACTACACTGATCCCAAATCGTATCAAGGCTTTACACACTACTTCAATGATGATGTACAGTATTACCCACACACTATGAGTGCCGAAACTTGGCAACTAGGCGAGGATTATTTGGCACTGAGAGAAACTGCTGCCGATAGAAACTGGGGCTTTGACCAAAATAGACACAATGCCATGTTTTGGTCGCAGGAGATTGATGATGCAGATCGACTACATCCGGGATTGAACTGGATGGCTCACAACATGCGTAGCCTGGATCCTCATGTGGTAGCTGCTTCAGAAGCTTGGAATCAATGCTCATTTGACCAGGCACATATTTTGCATTTCGCCGCCAGTAGAGGCACAGCACAAGTGATTGACATCATGAAAGAACTTTGTAACAAACTAGAGATCACAGTATGAAAGAAATATTAGACGCAGTCAAGGCTTACATAGATCAGCAACAGGCAAAAAAAATCTGGGTAGCTGGTCGAGATTTTGTGAACTACGCAGGATCCTACTACGACAGTCGAGAATACATGGCTGGAGTCGAAAGCTTGTTGAAAGGCTGGCTGGCCATGGGCGATGCTGGCGTGAAATTTGAAAAACGCTTTCCGCCCTTGTTTGGAAAAACACACGGTATCTTGACCAACTCAGGTAGCAGTAGCAATCTGCTAATGATGAGTTCGTTGACCAGTAAGCGTGGCTACAACTTCCCCAAGGGCACCAAGGTCTTGATGCCTATTGCGGGCTTTCCAACCACACTGAATCCCACACTTCAAGTGGGCTTTGAGCCAGTATTTGTAGACATTGAACTAGATACCTTAAACATCAACTTAGAGCAGGCAGAACGAGCCATTGCCAGCGATCCTTACATTAAGGTCATTACATTTGCACATGTGCTGGGCAATCCGCCCAACATGGATCAGGTCATGGATCTAGTTGATCGATATCGATTGGTACTACTAGAAGACTGTTGCGATGCATTAGGTAGCACATATGATGGCCGATCGTTAGGTAGTTATGGACTCATGGCTTCCTGCAGCTTCTACCCAGCACATCACATGACCATGGGAGAAGGAGGTTTTGTTGCCACTAGCGATGCTGCCACTGAAGTAATATTACGCAGCTTTAGAGAATGGGGTCGCGGTTGTTATTGTGTTGGGCCCGAAGCCAACAAGCTCAAATGCGGTAGTTGCGGCAAGAGATTCAACAACTGGATTCCCACCTTACCTGATGAAATATTTGATCACAAGTATGTGTATGACGAAATCGGCTACAATCTCAAGCCCATTGAACTTCAAGCAGCCATGGGCCTACAGCAGTTAGACAAGTTAGATGAGATACATGCATTGCGTCGCAGGAACTACGGCCTGCTGTTTGCCATATACGAAAAGTACGAAGAATTTTTCCACTTACCTCGAGCACAAGACAAAAGTGATCCTTCATGGTTTGCTTTTCCTGTGACCATTCGTGCTGATGCGCCATTCAAACGCAATGACATTGTGGACTACCTGGAAGAAAATCTCATACAAACCCGTCCTTACTTTGCTGGCAACATCATGTTGCAACCAGCTTACAGTCACCTGATGGATCCACAACGAGCCAAAGAAGACTTCCCAATGGCCACACATGCTATGACACATACTTACTTTCACGGTACTAGTCCTGTGATCACTCCTGAGCAGATTGCTTATATTGGCGAAAAGGTTGATGGGTTTATGAGCTTGTTTCGATGATTACACGTGAAGAACTGATTGCGTTTGAAACAGAAATAGGCGAACGTTTTAACAATCGCGAAATACGTGCGCCCATACACTTGTATCACGGCAACGAAGATCAAATCATGCAAGTATTTGCTGGCATCGATGTCAAACGAGATTGGGTGTGTTGTACCTGGCGTAATCATTATCAAGCCTTGCTGAAAGGCATACCATCTGAGGTAGTACGAGCCGAGATATTGGCCGGTCGTAGCATGGTCATGAACTTGCCAGAGTATCGGTTTGTGTGTAGCAGTATAGTGGGCGGTATCCCCAGCATTGCCACAGGCCTAGCCTTGGCAGCAAAGTTACAAAACACCGGCGAACATGTTTGGTGTTGGACCGGGGACATGAGTGCAGAAACAGGTGCCTGGCACGAAGCCTACAAGTACAGTGTCAATCACGATTTGCCGATCACATTTGTGGTCGAAGACAACGGACTCAGTGTAGAAACTCCCACTAGCAAGATATGGGGTAGAACTGTTCCTTATTATGCCCAGGATGCTGACTGGTATCAGGACACCAACTTGATCTATTATCGATACCAAAATACTCGTTATCCACATGCCGGAGCAGGTGTAAGGGTACAATTCTAATGACACTACACCAACTTTATAACGCAGAACTCAAACGTACCATGACATGGCTCAGTGAACAGCCTAAAACTATATTCCTCGGGCAAGCAGTCGAGTATGCTGGTACTGGCTGTTATGAAAGCTTAACTGATATTCTACCCGAGCGCAAAATGGAATTTCCTGTGGCAGAAAATTTTCAAATTGGTGTCAGCATTGGATTGGCCATGAATGGATTTGTGCCTGTGTCGGTGGTACCTCGCTGGAACTTCTTGCTGTGTGCCACTGATCAGATTGTAAATCACCTAGACAAGTTATCATCTTTGAGTGGCGGACGATGCCACCCTCGAGTCATTATCAGAGTAGCAGTGGGGTCCGAACGTCCAGTAGACCCACAAGCTCAACACCGTGGCAATTTTGCAGCAGCATTTAGACTCATGTGCCAGACAGTAGATGTTATCGAAGCCGACACTGTAGAAAAGATTCGACCTGCCTATGACTTAGCTTACAATCGCACAGACGGCCGCAGTACCATTGTAGTTGAATTCCCCGATTTTGGCCGATGAAAATACTTGTAACTGGTGCTGCTGGATTTTTAGGTAGCTATGTCAGCGATCATTTACCTGGACATCAAGTTCATGCTGCAACTCGTCGCCAACTTGATCTAACTGATCTAGCGGCAGTTACTGCAATGCTGAAGCGCAACCGCTATGATGTTGTTATAAACTGTGCAGTGGCCGGCAGAGAACAGTTGAGATCATACGAACATGCTATCTATGCCAACAACTTGGAAAGTTTTTATAACTTGGCTGTCAATGACCAATGGTATGGCAAGTTAATCAACATTGGTTCTGGTGCCGAGTTTGACATAGATCAAGACATAGATCAAGTGGATGAGATGGAAATATGGAATCGCAGACCACAGTACAGTTATGGACAAAGTAAAAATATCATAGCTAGATTCAGTGCCGATTTTCCAAAAACCACAACGCTAAGACTGTTTGGATGTTTCGATCCTTCGGAATCCCCAAATCGTTTGTTGAAGAGATTTGGGGCAGCAGTCGGAAATCAATTACCATTTACATTAGAACAAGATCGTTACTTCGACATGGTCAGTGCCAGAGACTTTATGCGTGTGATTAAAGCAGTGATTAATGGAACCGTACAAGATCGTGATCTTAATATAGTGTATGACCAAAAGTATAGACTAAGTGATATTCTTATGTTATACTCTAAGTTGCATGGACTAGATACAACATTTTTACACATCAACTCTGTCAACATATTGAACTATACCGGCGACGGCAGTCGGTTGTCTAAATACAATCTTGCGTTAGATCAACTAGAACGATCCTTAATGTTATACGGAAAATAAATGAAAAAAGTATATGTGAGTTGGAACGATGTACAGCGACAAGTACAAGAACTGGTTCGCCAAATGTGGCTGGATCGCTGGACGCCAGACTATGTGGTTGGTATCACTCGCGGAGGTCTTGTTCCGGCCAACCTGATCAGTCAATACTTGGACTGTCGTATGGAAACCCTGCAGGTACGCCTGCGTGATGGTGCCGAAGACGAGTGCGAAAGCAACTTTTGGATGGCCGAAGATGCAGCCTGTAACGGCAAAAATATTCTGATCGTAGACGACATCAACGACTCAGGTGCTACCCTAAACTGGATTCGCCAGGATTGGGAAAGCGGAATCAGAGCAGCAGATTGGGACGCTGTCTGGGGCAGCAATGTTCGTATTGCCACCTTGTATGACAACGAAACAAGCGAATGTATATCTGACGTCGATTACTCAGCCGAAGTCATCAACAAACACAACGATCCGCAATGGATTGTTTTTCCTTGGGAAGAATGGTGGCGTCGCTGGAATCCGGAACAACAGCATGTTGACTGACCTAAATAAATCTGTTACAATGAATCACGAATCCATTGATATTGAACACATGTGGAATGATCGATTTCCACCTCTTAATCTTTGGAACTATCCAGCTAGATGGATAAGCGAAATATTTTATAACAAGGACAATAATGTTCGGAACTAACGAAATTGTAGGTAAGAAGTATTTCAAGGATGCTCCCCCCGACAGCTTGTTTGTGACAAGTATGTTCTTTACTCTACAAGGAGAAGGACCATACGCAGGTATGCCGGCCCTATTCATTCGCCTAGCCAAGTGTAACTTAGATTGCAGTTTCTGCGACACTTTCTTCGACGACGGCGATTGGATGACTTATGACCAGCTTGAAACCAAAATGTACACTACTATTCGGGCATTCTGGGCTGACAAAGGCAAGGACGTTCCTGCTTGGGCACATACACCCGACTTACCGGGCAAAAAGTTTCCCAATATCGTGCTGGTCATGACTGGTGGCGAGCCCTTGATCCAAGATAACATCAGTTGGTTCATGGCACAACAGTTACATAACTTCAAAGAAGTACAGGTTGAAAGCAATGGCATTCCTGATACGGTAGTACCACCTGGTGTCACACTAGTTTGTTCGCCCAAGTGTATGGAAAAGAAAGGTGTTGCCATCAAGTACTTTGCACCCAGCAAAACTATTTTAGATCGTGCAGACTGTTTGAAGTTTGTTATGAGTGCCGATCCCGAAAGCCCATATAGTAGTATTCCCGACTGGGCACTAGAATGGCGTGACCGCACAGGCAAACCCATCTACTGTAGCCCAATGAATGTGTACAACAGTTTTCCGCAGCGGATCAAACTGTTACGTGCAGAGAAAGGTCAGATTACTATGGAAGAACGTAGTACTGTAGATGAAGTTATCAGTTTCTGGGAACCAGGCTTGTTGGACTTGGCAGCCAATCAACGCAACCATGAATACACAGGACAGTACTGTATTGAACATGGATTGAGACTCAACCTGCAACAGCATTTATATGCGAGCTTGGCTTGATCGTGCCACTGGACGGAAATATGGGCTACGACTTTTTGGAATCATTTTTTGATCGAGCCACGTGGCAGCTGAAGTTTGCCTGGTTGCCTAGACGTTGTATGTTTAGTAACAAGATTATCTGGCTGGAACGGGCTTACCGAGGCGTTGGTATATGGACCGGGCCTGGCGATTCTATTATAGAAACTCGCTGGGCTACAAAAGATGAATACATTATTTGGCGGTTAAAACATTGAGTAACATATCCAAAGGACGCAACAGCTTTGACGTCGATGTTGGCAATGTGGTTGTACCTTTCTTTAATCGCAATGTCACTCCGTATCCAACCGAAGCAGGTGGTCCTGCATTTGATCTAGTACCTGTTACTAGACAAAAAGACATCATGTTGAATGTGGCACGTATGCATGCCGAGCAAGAGTACAATAGGATAATGGAACTAGTTGATGTATTACAGCGTCAAGCAGAGGAAATCAAGCGTAGATTAGATTTGACCGACATGGTACATAGTGCTAAGTACGATTTCCAAATAGCACATGGGCACACCTATTGGTTAGCCCAAGACACAAGACGCAATGAACTCATCTTATGCGGTATGGGACCTGACGGTTGGTCAGCTGGTCCACCTACTTGGTATGAGTATATTGTAGCAGTAAAGTGGTTAGGTGACCACACTTGGATTGAAGTAAAGGAAGAATGATATGTTTGACAAATTAAAAAGTTTTTTTAAATCACCAGAGCCGCTAACGCCGGTTTCAACTGAAGCTGTTAAACAGCTGAAGAAAGAGCGCACTAAGAAAACTGAGCCAACAAAATCTGAAAAAGAGCTGGCTACTGAGCGAGGTGAACCTTATGTGGCCATTCTCAGTATGGATGTGGATCCCGAAAACATACATGCTGGTTCTTTTGAACTGGATTGGAATGACAAGTTTGTTGCCAACTTGATACGTGCCGGATATGTGGGCAAGACTGATTCGGATATAGTGGATCAATGGTTTCAGAATGTGTGTCGCCATGTGGTTATGGAAACTTGGGAACAAGAGCAGGCCATGAACCCAGAATACAGTTCGCAAAGATTTACACGCAGCAGGGATTTGGGTAACGGACGTACGGAGGTATCTTGATCCTATATGTCAATGGCGATAGCCATACCGCAGGGGCAGAAGCAGTAAATGCACATGCTTTTGCTGAAGATGATCCTTTCTTAAACTATTTGGGACGCCTGCCACACCCGGCTAACTTGGCTGTGAGTTGGGGCAAGAAGATGGCCGACATTGCCAAGTTTGGTTTTCAATGCGATGCAGAATCTGCTGCCAGCAACCACAGAATCATACGTACTACACGACACTGGCTTAGCCAACGTCCCAGAGCAGCCGAAAACAGCCTGTTGATCATACAGTGGTCCACGTGGGAAAGGCAAGAATGGTTGATCGACGGTGTATACTATCAAGTCAATGCCAGCGGTGTTGATCAGGTACCTGAAAGTCATCAACAAACCTACAAAAAATACATTGCTGATATCGACTGGTATGATGTTTGTGTCAGAGCCCATAAAATGATTTGGGATTTCCACCAAGATCTACAGCAACAACAAATACCGCATGTATTTTTCAATGGTAATACTGCCTTGGAAGAAATACCCCTGGACCAAAGACACGATTGGGGATCCGCTTACATCGAACCTTACAATGACAAAATGACCTACAGTCAGTGGCTTTTGAACAACGGTTTTGAAACAGTTTCAAAAGATTCCTGGCATTTCGGTAAGGAAGCCCATAGTGCTTGGGCCAGTTTTATGTTACAATACATTGTCAAACACAAACTTATCTAGGCCTCAATGAAATACGTTCTTATTGATACAGCTAATCTATTCTTTCGTGCTCGCCATGTAGCGTTCCGTGCCAGTGACGAATGGGAGAAAGTAGGCTATGCTCTCCACATAACTCTTAGTGCTGTAAACAAAGTGGTCACAAAGTTCGGCGCTGATCATGTGGTATTTGCCTTAGAGGGCCGCAGTTGGCGTAAAGATGTTTACGCACCTTACAAGCGAAACCGCAGCGATGCTAGAGCAGCACAAACAGAAAAAGAACAAGCTGAGGACAAGTTGTTCTGGGAAACGTTTGATCACCTGACTAAATACTTGGCTGAGAGCACAAATTGCTCAGTGGTTAGAAACGAAAACGCAGAAGCCGACGACATCATTGCTCGTTGGATAGCATTACACCCCCAAGATCATCACGTAATTATTTCAAGCGATACCGACTTTGTTCAACTGTTGGCCGAGAATGTAGATCAATACAACGGCATCACTGATGAATTACTGACTGTCCGCGGGATATTTGATGCCAAAGGTCGGCCAGTTATAGACAAGAAAACCAAACTAGCAAAAACTATTCCCAACCCTGAATGGCTGTTGTTCGAAAAATGCATGCGCGGCGATTCCAGCGACAACGTGTTTTCGGCATATCCAGGTGTGCGTGTCAAGGGTACCAAGAACAAAGTGGGCCTAACAGAAGCATTTGAAGATCGCAACAAGCAGGGTTATGCCTGGAACAATCTCATGTTACAGCGTTGGACTGATCCCGACGGGGCAGAACACCGTGTGTTGGATGACTACGAGCGCAATCGTTTGCTGATCGATTTACGTGCCCAACCTGCGGAGATCAAACAAGCAGTTGATGCCAGCATCTGTACTATGATCAGTCATAAAGACGTAGGGCAGGTGGGCATTAGATTCATGAAGTTTTGTGGCAAATACGAACTGGTCAAGGCCAGTGAATCAGCGGAACAATATGCTCGCTGGTTAAATGAAACATACAAAGGAGTGCTAGATGATTGTAGCGAAACCAGTAATTCCTAATCAATTTTGGATCCTAAAACAAAATGATCGCAAGGTCGGCAACATAGAAGCCAGTGCTGACGGATTTAGCGTAAAGATCGGCGACCAAGTCAACAGTTACAAAACCATCAATACCATCAAGCAAAAGATAGCAATTGCTTTTGAACCTGTGATGAAGAAGATGGGTTCGGTCACTGTCGGTAACACAGTGCATGGTTACCCCACTGATGGTACTGCTCACAATGCCATTTACGATGTCAAACACCAAGTACCACTTTGGACACGTGAGCCAAAATCAAAGAGCTGGTATGCTGCTGGCTGGTATCTAGTCAAGCAAGGCAGATCGTGGACCACTGAACTATGTCCAAAATTGATTACACTACAACGCTACCCTTATCAGGGACCGTATCACACCGAGGAACAAGCCAATGAGCAACGTGTTTAGAGATCAGGCAAAATTTATGAATGCCTGCGGGCAAACTGTAGGCGAACGTAATCAAGATCAGTTTGATTTGTATGTTAAATTAATCAAAGAAGAAGTCAGTGAACTACAAGTAGCGATCGATAACAATGACCTAGTTGAACAACTTGATGCCTTGATCGACATCATGGTTGTCACTATAGGTGCTGTACAAAGTTTAGGAGCTGATGGCGAAGGTGCTTGGAAAGAAGTCATGAGCACAAACTTTGCCAAGATTGATTCCTTGACTGGTCGTGTTCGTAAGCGCGAAGATGGCAAAGTCTTAAAACCTGTGGGCTGGCGTCCACCAGAATTGTCTAAATACATTAATCGAGAATAAGGAGAAGTCAATGACTACTGCTGTATATAGAACTGCCACTGAAGTAAACGATGCCATGTTGCGTGTTTACAATTATATGTTTTTGGCCATTGTGATCAGTGGCATTGTGAGTTATTTTGTAGGAACAAGCCCGGATCTCCTGAAGTTCTTCTTTACTGGCTGGATCAAATGGATTGTGATATTTGCACCCTTGGTGGCAGTAATAGGCATTGGGTTTGCTATGGCTACCAAACCGCCGCGTGAAATAGCCCTCCTAATGTTGGCCGGCTTCAGTGCGTTAATGGGCTTGAGCTTTGCTATGATCTTTGCTGTGTTTACCCTGGGCAGTATTGCAATGGCATTCATGTCAGCGGCGGTGTTGTTTGGCACCATGAGTATCTACGGTTATTTTACTCGACGAGATCTTACCAGTATCGGTCAGTTCCTGTTCATTGGTTTGATTGCTGTGGTAATTGCCAGCGTCATCAACGTGTTTGTTGGTAGTAGCTTAATGACCATGGTCATTTCGGCCATTGCTGTGATTGTGTTTACAGGACTCACTGCTTACGACACACAGAAGATTCGCGAAATGGTTTCAGAAGAAGCCGAGGGATCTGTTGAGGTCATGGGTGCCTTGACCCTGTACTTGGATTTTATCAACATATTCTTGAGCTTGTTGCAACTGTTTGGTGGGAAGAAAGACTGATGCGTACCCGAGAACAAGTTATTACCAGCATGTGCTACACATGGCGTCATGATTATGGTCTAGTCAAGGATCCTGAATACAAACATCATGCCAGCGATTTTATCGATACTATCTCAGCTGGAATGTATCAGTGGGAACGTGAACAACTGTGGAAGCAAATGTCACAGATATTTGACAATGACATTGCTCCGCACATGGAGTTTCGTGCTGCGGCCAATTCACGTAATATTTGCGACAACGATTAGATTG
>Ga0222712_10006105_pt1 | contig 11971 bp, 15 predicted proteins | sample C33_657DmetaG_FD_165043 | JGI IMG/M metagenome (GOLD analysis project Ga0222712, IMG submission 165043) | Estuarine water microbial communities from San Francisco Bay, California, United States - C33_657D | ecosystem: Environmental > Aquatic > Marine > Unclassified | place: USA: California... | reverse complement strand
TTGTAACTGAATCTGGTATATCTATATTTCCTGTTAATCCTGTACAACCTTCAAATGCATAATTCCCAATAGTTTGTAATTCTGTAGCACCACTTAAATCTAAAGTTCTTAAATTTGTACAATCAAAAAATGCTCCGTAACCAATACTTGTAACTTTTGATGGTATAACTAAACTACCTCCTATTTCTGTACAACCTTCAAATGCTAATGAATCAATAGTTTGCAATCCCGTAGCACCACTTAAATTTAAAGTTCTTAAATTTTTACAATCTCGAAATGCTTCTCTATCAATAATTGTAACTTTTGATGGAATTGTTAAAGTACCTGTTAATCCTGTACAACCTAAAAATGCTCGTAAACCAATAGTTTGTAATTCTGTAGCACCACTTAAATTTAAACTTGTTAATTTTGTACAATCTTGAAATGCTTCACTATCAATAGTTGTAACTTTTGATGGTATAACTAAAGTACCTGCTAAGTCTGTACAACCAAAAAATGCTCCTGAACCAATAGTTTGTAATTCTGTAGCACCACTTAAATTTAAATTCCTTAAATTTGTACAACCTGAAAATGCAAAAACGCCAATACTTGTAACTGAAGATGGTATATCTATAATTCCTGTTATTCCTGTACAACCGTCAAATGCTTGTAAACCAATACTTGTTAATCCTGTAGCTCCACTTAAATTTAAATTTGTTAATTTTGTACAACCTTGAAATGCGTCTCTATTAATAGTTGTAACTTTTGATGGTATAACTAAAGTACCTGCTAAGTCTGCACAACCTTCAAATGCAGAATTCCCAATAGTTTGTAATCCTGTAGCACCACTTAAATCTAAAGTTCTTAAATTTGTACAATCAAAAAATGCTAATTCACCAATACTTGTAACTTTTGATGGTATAACTAAAGTACCTGTTAATCCTGTACACGTTTGAAATGCTTGATTTCCAATATCTGTTAATCCTGTAGCTCTAGATAAATCTAAACTTGTTAATCCTGTTTTGTTTAAAAATGCTTGTATAGCAATAGCTGTAGCTCTTGCTGGAATTACTACAGGACCTTCATATTGATTATTTTTTAATTCAGTTATTTCTGTACCTGAATAATTAAAAATAGAAGTTACATCAATGGTACCTAAAAATCCTTGTGACCAACTACTAGTTAAACCATCATATATAACATCAGAAATTCTTATAGTTCCTCCACAACCTGAAAATGCTGTATTACCAATACTTATAACTGAATCTGGTATATTTATAGTTCCTGTTATTCCTGTACAACCGCGAAATGCTGATTGTCCAATACCTGTTAATCCTGTAGCACCACTTAAATTTAAATTTGTTAGTCCTCTACAACCTGCAAATGCTCCTGACTCAATAAATCTTAATCCTATAGAATTAGATAAATTTAAATTTTCTAATTGCGTACAACCTGCAAATGCTGTATTACCAATACGTTTAACTTTTGACGGAATTATTAAAGTACCTGTTAATCCTGTACAAGCATAAAATGATGTTCCATTAATGATTTCTAATGCTGTAGCACCACTTAAATTTAAATTTCTTAAATTTGTACAACCTAGAAATGCTAAATCACCAATACTTGTAACTTTTGATGGTATAACTAAAGTACCTCCCAATCCTGTACAATCAGCAAATGCTCTGTTACCAATAGTTTGTAATCCTGTAGCTCTAGATAAATTTAAACTTGTTAATCCTATTTTATCTTCAAATGCTTGTGAAGCAATAGCTGTAGCTCTTGATGAAACTACTACAGGACCAGTATATCCAGGATTTCTTAATCCAATAATTGTTGTATCTGAATAATTAAAAATAATAGGATCCTCAATTATACCATTAAATCCTCCTGACCAACTACCACTTATACCATATAATTCTTCAGAAACTTTTATAATTCCTCCACAACCTGAAAATGCTTGACTACCAATACTTGTAACTGAATCTGGTATATTTATAGTTCCTGTTATTCCTGTACAACTGCGAAATGCTGATGTACCAATAATTTGTAATCCTGTAGCACTATTTAGATTTAAACTTGTTAATTTTATACATTCTCGAAATGCTTGTTCGCCAATACTTATAACTGAATATGGTATAACTAAACTACCTCCCATTTCTGTACAACCGCTAAATGCCTCTGAACTAATAGTTGTTAATCCTGTAGCTCCACTTAAATCTAAACTTGTTATTCTAATATTACCTGAATATTCATTGTTAATAATTATAACATTAGCTGGAATTACTAATGGACCGCTTATTCCTGACATTTTTATATATATTAAATATTGTCTTTTACGTGTTGATGGTAAAAAGTTTAATAAATTTAATGCAGTTGGTTGTTTAAAAAATATAGTTGATACTGAATTTTTAATTGGATTTTTTGGTACACCTGAAACCATACTTTTATCTCTTAAAAAACGTGTATAGGAAGAAGAATCTGGTATAGGCATTTCTTTTACGTTTAAAGAGAGAATGTTTCTTCTTCCAACTTAAATAAAAAAAATGAATTGGACTGAAGTTTCAGTATTAATTTTAGCTACTATGGTTTCTGTTTTAGCTGGTATGGTAGGTTATATGTATTGGCAACAAAATCGTGTTCTTCAAGCAGTTAGTTCTTTATCATCATTTGTAGCTTTACAATTTACTAGTAAACCTGAAGAACAAGTTCAAGAAGAAGAAGAAGAAGTTGAAGATGATCGTAAATCAGTTGAAAAAGAAGTCGAGGTCGTTGAAGATGTTGATGATTTACAAACTAAAACTTCATCTGAATTACGTGATCTTTTATCTAAAAAAGGTATTCCATATGGAAAAAGAGATTCTAAATCTGTTTTACTACAATTATTAAAAGCATCATCTTAAAAATAATGAAAAGTTCAAAACTTGATAAATTATCACACGGGCAAGATATAATAATATGTTTTGACTGTGAATTTTGGCATTTATTTGATAAAGAAAATGTAAATTATATAGAAGAAAGAGATTATTTTTTTATACCAAGAGAAATTGGTGGATTTATATATACAAAAAATTCTAAAGGTGAATGGAAATTAAATAAACCATTTTTTGTTTCATTAAATCCTATATCTGAAGATATTTCTTTACCTATTTCACAATTTGCTTCTGTAAATATTGAAACAGCAGCTAAATTAGATCAAATTAAAGATGAGATTGGAATGAATTGGGTTGATGCTCATTTTTCTATCTTAGAAAATGAAAAACAAAAATTATTAAAAAAAGCAATAAAAATTTATGAAAATGATCCTTATATAAAAAAACATCATAAATCACATAGTTGGATAAAAGATTTTTTAGAACTTTTTCCAAAATCTACAATAGTTATTAAAGGTTTAGAAGATATTAAAGCTATTGAAAATTTATGTATATTAAAAGGTTATGAATATAAAGAACCTAAAAAAATTGTTGATATAGCAAGATGGAATAAAAAATTTAAGAAATATTGTGGTTCTGCTAAATTAGAACAAACATTTCTATGTGTAAAAGATAATTTAGATTCAGAGATTTCTGAAATTCTAGATCATCTTCCTAAAGGTAATGCACATAATCCTTTAATGGATTCTACGATGACTTTAATTATTGCTTTATTTACATTGAAATCTTTTAAACTTTAAGCAGTTTTTAGATAATGTACTTTCAAATACTTTTGAAGATTCAAGTAAGTTACTTCATCTTTATCTTTAGTTCTCAAAAGCTTGGCTAGTTTAGCATCGGGAAGAATTCTGCGTTTGAAGGTAGGATCAAAACAACTATGTTGTTTGACATAACTAGATACGAATTTAGTTACATCAGTTTGAGATCGTTGGCTTTTTGCAGCAATTCCCATGAAAGTGCACATTTCATCAGTAAGAGGTCTCATTTTTAGGAAAGCATTATTCTTTCTACGAGCTTCCCATGCAGTTCTTTCTTCAGGAGACAAGGTTGCGGGATCTACCTTGCGACGGCGTTTAGAGTTACGTAGTTCACGTTTTACAGCTTTAGAAACTTCTACAAGTTCATGAGATACAGCTGCAAGTTTAGAAGACAATTCAGATTTCAAAGTCTTCAAAGTTTCTTGTAGACTACTCAAAACTTCATCAGCACTACGAGTTTCTACAGGTGCTGCTTGAACAGGTGCTGCTACAGCAGCAGGGGCGGGAGTAGGAACTACAACAGGAGCTTCAACTTTAGTTACTCTTTTTACAGCCATTTTGTTTGCTTTTACTGAAGAAGAAGAAGTTTCCATTTCTAACGCGGTTATACTTTCTTATATCCTTACCTGTTTAAATCACAATGCTTGTAATGTTCCATATATTTTAAAACATGTTTCAAATTTATTTTTAGTGGATCTTAAAATATATAAAAGTGTACTTATTAATTGAAAAATTAAAAAATCTAAATGAAATTCTGGATTTAATTGTTTAATTATACATGATGTTAACATATAAACATGCTTTTCATTTGTAAATTTACGCTTAATATCATTTGTAAAAATAAATAAACTTATTAATGAAATATATTCAAATCTTTTAAAAGATATATCTTCATATAAATGATCTTGTAAAATATGACTTAGTAATACACATCTATGATGTAATGTTTCAGGTAATTTAATTAATTTTCTATACCATAATAAATCTCTTAATTCATGAATTCTTAAACATGTTTCTTTTGAAAATTTTTGTTTAGTATATGGATTTGTTGGTATTTCTTCAAGAGTTAATTTTAACATTGTATCTAATCCAAACCACCATAATTTTCCTGATTCATTAAAAGAAAAATAATTTAATGGATATTGTTTATCTTTTTCTTCTAATGTAACTAATTCTTCATCATTATGACAATTTTTTCTATTTAATATTCCATCTCCACATAAACTTAATAAATTACGTATCATATAACCTCTCCAAACTTTTTGAATTTTTATTGATGATTCATTTTCATGATTTTCTGATTTCCACATAATTTTATTTTTAACACGAATATGTTTTCCACAAAATTTTAAACCATATAAAACTTTACATGGACACTTTTCTTTAGAATTTTTATTTTTCGTAGAACTACAGCTCATTATTATCATAAACCAATACTATTCGTGAAAACGGATTTACACATTGATATGTGATATAAAATTAAAAACAGAATGTCAACTACCGCAGTAATTCACGCATCAGATGTACAAATTGAAAATGTTTCTTTTAGTGAACCTAAAGTCAACAAACAAGGAGGAAAAGCAGTGCAACTTAAATACGGAGGACAAAATCTACAACTAAGACTACCCAAAACCGGCTTTCCAGCAGGATTGGTACAACGCGAAGATCCTAATAGTGGAACTACTTATACTCTTATTGCATCTCTAAAAGGATGTGATCCTTATGCTAAAGAAAGATCAGAAGACCCTACTTTGGGTCCTCTATATAACTTTATGAAGGATCTACAACAAAAACTTATTGAGTGGGCTACAGAAAATAGTTCAAAACTATTTGGAAAGAAACGCTCAGCAGAATCAGTTAATGATAGTTTTAAAAGCATTCTAAGCGTATCAACAGATAAAGTTGGTGACGAATATGTGCCTAATGGCAAATATCCACCATCTCTACGATTTAAGATTCCTGTATATGATGGAAGAGTTGATATGGATGTAGTTGATAATGACTTGAATCCTGTTATGCTAACACCTGATTCTCTAAAAAGCGTTTTCCAAAAACGTGTAGAGGCTAATTTGGTTGTTGTAGCATCGGTTTATGTAATTGGTCAATCATTTGGAGTTTCATGGAGAGTTAAACACGGACAAGTGTTTCAACCTTCAAGACTTACTGCTGCTTCAATCTTTGAAAAGCAAGAACAAGTAGAAGTAGAGGCAGAAGCAGAAGTAGAAGCAGAAGTAGAAGCTGAACCTCCACCACGTAGTACAGAAACTAGCGGTGGTGGGGGTGGAGGACGAAGACGTCGTGCTCAAGCTTAAGTCTTGAATTTTCAGGTTTATTATAAATTATAAATGAAGAATCAATAAAAAAAGGATTGGAAGAAATTTCAATTTTTTTCACATTTGTACATTCAAATTGTGAAAAGGATCTTTTCTTACAATCTATACATTCCCAACATTTAGGAAATCCATTTAAAATATATTCAGGTAATATAAGTTTCCCATAACATTTTAATAATAAATCTGATTCAATAGCATCTTGATATGCTTCAGGAGTTAATAAATTTAATAATGTTTCTTTTTTTTCCCAACCATCTTCTTGTAATAAAGTTCCAAAAGGAGTATCATGAAACCATAAAACTTCAAAAATTGAAGGATCATCAGATTCATGTTCTGCTAAACCAACACGTTGTAAAGAATCATCATATAACCAAAAAATATCTAAATTCCATTTAGTATATGATCTATCTAAAGCCCCTCTATATACCTGTTTTCCAGAATATGACCATTCTGAAGCATCATAATCTTCATCATGTTCTAGAATGTCTGCTGACACATTTTGATATATTAATTCAGGTCTAAGAATGGAATACATATTTAATTAATTAAATGAAACTTTTACTTGAATACTATGCGTAGATAATTTATCAGAAGCACATTGTGAAATTTCATGTCGTTTATTTATTTGTTTTGATGAATGTATTCTTAATTCCATATCTTTTTGTATACTTTCTTTATTTTCTAATACATAATCAACAATATTATCTGTTATAATCCATTGAAAGAAATTTAATTGACCTACAGTCGTTTCCATTTCAGAAAATTTAATTCTTTTACATCTACAAAAAGGATCAAACATCTTTTTGCTGTAAGCTTTTAGATGACTTTTGTATGAGAGGTATACTGTCACATGTTTCCCTTGTTGATTTACAAATGTTGTGTTGTGCATTTTCGCATAATTTGTCACAAACCAATCTATCAATCTCAAAGAAAGATCTGTTTTTCCTGATAAGATGTTCTTTACTTTCTGTAGGTTGTCTTGATTCTGATAAAATTTTTCTAGACGATGTAATACCCATTGTTCTTGACTTTGTATTTCTTCCATTAATTAAAAATATTTTTATTCTCTTAAAATGATAATGGACTTTATTAATAATCCTTATTTCGCAGTTATATTATTTGTAATTTTTTTAATTATATATTTTGTTTATTTAGATGTAGAAGGTTCATTTTCAAATGGATTTCTTCATTTTGGTCCAGGTGATTCAAGAGAAGATACAAAACAATTTATGAATGTTAATTTAGATTCATGGTCAAAAGTTATTACTTTATATGCTTTATGTTTTTTTACAGGATTTATGAGAACATATTATGATAATGTTGTTACAGGTACTATTCTTTCTAGTATTTCTGATCCTAGTATAGTTGAAATACCTTATTCTGAAGCTGGTGTATACGCAGTTACATTAATTGATCCATTAATTATGCATTCATTACAAGTGATTGAACTTTTAGCAACTTTAACATTACAATTTCAATTTATTCTTCCTATTGTTATAGGATCTTATATTGGTGGTTTTCCAGGAGTATATTATAAACTTAAAACGAAAACCTTTATAAGTTAAACATATTAATTAATAAATGGATGAAAAAATCATTAGGCTTATTGAAAATTATGGTAAATCAAATCAACGATCTGATGATTGGCATAGAACAAGATCAAATTTACTTACAGCATCTGAAATTCATAAAGCAAAATCTACTGCTACTTCGGCAGCAAGAAGAGAATTAATTATGTCAAAATTAATTACAAAAATTTGTAATTCAGGTGGTATACAATCTTTAGAATGGGGTACACAATTTGAAGAAATTGCTAAAGAATTATTCCAAAAACACAATCAAATTGAAATTAAAGATTTAGCTTGTGTTATTCATCCTCAACATACTTTTCTTGGTGCTTCACCCGATGGTTTAATTTTATCTACAACATCATCAAAACATGGAAGATTGATTGAAATTAAATGTCCTATAACAAGAGAAGTTTTACAAGATTCACCAATTCCTGAATCTTATTATGATCAAATACAACTTCAATTGGCATGTACTGAATTAGATGAATGTGAATATGTTGAATATCAATTTAAAAAACATACTTTTACAGAATGGATGAATCTAGAATTTATTAAATCATGTTTTGCAATAAATAATAAAAGTAGACAAGTTATATATAAAACTTTAGATGATGAAAGAAGTGTACAAAAATGGCTAAAATCTTTTATAGAAGATATATTTGATTGGGAAATTATTTATTGGTCATTTAATAGAAAAAAAGAACTTTTAATTAAAAAAGATAATGAATGGTTTGATGAAAATCTACCTTCATTTAAACAAGTTTGGGAAGAAGTTCTTGAACATAGAAAAAATGGAACATTTCCTCCAGAAAAAACTATGATTTTAAACTTGGATGTTACTTTAAATATAAATGAAAATACTTTGTCATAAACAAGAATATAAATATTTTAAAGAATATATTGATAGTTTAACATTTGAATTATTTTTATATGATAAAGAAGAATTGAAAGAACCTGGAAATTATTTATGTATTAGAAGAATTCCTAAATGGATACATCCTGATTCACAAATAAGTTTTTTAAATACTGAACAATTATCATCTCCTGAAAAATTTAATGAATATAAAGAAACTATAAAAAATATAGAAAATATTTATGATTATTCTTTAGAAAATATTAAGATTTCAGGTAAAGGTATATATTTACCATATAAAGAATCTATAGAAGAAACTAAAAAATTAAAAGAATATTTGAATGTTGAAAAAGAATATGATCTTGTTGTTATTGGTACAGCTTCAAAAAGAAGAGAACAAATTATTAATAAATTAAGACAACAAGGTTTAAAAATTCATTGGATAACTGATTTATTTGGAGATGAACGTGATAAACAGATTGGTAAAGCTAATATTTTATTAAATTTACATTTTTCTAATAATTTTGAAGTATTTGAAATGATTCGTTGTAATAGATGGAAATGGGCAGGAATGAAAATTTTAAGTGAACCATGTAAAGATGTACCTGAAGGTATATCTATAGTTGAAATAGATAAATTATATCAAAAAAGTTTGAAAATGTTAGGTGATAAAAAATTACCTCCATTAAAAATTGGATTATGTATGATAGTTAAAAATGAAAGTCATATTATTCATGAAGTATTACAAAGTTCTTTGAAATTTATTGATACTTATTGTATTTTAGATACTGGATCAACTGATAATACTATACAAATTATTAAAGATTTTTATAAAGATAAAAATATCCAAGGTGAAGTTCATGAAAGTGATTGGAAAGGATTTGGTAAATCAAGATCTGAAGCTTTGAAATTATGTGATAATAAGATGGATTATATTTTAATGATAGATGCTGATGATTTAATTGAAGGACCAATAAATTCAAAAGAAATTTTATTGAAATGTTTAAGTTTTAATCCTAATGCATGTAATATTTTTATAAAAAGAGGAACAATTGAATATGAAAGAACACAAATATTTAAATCTAAAGATTCTTGGAGATATGAAGGTGTTCTTCATGAATTTCCAACAAATGATAAACCTGATAATAGAATGATAAGAATACCTAAAGAAATTTATATGATAGGACGAACATTAGGTGCTCGTTCATTACTTGAAGGTAATAAATATAAAAGAGATGCTGAAACTATATTAGAAGAGTTAAAAAATGAACCTGATAATAAACGTTATATGTTTTATTTAGCACAATCTTATAGAGATGCTGGTATGATAACTGAAGCAATTCAATGGTATCATAAAAGATTTGAAGCTGGTGGATGGGTAGAAGAACAATATATATGTGGATTAAATTTAACAAGATTATTACAATCTAAAGAATGGGCATGGAAAACACATGAATTATGTCCATTTAGAAATGAATCATTAGTTTCATATATGTCATTTTGTAGAGCAACATCAAAATGGTCTTTTGAATTATTATCTATGGCATTATATGCTTCAAGTATACCTAAACCGGTTGGAACATTTTTATTTTTAGAAAATGATTCATATGAATGGAAAGTATGGGATGAATTATCAATTATTGCATCTTATTGTAAACAATTTGAAATGGCTAAAAAAGCATATATGAAATTATTATCTGATAAAAATTATCCAAAAGAACAAGAAGAAAGAATAAAACATAATTTTAAACAAATACTACTTATGATGGAACAACAGCCTCGTACAAATTAACTCTATATGAAGTTTGTATACCACTTACAGGTGGAATACCAAGAGATGATGGTGGTTTAATATTATTAGTTACTTGATCATATGAAGAACGTTTTTTCTTTGATTCTGTATTTTCTATAAATTCTAATGCAAATGGTTCTCTATTTTTATATAAAATTGCTAAAACTACAAGAATAGCAGATATTAATAATAACCATGATAGACCTTTCATTCTTATATTTCTAAAATGGAAAAGATTTACAACTACAATAAATAATTAAAAAGAATGGAAGATAAAGCTTTAATAACTTTGAAATCTATATTAGAACTAAGAGGAAAGAAACCAAGCGAACCTGAACTTCTTACTTCTACTTTAGATGATACACGAATGTATAAAATTGGTGATATACTTATAATATTTAGTGATAAAAGTCGTATTAATGAAGCAAATTTAATGTCTTATATCAAATTTTCTGCTGATAATAATTATACAAATGGAACAATTATAATATCTATATTACCATGTTCTGAAAAAATTGAAAATCTAGTAAGATCACATATAAATAAAAAAGATAATACTTTTATACAAATATTTGATATATTGCGATTGCAAACTGATATATCAAAACATCGTAAATTTGTGCCACATAGAATATTGAAACAACAAGAGATTACATTATTTGAAAAGAAATTTAATATAACAAATCCTAAAGAACAATTGGGATGGATAGATTCACAAGATGCGGCTGCTAAATGGATAGGTGCTCGCCCTGGTGATATAATTGAAGTTACAAGATTTTCAGAAACAGCAGGTGATTCAAAATCATGGAGATATTGTGTAGCAAATACTAAAGATATTTAAATAAATGGAGACTACATGGAATTCAGCAAAATCACTTTTTAAAGATAATTATTTACAATATAAATTAACAGGTGAATCTAAATATAAAATTATATCTGATCAAGCATTAGAAACAATGAATAAAATTGTAGATTTACAAACTAAAAAAGAATCACCTAAACAAATTCATATAGATTATTTGAAAGAACAAGATAAATATAAAGGTGCATTATTAAGACAAAAACCTTCTTCAATTATTAAAGAATCTTATTCAACAAAATATATTATATTGGGGACGTTAACAATACTATTTTTTGGACTCCTCGTTGTATAATAATATATAAAATAATTATAATTGATAAAATAATAAAAAATAATAAAATATTAAATTGAAACTTTTTTGAATTCATTTGATTTTCTTTTTCATTTAATATCATTTCTAATGTTATTTTTTTATCTTTAGATTCTTGTATTTGTAAATATTCTTTTTGTATTTTTTTTAATTCAGGTAATAAATCATATGGTTCATAATTATCTTGTATTTTTTCTCTTACTAATTTAGCTAAATTTGAATTAATTTCAAGTAAACTTGATATTAATTCAGATTGTTTAGATGGATCTTTTTCATTTTTAACTTTCTTCATTAAATCATAATACGTTTTTTTAGTTTCTATATAATCATTCATTCTATTTTATTTTAATCTAATCAAATAAATAAAAATGCCTAATGTTGATACAACTGGAAAATTTGGTAGATCAATGGATTGTTCAACTTTAATTGAACTTAAACGTAAAAAGAAACATCATACAGCAGATCCTAAAAAATTTAATACAAATCAAGTTGTTACAGGTAAACAAGAACCTGCGTCAGTACATTATAATCAACGTGGATTATATGTAATATTTTCAAGATTTTCTATATAATTAAAATTCAG